>Ga0068855_100009392_pt1 | contig 11811 bp, 14 predicted proteins | sample KBSCornC52_FD_66592 | JGI IMG/M metagenome (GOLD analysis project Ga0068855, IMG submission 66592) | Corn rhizosphere microbial communities from Kellogg Biological Station, Michigan, USA - KBS Corn C5-2 | ecosystem: Host-associated > Plants > Roots > Rhizosphere > Soil ...
GAGCTGGGCAAGAAAATTCAGCGCCTGATCAAAGATTCCAAGCTCAAGGTACAAGCGGCGATCCAAGACAAACAAGTGCGAGTCACGGGCAAGAGCAAAGATGATTTGCAAACTGTGATCGCACTCGCGCGCAACGCGAAGCTCGATCTGCCGTTGCAGTTCACGAATTTCAGGGACTAGAGAGCCAAGGACTAGAGAGCCAACAGCGCAGCCACCGAACGGTAGCTTGCTTCATTCCTGTTCCGGCTCCGTCAATCGCTGCGCGGCCCAATCGACAATGGGCGCCACTCGGGCGGAAACGAGTTGGTGCGCGGTCTTGTAATCGACCCAACGATATTCGTTGTGCTCGGCTCGACCGAGCTCGGCGATGACGGGCAACGTGACGCTTTCGGTCTTTGTTTGCGCGAGATAGTAACGCGCGACTTTGCCGCGGCTGTAAGGCGCCGTTTCGATGTAATCCTGGCCCCACGCGAATTCGAGATCGGCGATATGGCTCTCTTCCTGCACTTCGCGAATCGCTGCGGCCAATGGCTGCTCACCGGATTCGACCATGCCTTTGGGAAAGTCCCAATGGTTGTAGGCACGAAGCAGCAGATATCGCCAACTCGCGGTCGTATTTCGGACCACGACCACGCCGGCGGACAATCTGATCACGCGTGACGACATGCGCCGCAGTATAGGCAGATCGCCTTACCCGCGCCATCGAAGCAGCCTTTGACTCCGGTGTTACGCAGCAGCGCTTTCTGCGTATTCCAAAACCGCAGCGACACCATGAATGACGGCAGCGATCCGCACGGCGCTTTGAATTGCTTCGCGGCTCACGCCGCCTTCGCGCAGTTTGCGCTCGTGCGCTGTCACGCACATTCCACAGCCGTTCACCGCAGACACCGCCAGCGAATACAACTCGAAATCGAGCTTGTCGATGCCGGGGTTGCCGATGATGTTCATACGCAAACGCGCCGGCAGCGTTTGATATTCCTTGTCTTCAACCAGATGCAGAAAGCGATAGTAAATATTGTTCATACCCATCACCGCCGCAGCAGCGCGGGCACCGTTGATCGCAGCATCGTCGAGCTGAGGACGAGCCCAGGTTTCGATGGTGCGTGTGAGCTCGGCATTCCGCGAGGCGATTGCCGTTGCAAGTGCGACCGACGCGATTTGTCTTTCATTCAACCCGGGCGCGCCTTGCGGGGTCAGCACGCTAGAAATATTCAATCGCAAATCGCGCGCGTAGTCGGGAATGAGATCGCGCAGAGTATCTAAGGACATCGTTACCTCCGGGTTATTGGGTTATTGGCAAGTTGGGCGTTGGTCTGAAATGTTGGCTTGTTCTGGCCAACACCCAATGTCCAACGCCCAAAGCCCACTTACGCCGCCTTCAGCGTGTCTTCACCCTTCTTCCAATTGCACGGACACAGTTCGTCCGTCTGTAGTGCATCGAGAACGCGCAACACTTCTTCGGGGCTGCGACCGACATTGAGATCGGTGACGTATACGAAACGGATGACGCCTTGCGGATCGACGATGAATGTCGCGCGCTGCGACACTCCGGCTTCAGGATCGAGAATGCCGAGTTTCGTCGACAGCTCGCGCTTGATGTCGGAAAGCATGGGGAACGGCAGGTCGCGCAGTTCCTCTTTCTCTTTGCGCCACGCGAGGTGGACGAACTCGGAGTCGATGCTCACGCCCAACACTTGCGCGTCGCGGTCCGTGAACTCGCGGTTCAACTTGCCGAATGCAGCGATTTCCGTCGGACACACGAAAGTGAAATCCTTCGGCCAAAAGAACACGACGCGCCACTTACCCGTAAAACTCGTTTGATCGAACGATTGAAAGGCCGAATTCACGTCGTTCGACACCACACCCGTCAACGAGAATTGCGGAAACTGTTGTCCAATACTGAGCATAAACACCTCCTCGACATCGAAATTGGATCGGTTCACCGCCGCCCGCGGGGGGATGGGATAGGGAGAAACGCCGGCGGCGATGAACCTGTGAGGGCCATCATGAAGAGGGGACTTCCGCAACACCAATCGATTGATATGATGGCAGCGATAGGGAATATCTATTTGGGAGTTGGGGTATTGGCTATTGGGCTTTGGCAAGAAGGACGTAGCACTCTGACTAACTCCTAACCCCTAACTGCTAACGACTTTTCTCACATGAACCTGCGCGATCTCCGTTATCTCGTCGCCGTGGCCGATACCAAGCACTTTGGTAAAGCTGCCGAGCTCTGTCACGTGAGCCAGCCGACGCTGTCGGCGCAAATAAAAAAGCTCGAGTCTTATTTGGGCGTGGAGCTGATCGAGCGCCAACCGCGTCGCGTCGCGCTCACGGACATCGGTACGCGACTCGTGAGTCACGCACGGCGCGTGCTGCAGGAAACGGACGAGCTCATTTCGATAGCGCGCGACAATCGCGATCCGCTTGCGGGCAAACTGCGTGTCGCGTTGATCCCTACGATCGGCCCTTATTTGCTGCCGCTCGTGGCACGCAAACTCCACAAGCAACTGCCGCGCTTGCAGCTCATGCTTTATGAATACCGCACCGAGCAGCTCCTCGAGAAACTGCGCAACGGTGAAATCGAGTTGGGCATTCTGGCGCTGCCTGTCGATCTGGACGGATTGCAAGCGCAGGAACTTTATAGCGAAGACTTCATGGCGGCCGTGCCGCGCGACCATGCACTTGCGCAGAAGAGCAGCGTGAAGTTGGGTGAACTGGCAGGAGAGTCGTTACTGCTGCTGGAAGATGGTCATTGTTTGCGCGAGCAGGCGCTCGAAGTCTGCAGCCGCATCGACGTTCGGGAAAGTCAAGACTATCGCGCGACGAGCCTGGAAACATTGCGCCAGATGGTTGCTGCAGGGCTCGGGATGACGTTGCTTCCCAAACTCGCCGCAAGCGGACCTTTCGCGCACACAGCTGGACTCGCCATCAAACCCTTTACCAAACCCACACCTCACCGCTCTGTCGGCGCCGTGTGGCGTAAGAGCACAACGCGCACAGCGGCGATTGACGCTGTTTGCTCGGTCATTCGCAACGAGCTCGAATCTCACAAATAGGTCCCTCTCAGAAAGCCATGCGGTCACTCTTCATTGCACTTGTTCTACTGATATCGACGGCTGCCGCGCAGGCGGAGCCGCATGCCGAAGCCACACAAGCTTGGGCACGCGCCACACCACCTGGCATGACCATGGGCGTGGTGTATTTGACGTTGCAGTCGCATGAAGACGATCAACTCGTGGGCGCTTCCACTCCGATCGCTACGAAAGTAGAAATGCACGAATCACGCATGTCGGAAGGTGTCATGAGCATGCATCCGCTGACTGCTGTGGCGATACCGCGCGGAAGCGCTGTGCATTTCGAACCCGCCGGCAAGCACTTCATGCTGATCGGCTTGAGCAAGCCGTTACAGGTCGGCGAGACGTTTCCGTTCACGCTCAAGCTCGCCAAGGCGGGCACGCTCACAGTGACAGTGAACGTTCGCAAGGCAGAGTAAGCGTGGCTCGAATCGTCAAAGGCACGCAAAGCGGGTGCGATCCGGCGCTGCTTTCGGAAACGGAAACGCTGGCGCTGCTCAGTTCCGGAAAGCATGAACGCATCCTCGCCGCCTATTTCGGTGGGGACGAATATCTCGAGCTTCGAGCGCTCGCAAAAGCAGCGTTGGCGCGCAAATCTCGTTCCAAAGGAACTGTCTATGTGCTGCCGGGAATTATGGGCTCGAAGCTCGCAGCTCGCGACGACGCACACTGCCCGACGGTATGGTTGAGTCCTGCAGCGGTCGAACGCGGCGAACTCATCACGTTGGCGTTGCCGTCCGCGCGCAAATGGAGCGTCAGCGGCGTGATCTTGAGCGGATACCTAAAACTATGGCTTACGCTGCGGGCCGCTGGCTTCACGCCAAAACTGCATCCATACGATTGGCGACAAAGCATCGTGCGTTCGGGAAGAGAGCTCGCGGACCGCATAGCTCACGACGCTGCGAGGCATGTGATGATCGTGGCGCACAGCATGGGCGGACTTGTTGCTCGCGCTGCGTTGACGCATGCGCCGCGCAAGAAAGTCCGTTCGGTCATCCAACTCGGCGCACCCAACCGCGGTTCGTTTGCACCGGTGCAAGCGTTTCGCGCTGTCTATCCGACGGTCCGCAAACTCGCCACATTGGATCGCCGGCATTCCGCGGAAGACCTTGCACGCGTCGTGTTCAGCACGTTGCCCGGCCTGTATCAACTGTTACCGCAGTGTCCTGACGAAACGTTCGACTACTTCGACATCCGCGCGTGGCCTGAAGATGCGCTCGCACCCAGACTCGAGCTTTTGGACGAGGCGAATAAAACGCGACAAGCTTTTGCAGCGGCCGATGGGCGTTGTTTTTCGATCGTGGGTGTTGGACAACCTACCGTCACGCATGCATTGAAAAGCACGGAATTCGAATATGTCTTCGGCAGCGACGGTGACGGCACCGTACCGATGACGCTCGCACAATGGCCGGGCGCGAACACGCTTTACGTGCAAGAAGGACATGGTGGACTGACTAAGAACACTACGGTATGTGCAGCTATCGTCGATCTTCTTTCGCATGCTCGCACTGATCGCTTGCTCGATAAGTGGTCTGCGAATGACGGCGTGATCAAGCGGGTCAAAGAATCCGCAATGCGGCACGAATTAGTGGGAAAAGTGTGTTGGAACGAGTTGCCGCTCGAAGAGCGCCGCAAAATTCTCGAACCTACGATTTCCGAGGAATTCAGACGCCTCGTGCAACGCACCGCGGTCAATACCTAAAGCGGCAGAAAGCCGATCACGGCGTAACCGCATCGTCGGTGTTTGTTTGGACATAAGCACTCGTAATGCGAAGCCGTTCGACAATCCCTCGCGAAACTTGAATGCAGGTCGTCGGAAATGTGACTACGCTCACTACGTAGTTACCGCGACTGAACACAATGCGCACCAGGGAATGGATCAGGGCTCGTTCAGGGTTCGCAACCAAGGACGGTGCCAGCGCCGGACAGCCCGGTCTCACCCGCCTACTCATGGACGAGAACCTGCGCCCCGCGTGCTAACCGCGGGGATGCGGGGATGGCACTCCCGCCGCATTCACTGCGTGTAACGCTTTCATCGCGGGCACATCCATGACACGCACTTGTTGTTGAAGCGCGGGTGGATTCTCCACGGACCACACCATGGCGTGCACGAACGCGTCGAGTGAAATCAAATCCAATCGCATGCAGCTCTCGCGAAACGCCGGCACCTTTTTGCCGAGCGCGTAGAACGGCACCAGCAGCAGCGGCCAACGATGGCCAGGACCCAAGACATACCAAGGCCGTAACACCGTCGCTGTGAGGCCGGCGCGCGCGATAGCCTCTTCGCCTTGTTTACGCACTTCGAGATATGCGTGCATGACAGGCGCCGGCTGCGCCACGCTCACATAGACAAGATGTGCGCAGCGTGCTCGTGCAGCGGCTTGGACCGCAGCATGAATCGAAGCGAGATCCACGCGAACGAACTCCGACGCTTTGGCCGGACTGGGATGTGGCGTGCCGATGAGATGCACCAGAGTATCGCCACTCTCGATCTTGGCAGCGAACGATTCGCTGTCGAGCGCATTGCCGATGACGACCTCAGCGCCTTGAGGCACACGCTTTGCAGAAGCCGCACGTGCGAGTGCGCGGACTCGATGACCGCGTTGTAAAAGCACATTGATCAGGGCGCGGCCTGTGTAGCCGGTCGCGCCCGTGACGAATACTTGTTTGATGTTTGCGGCGCTCACGGTGTCTTTCCCTCTTGATTAAGAGCTATCTCAAAGTCCGCTGCCATCTTGGGGATGCCTTGCACCCGAAAGGGTTTTCAAAACCGCCGTAAAACCCATTGCGCTGCGCTTGTTTTTGACAGTTCTGAAAACCCTTTCGGGTGCAAGGCATCCAGCGCTGGTGGCACGGATATGTTATTCGCGAAGCCAAAGTGCGAGCTGTTTTTTGGAGGGTATTCCGGTTATCCACTTGGCCGGGCCTTGCCGAGACAGCAACGCAACGAAAGGCGTTTCGCCGTGCCACTGCGGATCTACAGAGTAACGCAGCGCCGCTTCGTCGCCATCGAATACGAAAATGCGCTGTGCCAGGGCGTAGTGCTCAATGGCGAGCGTTGCGGGATCGGCATCATCGATCACCACGGCCACCAATGGCGCATCGAGATGCCTCTCACGCAAAGTCGTCGCAAGCTGCTTGAGCACTTGCGGACAAGTTGCGCAGTAGGTGGCCGTAAAGACCACGGCTGCCGGTCTCGGCAATTCCTTCTGCAAGGACGACCAAGTGCTGTTGCCGAAAGATTCGAGGGGACGGTCGGCCAAGGCAACGCCAGATGCGCATAGTGTCAGGCACAGAAGGCATGCACGCAGAACAACAAGAATGTTCATTGGCCCAGCCGCTCCACGAAGACGTCGTTGGCACGACGCCAGAAGGCGAAGACTCGATCGCCTTTTTGCACGAGCTGCGGATGATCGCTTTCGCCCTGCGTAGAACTCAAGACATGCGTCACGAAAAAGCGCCCCTCATCTTTGGAGCTCCATACGGTGAGCTGTGTTTTGGCGCCGTCGAAACTTCGCCATACAACGAAGACATCTTTACCGCTCGCCGCAACGACTGCATGTTCGGCTCCGCGATCGGGAACGACGAGCGGTGTGGCTAGCTGCTTCCCATTGGCGTCTAGATGCGCGTAGCGCACACCTGCAACGTTCTGCTGCACACCGAACCAAACTGCATGAAACCCGCCGGACGTCGCAGCAGCTAAACCGGGACCATGATGCGGACACGCGTCGAGATGCCAATTGTCGAACGTCGCACGCACTGGCGGGGTCGTGTCAGTCGATGCAACGCGTACACGCGCGAAGGCGTGATCGCGAATACTTCCCGGGTAGACATGACGCCATAGCATTGCGATTCCGCCGCTTCGATCCGGTGCGAGCGCAATACGGCAGCATTCGCAGCTGTGATCGGCGATCTTGCTGTCCGGACCGAACGTCGCACCACCATCGCTTGAGAGCGCTTGATATATCGCTGCACCGTCGTAACCCGATATAACGTCGCGCTTGTCGATCCAAAACACGTGCAGGTCACCTTGCGCGTCGAACGCAACCGATTCGAAACGATGCGTGATGACTTGCCGATCGTGATGCACGGTGAATGGCGCCGAGAAATTTTTCCCGCCATCGCTCGAGCGCAACATACGGATCTCTCCCGTATAGGGCTTTGCGAGCGGCTGCGTATACGTCACGACGATGATGTCATGCGGGCCGAAAATGATTTTCGGACGATTCTCGCCATCCGCGGCGACGACATCCGTGCCCGTATCGAGCAAACGCTCACTGCCCCACGAGACACCGTCATCGGCGCTCGTACGGACAGCTAGTTGTTTGTTTGCATTGAGCCCGATCATCCATAGCGTTCCATCAGGCGCGAACGCGGCGCTCGTCGCGAGTGATGTTTTAGCGTGCATGACCATGTCGTGTGCAACGGCCGTTGCAACGAACATCCATGCAGACAACAACAGGAGTAGCTTCCTCATAGAAACCCCGCCCTCTTCTGCTGTATGTGAGTAAGAGGCATGTTAGAACCGCGCATCCACATTGGCGTAGTACGTTCGCGGCAGGCCCGGCGAATACACGGGGGTGTTGGAACTAACCTGCGCGCTGTCCGCGTAACGCTTATCCGCGATGTTGTAGACACGTACGCCAAAGCTAAGGCTCTCGCTCAGCGACCAACTGCCGCGTACGTTCAACAAGTCGTGGCCCGGGTATTTGGGATACTGCGGCGAATTCCCGGGCTCGAGCCAATACTCCCCTACACGCACCCACTCGAGCTGAGTGCCGACATTCTTCGTCGGCTGCCAAGAAAGGCGTGTATTTCCCAACACGCGCGGCGCCGACTCGATTTCCTTGCCATCGTAATTCACTCCGTTTGCAACCCACTGCACGTACTTGTGCTTGGCATACGACCAGGCCGCATCCAAACGAAGTGCGGCGACAACTTGCACGCCGAGCGCCGCTTCCAGCCCACGATGAGAAGTCTTGCCTGCGTTCACGTTGGTAGTCACGTTGGTCGCGAGGTCCCGTTGACTGACCAGATCGTCGCGTTTTTGGAGATCGTAAGCGGCGAGATCGAGAGACCATTGCGTAAAGTTACCGCGCCAACCCACTTCCACCTGGTCTGCTTCGATCGGCCTTAGATCGAGGGCAAGTGCGGCGCGGTTGCGCGCATCAGTGGCCGTCGATGAAACGCTAGGGCGAAATAGCTGACCTTCGGAGGGAACGCGAAAGCCCTGGTTGTAGGAAGCATAGAGATTCATACGATCGCTTAACGCGAACGTCGCGCCGAATTTCGGAGTGACATGATGAAAGCTCACGGTACCATCCGCCGCCTGACCGTAATAGGCAGCGGTCGCGCCTTGCACGACATCGTGCAGATGATTGTCTAGGGTGTAGCGCAACACGTCGTATCGCACGCCGGCAGTCAATCGCAAAGCCGTCAGCGGGGAAATTTCGGTGTGTAGATAAGGCGCATAGGATTCGAACCTCACATCGTAATCGTAGATGCGAGGACCGACGGCATACGCCGTGAATACACGGTTCGCGCCCGATCCCGTGGACGTAACGTTCAAGCGGTCTTCTTTGCGAGAGCCAGGGCTCACGTCGATATCCACACCGCCGATCACCCGTGCGCGCATGAGAGCGGGAAAGTCCTGACGCCATTTCGCCAGCACGCCATACGATCGATTCGCCGACGTATACACCGTGGGATCGAAGTTGAGGGTAAAAGATGCGAGCAGATCCATACTATCGTTACGATAGTACGGTGTTATCGCGAGCAGCGCGTCTCCCATCTGTTTCTCGAAATCCATAGAGAGTCGCAACGCCGTCACTTTCCGATAAGCGATACTGAAGTTGTTCTGAGTAGGATGATGTTGGTAGGCGTCGTAGGTCAGCGGCGAATTTGCGCCGGTATCTTGATCGATATGGCCGAAGGCAATGACAGTCTTGACTCGCGTGTTCTCGTCGAAGTGTTTATCCCACCGCAGATCCGCACTTTGTCGATCGTAACCCGTGTCGTCGCGCCAGCCCGCAGTGTGCGTCAAGTTGAAATCACCGCGCATCGCGCCCCACGCGAACGCACCTGTGTCTCCTTCCAACAGTACTCGACGCCAACCATAGCTTCCTCCTTCGAGCGTGCCGTCGGCGCTTGCGTGTGCTTTGGGCTCGCGAGTAAGCATATTAATGATGCCTCCGATCGCATCGGAGCCGTAGAGTGCGCTCCCCGGACCGCGCGTGACTTCGATCGCACCCGCAAGCGGCAGATCCAATTCATAGAGTGCGTTGTGATTGAAGAAGCCTGTGGCGCGAACGGGCACGCCGTCTTCTAGAAATAAATACAGTGGGCTCGTGGTAAACGGCTGGCGAATGGCCGTCGTGTGGCCTTCGCCGTTGGTGACTGAAATCGCTACACCCGGCACCTGACTCAAAAGCTGCTGTGGGTGTGTGGGTTTGAGATCGCGAATTGCATCTTCGGCGATCACTCCTACGGATGCCGGTGTTTCGGCGAGCCGCTCTTGTTCGCGCGTTGCCGAAACGACGACAGTCTCCACTCGCGTTGCGGCAAGCTTGATCGGGACATCATCCATGCTTTCCGCATGTGCGTGACCTTGCATATAGATTAAAAGCGCGGGAGCAATGCGCCTCACGAGCGAACGCGTACGCTGCCGCGTCGAACACGCGCGAGCGGAAGAGTGAATCATCGAATTGTTCTCGACTAAAGCAAATGGACTCGCATAGCGAGTCAGCGCCGATCAAATCGGCGAGCCGTATTGCATGCCTCAGACGAGAACGGGAGGACCGCGCGATGTTTGCGCGCGAATGACGCGAGATTCCGAAGCCAGCCGGCCTTCGCACGCAACGTGCGAGAGCGCATCCGCGTGAACGGCAGCGGTAAGGACAGCTACGGAATGCAACGATGCGGGACAGGCGGAGGGCGCGAAAGAACAAAGTTGTGCGTGATTGGATTTCTTATCCGGCGTGGAAGAATCCGCAGGCGCGTGTTCCGAGCCCATGCTGATGCCGTGACAGAACACCATCTTGCTGTGCCCGGCGCTGTCCTGGCCCAACATGAAGCCTGCCGGCACGAACGCACGCAACAGCACGGCACAGAGCGCGATCAACACGATCTGTGTCATCGTCCTACGGTGCAGCAGGTGTTTCATCGGGCGCGATGATATCAGGCCGTTTGAGTAAATGATTCAAAACCGACGATGCTCATGACATCGCCCTATTTGCGATCGAACACATAGAGGAAGTCCATCTTGTGTCCTTGCGGACTGGTGGCCGTTCCCTGACACACCTCTTTGCGTCCGCCCTTCGTGAGCATGCATTTTTCGGTATGCGTGTACCCGGAACTCCCGGTCAACACGTTGACCAGCGCGCCATCAGGCATGCGTCGACAGCTCAAACTCACGGTGGCCGGCGCTTCAACACCGGAAACGGGACGCGCCGTGCCGTCACATGCACCCGTCCACTCATACTTGTGCGCTGTACCGGTATCATCTGTAAACGTCTGTGTGGTTTGTAAGGTCTTGCCGTCGTCGCGGTACGTCGCGACGAAATCCTTGGGCGGAAATTGCCCCGGTAAGAGATGCGACTCTGAGAGGTTGGGATAGTAGGCGCCGTTGAAAAGCACATTCGAGTGCGGCGTCGACGCGCATGCCGCCGCGATCGTTGCCGCTAGCGCACACAGAATGTCTCGCAAACCGGCTCTGACAAGAGTGCTACTCATGGGTCTGTCGTCGTAGCAAATCCGCGTAAGTACCTTCGGTGATGCGTCGATAGTATCGAAATGCATCTATGAACGAAGCCTAGCAGCTTGCGTCAAAGCACCGTGGCGCGAAGGCGAACTGTGCGGCTTGCATTGGGTGCCAGCGCTTTACGAGAGACCCAGCGAATGCTTTTGATGTCTTCGGCACGCGCAGCACGAGGACCGCTGCCGTCGTGAATAGCCAAAGCTTCGAACTTCCCATAGGTCTTGCCGTTGATCGAAAACGTGGCCTCCGATGAGCGCCCGGCCGAGCCCAACACGTAGCTCATGCCTTGCGGCAAGGTGAACTCGATGACCGTTGGTTCTACAGCATCGGCGCATGTGTTTGTGGCTTGCAACGTGAACAGCACAGTTTGACCGCGTACTGGATGTGTTGCGTCCTTGAGCCGCACGGCAGGACGACCTTGGGCATCGTTGTAGTGCTTTTCTATCTGCTGCTTCTCGTCGATTTGCAGGCACGGTTGCGTCGCACCCGCCCACGCTGTGGCGGCAAACACACTCACGAACGCAAGCACAACAATCTGCGCAATCCATCGAAGCATGGGAGAGACTCCTTGCAAGTAGAACAGTGCGGTGGAAAGTTGCCGGACTACCACGAGGGCGAACGTGCATGCAATTGCCATACGCGAAGCGGCAGAGGAATACCGTTCATCTCGCATAGATGCGGCGTTTTTCGCAGGTCTCCATAATCCGTCCACTTGGCCTTTTCCCCCCAAACGTATAGGCTGTCTGATGCTGTTCGGTGGGGGGTGGTGTCTCGAGACTGACAAGAGCCAGCTCGGATGTCGCCATAGACGCGGAGCTCGGGTCGAGATGCTCGTTCTCCTTTTAATGCGAGACAAGGTGCGCACTCAGTGGAAGCGACCGATACGAAAGATCCGAATTATTTCCATCGGGTCGTAGATTGCCAATGGGCATGTCCAGCCCACACAGATGTCCCGGAATACATACGGTTGATTGCACA
>Ga0068855_100009394_pt1 | contig 11810 bp, 11 predicted proteins | sample KBSCornC52_FD_66592 | JGI IMG/M metagenome (GOLD analysis project Ga0068855, IMG submission 66592) | Corn rhizosphere microbial communities from Kellogg Biological Station, Michigan, USA - KBS Corn C5-2 | ecosystem: Host-associated > Plants > Roots > Rhizosphere > Soil ...
TCCGGGGGTGGCGCTCGCAAGCTCGCTTACCCCCGGGCTACGGTCCTTGTATCCCTCCGGGATATCCGCCTGCCGTACTGCAAGGAAATCGGAGGCAAAAAGATGTGGGTAATGCTCAGGGAGCACCGCTGCACTCCAAGACGCTGCCGTGCCGTTCTGTATCCCTCACAATTCGTAAACGTTCCCTAAAGAGGGGGTGCGGAGACGGCGGCGGGGGATTCATCCGTCGGCCCCGTCACACGTTTCCGCGCCGGGCGCCGGAAGAACCGCCGCCAACTCAACGCGAAGCCCGTATAGACGAGCACCAACCCGACGAGACAGGCCGCGAATGCGAGCACTTGTCCCCCGAAACCCGCGATCTCGCCGGTGTGGCCGAAGCGGGCAATCGCCCGGGCACGTGTGCTCGCAGCGTCGTTCTCCCAGGCGGTGGTTTTGACGATCGCGTTCGTGGTGAGATCGACGGTGATCGTGCGGGCCAGAGACCGTTGCCCCAGCGAACCTGTGCCGACCAGCACGTTGAGGACGTTCCGGTTTTTCGGCGAGGCGGGGTTGGACATCATCCAGCGCCACTCGGGAAATTGCTGCTGCACTTGGGCCATGGCGCCATTCCAGCCGGACGCGGTGCTGCTCGCGGCCACGACCGGCGTCGGCGGCTTGACGTCGGCGAGCAGATGCCGGCCCGCAAAGCCGCCCCACCAAGCGTTCACCGACGGGAACGAAAGCACGAGGCCGGAAGCGGCCACGATGAGCAGCGGCAAGAGAAACCAAAAGCCGAGCGCGTTGTGCCAGTTCCAGTCGCGGGCCTTGCCGCCCACGTCGAAGCGGATGGCGAGCGAACTGCGCAACGCTTTCCACCGCCACTGGCGCGGCCACCAGATCCACAGCCCCGAAAGGATGAGAAAGACAAAAGCCACATTCGCCCCGTCGACCATCCAGTTGCCGGTGCGCAACAAGGCGAGGTTCACGTGCACCTCGGTGCTGACGCGAAAAAACTCCCGTAAAGACACCGCCCCGCGCCCAAGGGGCTCCCCGGTCCAGCTATTGAAAAGCGCCATCGAGCGATCTGCGAAATAAACCCGCACCGGCATCCTCGGGTCTGCAAACCACTCCATGTTGGTGATCCTGCTGCCGTCCAACCGCGCCGCATTGGCGGCCAGCACGGACGGAGCCACCCGTTCCGCGGCATTCGAAGGCGCCCACGCGCGGACGTCCCGTTCAGCCCAATTGATGATTTGCTTGTCGAAGGTAATGAGGGCGCCGGTGAGGCACAGGGTGAAAACCACGAGCCCGGTCACCAAGCCGACGACCAGGTGCGCCCAGAAAAATGCTTTGCGGATCATGGGGGGAGAATCGGGCGGTGATTCTGACGGGCCGGGAGCGCGGTCACAAGCTCGCGAATGGAGACCGCCCCCGACGTCACGGTTTTGTCAAACATCCCGACTTTACACCGTGGAGTCCGAGCGCGATAGTCCGCGCCCTTTCGCATGCAGCACTTCGCCATTGGTTTAGCTGGGATGGGCAATGTCGGCGCAGGTGTCTTCAAACACCTGACGCAGAACCGTGCCCTGCTCCGGGAACGGCTCGGGTTCGAGCTCGACGTCAAAAAGATCGCCCTCCGCGACATTAATAAAAATCGCGGCGTGGAATTCCCCGCCGGCATCGTCACGACGCGCTGGCAGGACATCCTCGACGATCCCGAGATTCAGATCGTCGTCGAACTCATGGGCCAGAAAGAGGAGAGTCTCCGCTTCATGCTCGGCGCCATCGAGCGCGGCAAGATCGTCGTCACCGGCAACAAGGCGCTCCTCGCCGAACACGGTCGCGAAATTTTCGAAGCCGCGACCAGGCACAAGGTGCCCGTCTTTTTCGAAGCCGCGGTGGCCGGTGGCATCCCGATCATCAAGGCGATCCGCGAAGCCTTCATCGGTAATCACATCCGCTCCGTGCACGGCATCATCAACGGCACGAGCAACTACATCCTCACCCAGATGACCGAACGCGAGATCAGCTTCACCGAAGCGCTCGCCGAGGCTCAGGCCCAGGGCTACGCCGAGGCCGATCCCACGCTCGACATCAATGGCTGGGACGCCGCGCACAAGGCCGTCATCCTCGCCTCGCTCGCCTACGGTTTCTGGGTGCCGACCGACAAGATTTTCGTCGAAGGCATCGACCAGATCACCGCCAGCGACATCCGCTTTGCCAAAAAACTGGGCTATGCTATCAAGCTCCTCGGCATCATCAAGGCCGACGAAAAGGGCGAAATCGAAGTGCGCGTGCACCCCACGCTCATCCCCGAGAAACATGTCCTCGCCTCGGTGAATGGCGTCTTCAACGCCCTGGCCGTCCATGGCGATGTCGTCGGCGAAACGCTCTTCTACGGACGCGGCGCCGGCCAGGACCCGACCACCAGCTCGGTCATTGCTGACCTCGCCGAAGCCGCGGCCGCGCTGCTCTCGCCACGCAGCAACTACGGCTTCATGCCCCACGGGCTCTACGGCACCTGCAAGCCGATCGACCAGATCGTCTGTGAATACTACCTGCGCCTCACTGTCGAGGATCGCCCCGGCGTCGTCGCCCAGGTCGCCGGCGTGCTCGGCGCCTTGAACATCGGCATCTCCTCGCTCTTCCAGCCCGAAGGCACCGAGGGGGAAGCCGTCCCGCTGATCTTCGTCATCCACAAAGCCACCAGCGCGCAGATCCAGAAAGCCATGGATCAAATCGGCGCGCTGCCGTGTGTGAAAAAAGCCCCGCGGATGATCCGCGTCGAAAATTTCGCATGAGCATCTATCGCCCCCTTCACGACCGCGGCGTCATGGCCCGCTGGCGGGAATACCTGCCCGTCACCGACGCCACGCCATTCATCTCGCTGAACGAAGGCAGCACGCCACTCATTCATTCGCCGAAGCTCAGTGAGCGCGTCGGCCGCGGTTGCGAAGTCTACATCAAGTACGAAGGACTCAACCCCACCGGCTCGTTCAAGGATCGCGGCATGACCATGGCACTCTCGAAGGCCGTGGAAGACGGCGCCAAGGCCGTCATCTGCGCCAGCACCGGCAACACCAGCGCGGCCGCTGCCGCCTACGCCGCGCGGGCCAGCATCGCCTGTATCGTTCTCCTGCCCGCCGGTAAGATCGCCTTCGGCAAACTCGCCCAGGCCTTCATGTACGGCGCCAAGGTGGTGGCCATCGACGGCAATTTCGACGATGCCCTGCACCTCGTCCGCGAAATCGGCGAGACCGAGCCCATCGCCATCGTCAATTCCATCAACCCGTATCGCCTGCAGGGCCAGAAGACCGCGTCCTTTGAGATCATCGATGTCCTCGGCGACGCGCCCGACGTGCATATCCTGCCCGTTGGCAACGCCGGCAACATCAGCGCTTACTGGATGGGGTATCAGGAATTCCATCAGCTCGGCAAAGCCACCAAGCAGCCGCGCATGTGCGGCTTCCAGGCCGCCGGCAGCGCCCCGATTTTCTACAACAAAGTCGTCGAGAAACCCGAGACGGTGGCCACGGCCATCCGCATCGGCAATCCCGCGAGCTGGAAGCTGGCCAGCGCCGCCATCACCGATAGCGGCGGCAGCATCGACATTGTCACCGACGCCGAGATTCTCGCCGCCCAGCAGTGGCTGGCGGCCCACGAAGGCATCTTCGTGGAACCCGCCAGTGCTGCCAGCATCGCCGGCCTCTTCAAGAGCCTCGAAAACCCTGTCCCGACCTGCCCCATCCCGCACATCCCGGAAGGCAGCAAGATCGTCTGCACCGTCACCGGCCACGGCCTCAAGGACCCCGACATCGCCCGCGAACAATGCGGCAGCGTCATCCCCGCAAAAGCGGAGAAGGGGGAGATCCTGCGACTCATCGCGGGGTAGGGGAATTCTTACCCCTTCCGTCGCAACTGATCTTTCGCCAGCTTGCCCAGCGTCATCACGGCGTTTTCGATCTTGGCGTCGATGCGGTAACCGCAGTTGATGCGGATGAAATTCGAGAACTCGCCGCGTGGAGAAAAGAGTGGGCCGGGGGCAATGCTGATGCCGGAGCGTTGCGCGCTGCGGGAGAGTTGCACCGCATCGATCTGCGACGGCAACTCGCACCACAGGACGAAACCGCCCTTGGGCTTCGATAAAGCGATGCCCTCGGGCAAAGCGTGGACGAGCAACTCGCGCATGTGATTCACCTGCTGCCGATAAATGCCGCGCGCCTTGCGCAGATACCGCTCATAACCACCCTCGCGCAGATAAGAGGCGAGAGCGAAGGAGGGCAGCCCGACATTGGCCAGCGTGGTCGTTTGCTTCAGACGCATGACGCGAGCCTTCCACCGCGCCGGCGCGATGTAGCCGAGGCGCAATCCCGGTGCCAGCGTCTTGGAAAAGGAACTGCACAGGATCACGTTTTCATCGAAGGCGCGCAGGCAGCGCGGGCGCGGGCCGGAGTGCTGCAGGTCGCCGTAAATGTCGTCCTCGATGATCGGAATGTCGCGCCTGGCCAGCATCTGGCAGAGATGCTGTTTGTCTTCGTCCGACATGCAGGAGCCGACGGGATTGTGAAAGCTCGGGATCAACGCGCACGCCGCCACGCGTGTTTTGCGCAGGGCGCTTTCGAGCACATCGAGCTTGAGGCCGCGTTCCGCATCGACCGGAATGGGCAGCGCTTTGAGCCCTAAATCCTGCAACACCACGGCGAGTCCGAAATAAGTCGGTGACTCGACGACGACGGTGTCGCCCGGTTCGCACACCGCGCGCAAGGCCAGGGCCAGCGCCTCGGTGCAGCCCATGGTGAGAATGAAATCATCGGGCGACAAAGCGCAGCCCCACTCGAGCGAACGCCGGGCCAGCTCCGCGCGCAACGGTGGGCAACCGGGTGGAATATCGTAAGAGGAATATTGCCGGCGCAATTGCCGGGCCGCCGCGCACATCTCGCGGGCCATGCGTGCTTCGGGGAGATTGCGTGGGTCGGGCAGGGCGACGCCGAGGGGAATCAAGTCCGGCGCATTCTGCGCGGCGAGAATGGCGTTGAGCGGATCGAGCTTCGAATAGTCAGCCACGCGCGGCGATTGCGAGCCGGCGCTCGGCGGACGCACGGTGTCCGCCCGGCTGGCGCGGACGTAGTAGCCGGATTTCGGCCGCGCCTCGAGCAAGCCGCGATCTTCGAGCATGGCATAGGCTTGCAGCGCGGTCGGCACGCTCACCCGCCGCTGGCGGCTGAACTGACGCAGCGAAGGCATGCGATCCCCGGGCCGCAGCGAGCGGCGCTCAATCATCTCTTCGAGAGTATCCGCGAGTTGCTGATACAGCGGATCGGCCAGCGAGTTTCCGAGCGCATTCATGAACGCCACTATACCGGCAAACGGCTCTTTGCACAGATACAGATGATCTCGATTTCAGGTTGTACAGTTTGATCTGTACAAGTCGATTTTCTGCGCGGGTGCATCTGTCGCCGTCGACCGTCTCGGGGCATCGTAGCTGTGCTATGAAAACCGTGCCTGCTCTTGGAACATCGGTCAGTCGTGCCGCCCGCGTGGCGCAAACTCTTTCCCTGCTCATCCCGGCCAGCGCGCCGCTGGAGGTGGAGAAAAGCGCGCGACCTATTTCCCTGCAACTCCCGCGTGGCCAGGCGCATCGCCTCGACGCGGCGGACGGCGTCCGCGAAATCCAGGTGCTCGACGGCGTGGTCTGGCTCACTACCACGCCGGCGGAAGGAGACGTCCTGCTGCGCGCGAACGATCGGTTTTCTACTCCCAACGCCGGTCGCATCGTCTTCGAAGCGTTGAAGGACGCTTCGGTGTTGCTCGTCCCCGAGTCCTAATCAGGGCTGGAGTATCGCATTCAGCACCGCCGCCAGACGATAAGCGGCGAGCACCGCTTGATGCTCGCAGACATCGATCTGGTCGGTGGTGTATTGCGGAACGACGTTGGCGCCGTCGACGATTTCCTGGGTTTGCCCGGCCATAACCCTTTCCTTGTAGACATGGGCGTCGGCGAGTTCCGCTCCCTGGGCGATCCAGTGGGCCGCATTGAGATCCGCGACGTCAGCGGCCGCTGGCTGGAGCTGATTGTTTCTGAGCCACGCCTCGGTGACTTCTGCAGCATCCGCCGGCCTGAGGTCCTGCCGCGTCGGACGGTGCCCGCCTGCCGCGTGATCGATGCCTTCGTCCCAGTAGCTGTGCAGATTCACCGCATGCAGCGCGTCGGAAGCGCTATCACGTGGAGCGATGATGTTCACCGCATTGCCGCCAAGGTCGCCTCTCGTGTTGTGCGCATAGTTCGAAGTGCAATGCAGCGGTTGATGCAGGTCGCCGGTGAGATGCTCGATCCAGCAGAGCCACCAAGCAGCATCTTTCAAATCGGCTCCCGCAGCGCTGTTCTTCAGCTTCGCGAGTTGCGCCGTGGCGTAGTTGTAAGCCACGAGACCGTTCGATCCGTAGATCTTTGGCACGTGCGCTGTGCTGTAATGAATCGGCGTGTCGTAATAGTGCCAGGTCTTACAGCGGACGAATTCCGATTTTGGCTTGGCGATTTGTTGCGGCGAAACACTGGGCTGAAACAGGAGGTTCATCCGGTCGACATAGGCGTCGTCAAAAACCGTGCTTGCGCCCGGCTCCCGGATGACATCCGGAAAACTGGACGCCCGGCGAAAGGCATCGCGCAGTGCCTCATCGCTATTATTCGCCGGGACGTCGCGTGGGTCACCATGCTGAAGGATCTCCCGGATCTTGCTTTTCGCCGCCGGGGTCAGCCGCGTGTAGGCCATGTCGGCGATTTGTTCATGGCCGGGCGTATCCCACCCGAAAGTGACGGAAACGCAAACAAGCAGGAGCAACGTGGCGAGGAGGAATGGCGAGCGCATCGGAGTGGATGGGTGGAAGTGAGAGGAGCGTGGAAGTAGAGCGGACGATCAAGGTGGCCGTTGCTACTTTATTCTGCGACCGATCGCGATTTCGAAGACGGAATGCGGCAAAGTAACTCAGGGTTGTGGCAAACGACATGTCATCCCTCGACGCGGTCGATTCCGACCGCCAAGGCGGCTTCGCAATCCTCCGGGACATAGACGCATTCCTCCGGCAGGAAGAGTTGATCCAAGGAGCGCGGCAGAAAGCGCCGTTGTTCGCTAACGAAGGGCGTGATATCCTCGACTGAGACGAGGGCCTCTTCGCCGTAACGGCGCAGCATTGCGCCCCGCAGTCCCAATTGCACCCCGCGGCGCTCCAGCGGGTTTCCATTTGGGCCGTGGTCCGGGTCCCACTGTAGACGGACCTCCGAACGCCCCACCGCCTCCTGCCACGCTTCGCGTGTAGGGTAGCGGCGTGCATCGAAAGTGGAGGGCACTACGTTATGGAGCAATTCGTCGAAGAACGATCGCTTGAGACGCACGGCAAGGATGTGCTCCTGCCCCTCCTTCGTTGCCCAACCGGAGCGATACATCATCCAGAGAAAATTGGGTTTGATCCAACTCATACGGCTGAAGCTGAACTCACCGCCGAATCGCTGATGCTTCACCGCATGAAGCGCAATGCTTGGCCGGTAAGCCTGATAGACGTAGATCGTTTCCGCATCGAACTGAGCCAGGATATGCCGGCCACTTTTTGGCCACGTGTCCAGTTGTTCAGTATAGAGGCGCCTGCGCATGACGGGACGCTGTCAATTGGACTTCGGTTGGTCGAGCCAGCATTCCTATGATGGCGTGCGCTTTGCGGAACAGCCTCGAAGCCGGACCGAGGAATCGTTAAAACCGTGTCTTCCACCGCGCGTAACCAACCGCCGTTGGTGACCGTCTCTCCGCTCAAATCCGCGAACTAATTCACGCCTCTCACCCCGCCTGCCATGCCTTCCATCCTCAAGCTCTGCCTTCTTGCTTTCGTCGCCTGGGTCACCACCGCCGCCGCGTACGATCCCCTGAAATTGCCCGCGGGCAAATTGCCGCCGCCGATCGATCTCACCGTCCACGATTCCGCGCGCAATCGTGACATCCCGTTGCGGATCTTTCTACCGGTCTCGCCCGCGCCCGCGCCGGTGGTGCTGTTCAGTCATGGCCTCGGCGGTTCGCGCGAGGGCAGCCCGTTTCTCGGCGAGCAATGGTCGGCGCGCGGCTACACGGTCGTCTATTTGCAACATGCAGGTAGCGATTCCGCTGTCTGGAAAGGCGTGGAAGCGGCGGACCGGATGGCCGCTCTGAAGAGTGCGGCTTCTTTGCAAAACTATGTGCTGCGGTTGCAGGACGTCCCGGCGGTGCTCGATCAACTCACGGCGTGGAACAAGGAAACCGGACATCTGCTCGCCGGACGTCTCGATTTGAACCACGTCGGCATGTCAGGTCATTCCTTCGGAGCGCTCACGACGCAGGGCGTGAGCGGGGAAACTTTGCCCACGGCCGGAAAGCGCTTCACCGATCCGCGCATCCGTGCGGCGATCGCCTTCAGCCCCGATGTGCCGGGCAAGGGTGACCCGAAAGCCGCCTTTGCCGAGGTGACACTCCCGTGGATGCTCATGACCGGCACCAAGGATGTTGCCCCGGTGGGCCACGCCACGGTGGAGTCGCGGCTGGCGGTTTACCCCGCCCTCCCCCCGGGCGACAAATACGAAGTGGTGCTCGAAAACGCCGAGCATTCTGCTTTCACCGATCGCCCGCTGCCCGGCGATCAGCAGCCGCGCAATCCCAATCATCACAAGGTGATTCTCGCCCTGAGCACCGCCTTGTGGGATGCCTATCTCAAAGGCGACGCCGAGGCCAAAGCCTGGCTGAACAGTGACGGCCCCCGCCAGGTGATGGAATCCGGGCGACCGCTGGCAGCACAAATAGGGTTTTCCCCCGACCTCGGAATCGTCACCCGCCCCGTGTTGACACCGTCCGCTCGGCCCGCGATGCTGCGCCCCCCTTTCATCTGACGTGAATCCCATCATGACCGACGCCCCTTATCAATGGATTGAATCGACCTCCTGGGAACTGGAGTTCTTCGGTCTGCCCAATCGCATCCCGTGGCCGAGCAATGTCGACCCCAAGCTGGCCAGCAGCGACCCTTTCGAAATGAACCATCTGCTCGATGCCATCGAGTCGATGGGCGCCGATGCCCCCGAGCCGTTTGGTCGTTTCCTCAAGGCCTCCGAGCACCTCGATGAATTTGGCGAAGCGGTGCAGAATTCCGAGATCGTGCGGGCGTATGAACTGCTGGAGAAGTTCGACGAGCAATTTCCCGACACCGCCTTTGCGCTCTATCATCGCGGCTCGCTGTCGCGGCTGGAAGGCGACGATGAAGGCGCGGTCGAGCTTTTCGAGCAGGCAGCGGCGAAGGCTCCGCGCGGCGTGGCTATTTGGAACAGCATCGGCGTGGTCAACGCCACGCAGGGCAAACGCGACGAAGCGGTGGCAGCGTTCAAGAAAGCGCTGGCCGTGTCTCCGCAGGATCGCACGGCGCTCGATGGCCTCGTGCAGATGCGCGAGATGGTGAAGTTGCTCCGCAACGCGAAGGATCCGAACTCCGCTTTCTACATGGACCTGCCGACCTTCGGCCAGATGGCCATGCGTCAGGTGCAGCAGTTGGTCAGCGATCCTGAGCAACTCCTGAACTACGGCGAGCAATTGCTGCGCGAAGGTTATGCGCCCGAGGCCGGCCTCGCGGCGATGCAACGCGCGGTCGAGGCCCGGCCCGACGATGCCCGTGCGGTGATCGGCCTCACGATGGCTTATCGCACGCAGGAGAAGCTCGAGGAAGCGCGCGCGACGATCACGCCTTTCACCGAGAAGCATCCGGAAGACCCGCGCGGATTCTTCTTCCTGGCCACCGTTTGCAATGCGCTGGGCGATGCCGAGGGCGAGCGCAAGGCGCTGGATCGCGTGCTCGAGCTCGACCCGAATGCGCAACAGCCGCTGGGTATTCGCTTCGGCCTGAACGACGCCGAACACGACCCGGCCAAGGAATCCGAACTGGCTCGTTGGGCCGAGGAGCGAAAATCGTGGATGGCCTACATCCTGGCGAGCAACATAGCGCGCAAGCGCGGCGACGCGAAGGTCGCGCTGAAGTGGGCGGAGAAGTCCTTTGAACTCGCGCCGGAAAACGAAGACGTGATCCTGCACCTCACCGCGGCGCTGGGCGAGGCGCGCGATTTCGAGAAAATGGTGCGGATCGTCAAGCCACTCGTGGAGAGTGGCAAGTACACCAAGCGACTCAATTGGAACTATGCCCAGGTGTTGCAACAGACCGGCCTCACCGAGGACGCCATCCGCGTGCTGCGCGATGCGGCGCAGGGCGAAGTGCCGCCGGATTTCAAGGCCGCGGTGGTGCAGACTATCGAAGCGTGGTCCGGCGAACTCACGGGTTGCGGCGTGCGTCTCGAAGTGCACCAGGCTGGCTTCCTGCAACGCCCGGTGTTGCTCACCATCGATGGCGAAGAAGGCGGCATCGTGCTCCCCGCCGGCGCAAAGGTGCCGACCTCGGGTGGCTTTCCGTGGCGCTCCAAGGGGCCGGAAACGCGGATTCAACTCCAGCAAGGAGAGAGCGGTGGCAGCCTCGAGGTGCAGCCCCTGGGCGCCTTTGTCGTCAAGGGCGTCGAGCCCGCCAATCCGATCGATTGCCACCTCGTGGCCCAACAGGATGGCAGCTTGCTCTTCCGCGCCCGGCAGGGCAACCGCAACCTCAAGGTCGGTTGGATGCCGCTGGGGCTGGATAAGAGCTGAGGCCTTCCGGACATTGATTCGTGAGCCTTCACGAGTATGTTAGGGGATCAATCGACCTGTATGAGCCAGCCCGAGCAAAGTATCGCTGAACTGGAAGAAGCTTTCCCGACACTTTCCGGGATGGCTTTCGGAAAGGCACAGCGAGAAGCGCTGGCGGCTGGACAGGAGGTCCTCGTGAGCGAAAATGGGATTATCTATCGATTGACACCCGATGGCGGTCGCACGGAATTGAAGCGTATCGAGCCACCGACGCATGTCCCGATGGGAACCAAGCGGACGATTCGGTGAGTGAGGAAGTTCCGCGTCTGCGGATGTTTGCCGGGCCGAATGGTTCGGGCAAGAGTACGCTGAAGACGATTTTGCCATCCAAGTTGCCTGGAGTTTATCTCAATCCGGACGAACTGGAGAACAAGCTGAAGCAAGGCGAAGGATTGGATCTGCGCCGCTATGACGTCGCGTTTTCGGAGTCCGAAGTGAGGGCGTTCTTTCGTGAGTCCTCTTTTTTGAAGCAGCAAGGGCCGGTGCAGATTGTCGAGAGCACGACGAAAATCGGTGACCGACTCTTCTGCGAGCGTGCGAGGGTGAATTCCTATGTCGCGTCTGTTATGGTCGACTTTCTCCGCCACCGATTGGTTGAAAGCCGTGTGAGTTTCACTTTCGAGACCGTAATGTCCCACCCTGGAAAGGTCGCGTTCTTCAAGGAACGCTCAACGTCTTGGCTACCGAACGTATCTTTACTTTGTCGCCACGGAGGATCCCGCGATCAACGTCTCCCGCGTGCGCAGCCGGGTGGCGCTGGGTGGTCACGATGTGCCGGAGGATAGGATCATAAAGCGCTACGAGGCATCCCTAAATCTGGTGATGGAAGCGATTCGTTGTTCCAACCGTGCCTATATCTTCGACAACTCAAGAGAGGGCGAAGCGAAGACCTGGCTGGCGGAAGTCACCGGCGGGAAAGACCTGGAAATGAAAGTCGAACAGATGCCCGCATGGTTTAAGCGAGCGATTTGGGACAAAATCGGGTGAACGGCCGGTCGCCCGTCCGCATAAAATCGTGGCGACTGCTTCTCTGTGGAGAGTTCCTGCATCTCGACCATTGACAACCCTCCCTCCGCCCGCCACCTTCCCAGCCCTTTTCCGATG
>Ga0068855_100009395_pt1 | contig 11809 bp, 16 predicted proteins | sample KBSCornC52_FD_66592 | JGI IMG/M metagenome (GOLD analysis project Ga0068855, IMG submission 66592) | Corn rhizosphere microbial communities from Kellogg Biological Station, Michigan, USA - KBS Corn C5-2 | ecosystem: Host-associated > Plants > Roots > Rhizosphere > Soil ...
CCTCGAGCGGCTGGCGCAAGGCTTCGAGGGTCTGCCGCGGGAACTCGGCGAGCTCGTCGAGAAAGAGCACGCCGCGATGCGCGAGGCTGGCCTCACCCGGCCGGACGCCGGGCCCTCCGCCCACGATCGCCGGCGTCGAAGCCGTGTGGTGCGGGGCGCGGAACGGCGGCCGCGTGACGAGCGGGCGATCCGGCGAGAGCACCCCGGCGACCGAATGGATGCGCGTCACCTCCAGCGCCTCGGTGGGCGTCAGCGGCGGCAGGAGGCTCGGCAGGCGCCGCGCGAGCATCGTCTTCCCCGTCCCCGGCGGCCCTGCGAGCAGCAGATTGTGCCGGCCGGCCGCCGCGAGCTCGAGTGCCCGCCGCGCGCGCTCCTGGCCGCGCACGTCGGCCAGGTCCGGTTGCCGCTCCTCCGGCGGTGGCGGAGCATCGGCGACCGGCGGCGGCTCGCCCTCGCCGCGGAGATACGCCACCGCCTCGGCCAGATGCCGGAGCGGGACGGCCTCGATTCCGGCGAGCGCGGCTTCCGACGCCGCCTCGCGCGCGCAGAGGACACGGGTCAGGCCCGAACGCCGAGCGCCCTCGGCCACCGCGAGGATGCCGCCGACGCGGCGGAGCCGCCCGTCGAGCGCGAGCTCGCCGAAGCTCGCATGCGATTCGACGCCCTCACGCGGCACCTGCTGCGACGCCGCGAGGATCGCGAGCGCGATCGCGAGGTCGTAGCCGCTGCCCTCCTTGCGGAGCGCTGCCGGCGCGAGATTGACGATGACGCGCCCCTTCGGAAAGCGCAGCTCGGCGGCCGCGATCCCCGACATGACTCGCTGCCGCGCCTCTGCACACGCCCGGTCCGGCAGCCCGACGATGACGAACGCGGGCAGGCTCGTCTCACGGACGTCGGCCTCGACCTCGACACGTCGCGACTCGAGGCCGACGAGCGCATGCGTGATGGCGCGTGCAAGCACGCATCGACGCTACGGGCAAACGTGTGACGACTTACGCGCGCCTTGTGACCAGAACGTCCTCGAAGTACTCGCCGGCGCGGCGTCCGGTCCGACGGTTGACGTGCCGGCGCAGGCGGTGCTCGAGCACGAGGCCGGCACGCTCGAGGATCTGCGGATACAGCTCGCGGCGGTCGTTGACGACGATCAGCACGGGCGCGCCGTCAGCGCACGCCACGGCGGCGTTGGCGAGCGCGGCCGCGATGCCCTCGGTGTACGCGGCGAGCGACGCGCGCGACGTGCCGGCGGCGGCGGCGCCGAGCTCGAGCTCGCGGCGGTCGTCCAGCGACAACAGCTCGTACGCGTAGCGGTGCTGCTCGTGGTAGTCGATGAGACCCGGATACGGCGGGGACGTCAAGACCCCGTCGAACACCGCCTCGTACTCGACGTCGCGCGAGTCGCCGTGCACGACGTGCGCCTCGCCTGAACGGAGCGATGCGAACTCCTCGATCCGCACCAGCGTGTCGAGGGTGTAGCGGCGCAGGAACGCACCGGCCGACTCGACCGGGCGACACGTGCGCTTGTGCTTGTGACACCAGTACTCCGTCCGCTGGGGTGCACGCGGCGCCTCGAGGTCGAAGTGCGTCGTCCGACGCGCCGAGCGGGCGGCACGCGACAGGATGACGCGCAGGACGTCGCTGTACACGTACTCGCCGATCAGATCGGCGAATGCGAGCAGCTCCGCACGGGCGTGCGGCGCGTACCACGACGAGACGTACTTCGACGCGCGTCGCGCCTTCGTCGGCTGGACTCCAACGCGCTCGTAGACGTCGTTCAGCTCTTCGCGGATCAGCGGCAGCTCGTACTCCGCCGTCTTGACGCCGATCAGGAGGCAGTTGAACGCGGCGAGCTCGACGCCCGTCGCGTCGAGGCCGGACTCGAGCGCCTGCACGAGCGTCGTCCCCGAGCCGGCGAACGGATCGAGCACGTGCGCGCCGCGCGTGAAGTAGCGGTCGAGCAGCACCTCGACGAGCTGCGGGATGAACTTTCCGTGGTAGGGGTGCAGCCGATGCACGTGCTTCGTCCGCACGTGTTCGGGAAGCGCGCGCTCGGACCACGAGAGCTCGAGGTCCAGGCCGGCGTAGAGCTCGTCCTGGGTGACGGCCACGAGCTAGCGACTTCGCTAGCCCGTCAGGAACTCCTCGCGGAAGTCGGTCGGCGGCGTCGGCCGCGTGAACTTCGCGTACGCCTCTTTCGGGCTGGGCGTGTCCGCTTCGACGCCCGCGCCGTGCATCAACGCCGTCTCGTTGCGCGGGTAGAGGATGACGTCCGGCCCGATGCGGTTGCCGACCGCCAGCACGAGGCACGTGCCTTCCCCCGCGCCGACGATCGCGTGCGCGACGTCCGGCGGACAGTGGAAGTAGTCCCACTGCTTCATGGGCACCTCCTCGCCTTCCACGATCAGCAGCGCCTCGCCGCGGAGCAGGAGGAATCCCTCCTGGTAGCGCTCCTGGTGATACATCGTCATCGGCTGGCCGGGCTCGAGGACGGTGAGGTTGATGCCGAGCTCCTCGAACCGCTCGACGTCGTAGTCGAAGTCGACGGTCGCGCCGAGCTCGTTCGCGCGCCACGGCATCTCGCGGACGTTGCGAACCCAGAAGCTCACAGCGGCGACTCCACCGTGCGCAGCTCGCCGTACTCGGCGTACGCGGCGCGCGGGTCGGGATCGTTCGGGTACGTCGCCTGCCCGCCGCCGACGCGGCTGCCGACCGCGAGCACGAGCGCGCCCTCGTCACCCGCGCCGACGAGAACGTGCGCGGCACCCGGCGGGCAGTGGAAGTAGTCCCAGTCCCGCAGCCGGTGCGTCTCGCCCTCAACGGTCACGTCGCACTCGCCCCGCAGGACGAGGAAGCCCTCCTGGTGCGGCTCGTGGTGGTAGAGCGCCATCGGCTGGCCCCGCCCGAGGACGTTGAGATCGATCGCGAACTCATCCGCGGCGAGCAGGCAGTACTCGCCCATCTCGTTCGACGTCCACTCGAGATCCCGCGCGTTCTTGACCCACCAGGAGTCCGTCATGGCCGGATCCTAGAGTGGCTCCCGTGCTCTACGCCCTGCTCTTCCTGCCGGCCCTCGCGGCGATCGCCTTCGTCGTCCTGCGCCGGCCGAAGACGCTCGCCGAGGCGGTTCCCGAGAACCCGTTCGCCGAGCTCGACGAGCTGCTCGCCGAGCTCGAGTCGGCGACGCTCGACGAGCGCAGCGCCGACGAGCTGGAAGCGCTCGCCGAACGGCTAGAACGCATCGCCTAGCCGCTCGAGCCGTCCTTCCTCGACCGCGACGACGTCGAAGCCGAGATCGAGCCGAGCCAGCTCCGGATGCGCCGCGAGGTACGCCTCCGCAGCGCGTCGCACACGCCGCTGCTTCTCGGCGCCGACCGCGCCTGTCGCGCCCCCGAAGCCGGAGCTCGTCCGTTCTTTCACCTCGACGAAGCGCAGCGAGCCGCCGCGCCGGACGATCAGGTCGAGCTCGTTGCCGCCTGCGCGCACGTTCGCGCCGAGCACGCGCCAGCCGCGCAGGCGGTACCACCACGCGGCACGGCGCTCCCCGCTATTCAGTGGCGTACGCGAGCGCGTTGAACGAGAGGCGGTGCACGGGAGACGGCCCGCGCTCGCGCACGACTCGCGTGTGCGAGGGAACGATGTAGCCGACGTGCTGCGCGAACCCGTACGCCGGGTAGAGCGCGTCGAGCCTGCGCATCAGCCGGTCGCGCGTCACCTTCGCGATGATCGACGCGGCCGCGATCGCGGCACTCTTTTCGTCGCCGTCGACGACGGCGGTGTGCTCCGGCGCGGTCGGGCCGAGCCGGAAGCCGTCGACGAGACACGCTTCCGCGGGAGGCGTCAGCGCCTGCAACATCGCGCGCAGTCCCGCGAGATTGGAACGGTGCAAGCCGTTGCGGTCGATGTCGCCGGCGGGGATGACCCGCACGCAGACTTTCTCCGCGCACTCGAGCACGCCGCGGAACAGCCGCTCGCGCACGTCCTCACTGCACTGCTTCGAGTCGTTGAGGTACGTGAGCGGGCGCACGCGATGCTCCTTCAAGCATGCGTAGTCGAGCAGCACCCCCGCGACGACGAGCGGGCCGGCGAGCGAGCCGCGACCTGCCTCGTCGGCGCCGGCGACGAAGCGCGCACCGAGCTTGCGGTCGAATCGGAGGAGCTTCTGGCCCGTCGCCTTCACGGCGACCGACGATAGCGCGAGGATCAGCCGGCGACTATTCGGCCGGAACGGGCTCGTCCGCGGGGGCCTCGTCGGCCTCCGTCGCGTCTTCGGGAGCCTCTGCCTCCGCCGCGGGCTCCTCAGCAACGGGCTCCTCGACGACCGCCTCGTCCTCGACGACGGCCGCCTCTTCCGTCGCCGGCAGGGCCTTCGCCGTGTTCGCCGACTCGGCGGCCGTGAACCCGTACCGCTTCTCGCGGACGCGGGCCTTCTTGCCGACGCGGCCGCGCAGGTAGTAGAGCTTCGCGCGGTTGACGTCGCCGATCGCCGTCACCTCGATCTTCTCGATCTTCGGCGAATGGAGGGGGAACGTCCGCTCCACCCCGACGCCGAACGACTGCTTGCGGACGGTGAACGTCTCGCGGACGCCCGAGCCCTGGCGCTTGATGACGATGCCCTCGAAGACCTGCACGCGGCGGCGCGTCCCCTCGATCACCTGGAAGTGGACGCGGACGGTGTCGCCGGCCTTGAACCGGGGCACCTGGCGCAGCTGGGCGCGCTCGATCGAATCGATGACGTTGCTCATGGCAAGGGGGCCCGAAGGCCGACGGCCAGATTAGCGAAAACCCTCTAGAGCTGTTCCTGGAGATAGGCCAGAACGGCCAGGACGCGTCGGTGATCCGTCTCCGAGGGCGGCAGGTCGAGCTTCTGAAGGATGCTCGCGACGTGCTTCTCGACCGCTCCGACGCTCAGGACGAGCGCCTCGGCGATGCCGGCGTTCGAGCGCCCCTCCGCCATCGCGGCCAGCACCTCCCGCTCCCGCGGGGTCAGCCGTTCCAGGGGGTCGGACCGGCGCCGCACGGCGAAGAGCTGCGCCACCACCTCAGGGTCGAGCGCCGTCCCGCCGTCGGCGACGCGCCGAACCGCTTCGACGAACTGCGGAATGTCGATCACCCGGTCCTTGAGCAGATACCCGGTGCCGCCGCGACCGTCGGCGAGCAGCTCGCGCGCGTACGTCTGCTCGACGTACTGCGACAGCACGAGGATCGCCGTGTCGGGGACGCGGCGCCGGATCTCGAGCGCGGCGCGCAGGCCTTCGTCGCCGAAGGTCGGCGGCAGGCGCACGTCGACGATTGCGATGTCGGGCCGCTCGAGCAGCACCGACGTGATGAGCGAGTCGCCGTTGTCGACGGTCGCGACGACCTCGATGCCGTTGTCGCCGAGCAGACGCGAGAGGCCGTCCCGCAGCAGGACGAGATCCTCGGCGATCACGGCGCGCACGGCATCACCGCCTCGACGATCGTCGGGCCGCCGTCCGGGCTCGTGACCCGGACGGTTCCGTCGAGCGCCTGGACGCGACGCGCGAGCCCCGTCAGGCCTGCGCCGCCCGCGTCGGCCCCGCCGTGGCCGTCGTCCTGCACGCGCACGACGAGCGTGTCCGAGCCTCCGCCGATCCTGACGGTGATGCGGGTCGCACCGGCGTGCTTCGACGCGTTCGCGAGCGCCTCCGCCGCGACGAAGTACGCCGCCGTCTCCTGCGCAGGGGCCGGACGCCGCACGAGGTCGACCGCGAGGTCGACGGGCAGCGGAATGCGGGCGACGAGCGCCGCGAGCGCAGCCTCGAGCCCGCGATCGGTCAAGACGGGCGGATGGATGCCGCGCGCGAGGTCGCGCAGCTCGCGCAACGCCTCCTCCGCTCCGACGCGCGCTTCCTCCAGCAGGAGCTTCGCGCCTTCGGGGTCGTGGGCCAGCCGCTGCTCGGCGAGGCCGAGGCTCATCCCGAGCGCGACGAGACGCGCCTGGGCGCCGTCGTGCAGATCGCGCTCGATGCGGCGCAGCTCGCCCTCCGCCGCCTCGACCGCGCCCGCACGCGTCGTCTCCAGCACGTCGATGCGCGCTTCGAGCGAGGAGCGCCTGACGACGAGCGCATGCACGCCCGCCGTCAGCACGAATGCGAGGAACGGCCACACCGGCCAGAAGTAGCCGCGGCCCGTCACCGCCCAGATCGCCGCGAGGAGCACCGTCAGCACGCCGGCCGTGGCGGCGTGCACCCCGACCCATCGCCAACGGCGCGGCACGGCGAGCGAGCGGATGCCGATCGCATGCAGCGCGAGCGGCACGGCGAGCGCGAGCAGCGTCCACTCGGGCCAGAAGTACGCGCGCGTCGTCAGCGCCCAGATGACGACGGCGATCGCATTGACCGCGGCGTAGGCGGCGGCGTGCTCGCCCAGCCCGCTCCGCCGCGGCGTGCTGCGCGGAGCCGCTGTTCCGAGCAGGGCCGGCGTCATGCGCGCCCAGGCGCGTGCGAGTGCGTGGACGAGCAACACGGAGACGGCAAGTGCGACGACGCCGACCGGCACGGCGGCGAGTGCACGGCCGAGCGTGTGGACCTGCCATTGATCGACCCACCGGTACGTGAGCGGCAGCGAGACGAGGTAGAGCGAGGAGCCGACGGCGATCGCCGCAGCGAGCCCGGAAGCGAAGCCCGCGAGCATCCGGATGGCCCCGAACGACTGCTGCCGCCAGAAGACGGCGTCGCCGAGCACGCCGCGGATGCGGTTGAGGTAGCCGCGCCCGCCGCTCGGCGCCTGCCCGACGCGCGTGTCGACGCCGAGCAGCTCACGCGCGAGCGCCGCCTCGCCGGCGGCGAGCCCGTGGGTCGCCCAGCGGAACGCGATCAGCACCGGCACGACGAGCGGCGTCAGAGCCGACAGCGCGGTGAGGAGCCAGCCGGCGAGCAGGAGCCCGAACCAGACGGCCGCGGCGACGAGGCCGCTGAGCAGATAGACGAGCTCGTTGAACGTACGACGCATCGAAGTCTCCTTCAGAAGGGGATCGTTGTACGTCCAGCGTCGTTTTTCGAGTGCCCGGCGCCAATCGAGCCACCCGGCGTCTCACCCTGGTGCCAGCACCCCTACCGAAAGCCGATGCGGTTCGGGGGCCAGTAGACGAAGAACACTTCGCCGATCAGGTTCTTGCGCGGCACGGCGCCCCAGGTGCGCGAGTCGCAGGACTCGTTGCGGTTGTCGCCCATGAAGAAGTAGTCGCCCGCCGGCACCTTCCACGTGCCGTTCATGTGGTCGCGCCGCTCGGACTGGACGTACGGCTCGAGCAGCGCCTTGCCGTCGATGTAGATGAAGCCGTTCCGCTCGGTGACCGTCTCACCCGGCAGACCGATCAGCCGCTTGACGAAGGTCTCGCCGACCTTGCCGTCGCTGCAGACCGGCTTGTCTCCCGGCGTCTTGAAGACGATGATCTCGCCGCGCTTCGGGCTGCGGAAGCGGTAGATGAAGCGATTCGCGAGCACGCGGTCGCTGAAGCGCGCCATGCAGCCGTTCGCGGGGCGCGCGCAATGCAACGTCGGCTCCATGGACGACGACGGGATGCGGTACGGGTTGACGACCCACGCCTTCAGCGCGAGCACGATCAGAATCGCGCCGCCGATCGTCAGGATCCAGTCGAGGACGACGCGCACGCCGTGCGGCAACCCCGGTGCGACGCGTCCGAGCGGGTCTCTCACCTGACGTGGTCCTTGCGCCAGTTGTCGATGCGCGCGTGGTCGCCGGAGAGCAAGACGTCGGGCACGGTCCACCCGCGGAACTCCGCGGGCCGTGTGTAGTGCGGATATTCGAGCCCGCCGCCGAGCTCCTCGCTGAAGCTCTCGTGTTCGCCGCTTCCTGCCGCCAGCGCGCCGGGCAGGCGGCGCGCGACGGCGTCGAGCAGGAGCATCGCAGGCAAGTCACCGTTCGAGAGCACGTACGGGCCGACCGAGATCGCGTCGCTCGCGAGGTGCTGCACGATCCGGTCGTCGAAGCCTTCGAAGCGCGCGGAGAGCAGCGTCAGGTGCTCCTCCTGCGCGAGCTCCTCGACGACGGCCTGCGTCAACGGCCGTCCCTGCGGCGACATGGCGATCACCCGCCGCGGCGGCGCGTCGCCGTATGCGGCCTCGAGCGCCGCGGCGACGACGTCGACGCGCAGCACCATTCCGGCGCCGCCGCCGTACGGCTCGTCGTCGACCTGCCCGGCGCGCAGCGGCGTCGTGTCGCGGTAGCTGTAGAGGCGCAGCTCGAGACCGCCGCCGAGAATCCCGGCAATCGGCTGCTGTTCCGTCAGCCACGCGAACGCGTGCGGAACGAGTGTGAAGACGTCGATTCTCATTCGGGATCCGCGAAGCCTGCTGCCACCACGATTCGCCCACCGGCGACGTCGACCTGCCGCACGCATGCCTCGACCAGCGGCAGCGACACGCCCGAGTCCAGCTCGAGGACGTCGTTCGCAGGGTAGTCGAGCACCTGCCGGACCCGCCCGAGCACGCGGCCGCCCTCCTCCTCGACCGCCAGGCCGACGAGCTGGAACGCGTAGTACTCGTCCTCCTCGAGCGCGGGGAGCGATTCGCGGGGGACGGTGAGCGTGGCGCCGCGGGGCACGGCGCGGTCGAGGCGGATCACCGGGCGGCCCTGTGCGCCGTGCTTCGAGGACACGATCTCGTAGGTCTCGTCGCCGACGTGGACGGTCGTGCCGCGGTCGAAGGCGCCGGCGCGGTCGCTCGCACCCTCGACGAAGAAGGAGCCGTCGAGCCCGTGCGGACGACCGACCTTCCCGATCGGGACGAGCTCAGAGGCCACGTTCGGTGAACTCGGCGAGCGCGTCCTCGCGCGTCGCCTGCAGCGTCGCACCGTCGTACGGCGTGTGACGACGCTCGAGATCGAGCAGCCAGTACGCACCGGGCTCCTCTTCGTACGGCATGCCCACGCTGCCCGAGTTGACGACGCGCTTCCCGGCGACCACGCGGTCGAACTGCATGTGCGTGTGACCGCACACCACGACGTCCGCGTCGACGTCCGCGAACAGAAAGGCGATGCGCTCCTCCGGTGTCAGCTCGGTGAAGATGTCGAGGTCGTTGCGCGGCGAGGCGTGCACGTACAACACGTCGTCGATCGTTGCCGTCGGCGGCAGGTCGTGCAGGAACTCGATCTGCTCGGCCGTCAGCGCGGCACGCGCAGCGTCGAGGAACTCTGGCGGAGCGAGGCCGTCTTCGTCCGGATGGAGCTCGCGGTCGGCGTTGCCGCGAATCCACACCACACGGTCGCCGAGCGCCCGTAGCGTCTCCAGCGTCTCGCCCGGCTCCTCGCCGCCCGCGACGATGTCGCCGCCGACGACGATCGTCGCGTCGCCGGGGATCTCCGCAAGGACCGCCTCGAGCGCACGGAGGTTCCCGTGCACGTCGTACAGCGTGGCGACAGGCATCAACCGACGATCTCGAGCTGCAGTCGGCGGCCGGCGTGCGGGCCGCCGGCGCGGACGAGCGTGCGGAGCGCACGCGCGATCCGGCCCTGGCGTCCGATCACCTTGCCGACGTCCGCCTCGGCGACGTGCAGACGCAATACGAGCGCGCCGTCGTCGCCGTCGGCCTGCTCGACGCGCACCGCGTCCGGCTCGTCGACGAGCCGGCGCGCGAGCTCCTCGAGCAGCTCCTGCATGCCTACTTTTCGATGCCCTTGATCTTCAGGAGCCGCGAGACCGTCTCGGACGGCTGCGCACCCTTCTGCAGCCACGCCTTCACCTTCTCCTCGTCGAGCTCGATGAGGGAGGGCTCGTGCTGCGGGTTGTAGCGCCCGAGAATCTCGATGAACTTGCCGTCGCGCGGCGAGCGCGAGTCGGCGGCGACGACGCGGTAGATCGGATTCTTCTTCGAGCCGATCCGCGTCAGCCTGAGCTTCACTGCCATTGGTTACCTCTTCGCTTTCTTCTTGCGCTTGCTCTTCGTCTTCCGTGCAGTGGGCCGCGGAGACGGAGCCTGCTGGCCTGGGAACGCAGGCATCTTGCCTGAACTCATCGCCTTCATCATCTTGGCCATCTGTTTTCGGGCCTCGATCAGCTGATTCACCTGCTCGACCGATGTTCCGGAGCCGGCCGCGATCCGCTTCCGCCGCGAGCCGTCGATCGCATGGGGGACGCGTCGCTCGTGCGGCGTCATCGAGAGGATGATCGCCTCGACCCGGCCCAGCTGCTTCTCGTCGACCTGGTCGAGGCCCTCCAGCTGCTTGCCGAGACCGGGGATCATCTTCAGGACGCCCTGGAGCGGCCCCATCCGGCGCAGCATCTTGTAGCTCTTCAGGAAGTCGTCGAAGCTGAACTCACCGGCCATCATCCGGCGCTCGAGCTCGTCCTTCTCGTCTTCCTCGACCGCCGCCTCGGCGCGCTCGATCAGCGTCAGGACGTCGCCCATGCCGAGGATGCGCCCGGCCATCCGGTCAGGGTGGAACCACTCGAGCTGATCGAGCTTCTCGCCGACAGACGCGAGCTTGATCGGCTTGCCCGTGACGGCCTTGACGGAGAGCGCTGCACCGCCGCGCGCGTCGCCGTCGAGCTTCGTCATGACGACGCCGTCGAAGTCGATGCGCTCCTGGAACGCCTGCGCGACGTTCACGGCCTCTTGGCCGGTCATCGCGTCGAGCACGAGCAGCACGTTCGTCGGCTTCGCCTCGCGGCGGACCGCTGCAAGCTCCTCCATCAACGCCTCGTCGACGTGCAGACGGCCGGCTGTGTCGAGCACGACGACGTCTCGTCCGTCCTCTCGCGCGCGCTCGATCCCGTCGCGCACCGCCTTCACCGGGTCGCTCCGCTCGTCCGAGTACACGGGCACGCCGACCTGCGCCCCGAGCTGGATCAGCTGCTCGATCGCGGCGGGTCGCTGCAGGTCGGCCGCGACGAGCGCGGGCCTCTTGCCTTCGGCCTGCAGCAGCAGCGCGAGCTTGCCGGCGGTCGTCGTCTTGCCGGATCCCTGCAGCCCGGCGAGCAGGATCGTCGTCGGCGGACGTTGCGCGAACGCGAGCTTCGAGGTTCCTTCGCCGAGCAACCGCGCCAGCTCGTCGTGCACGATCTTCACGACCTGCTGACCCGGCGTCAGGCTCTTCATGACGTCCTCGCCCAGTGCGAGCTCGCGCACGCGCGCGACGAACTCCTTGACGACGTTGAAGTTGACGTCGGCCTCGAGCAGCGCCAGCCGCACCTCGCGCATCGCGCGCGAGATCGCCTCGTCGTCGAGGACGCCGCGGCCGCGCAGGTCGCCGAGCGCGCTCTGGAGCTTCTCGGAAAGGCTGTCGAACATCAGCGGAACAGGCTAGCCCACGAGTGCGCGCGCGAAGTCCTGCGCGTCGAACGGGCGCAGGTCTTCGAGCTGCTCGCCGACGCCGACGAGCTTCACCGGCAGCCCCAGCTCGTACGCGATCGGGATCGCGACGCCGCCCTTGGCGCTGCCGTCGAGCTTCGTCAGGGCGACGCCTGTGACACCCGCGGACTCCTTGAAGAGCCGCGCCTGCTGCAGGCCGTTCTGCCCCGTTGTCGCGTCGACGACGAGCAGCGTCTCGTGCGGCGCGCCGTCGAGCTTCTGCGCGATCACGCGTCGGACTTTCGCGAGCTCCTCCATCAGGTTCGTCTGCGTGTGCAGGCGCCCGGCGGTGTCGACGACGACGACGTCGCGGCCGCGCGCTTGCGCCGCCTCGATTGCGTCGTATGCGACGGCCGCCGGATCGCCCCCGCGTTCGCTGCCGACGAAGTCTGCCCCGGCGCGCAGCGCCCAGATCTCGAGCTGCTCCTCCGCGGCTGCACGGAATGTGTCGGCTGCGGCGACGACGACGCTCTTGCCGTGCTGCG
>Ga0068855_100009397_pt1 | contig 11809 bp, 7 predicted proteins | sample KBSCornC52_FD_66592 | JGI IMG/M metagenome (GOLD analysis project Ga0068855, IMG submission 66592) | Corn rhizosphere microbial communities from Kellogg Biological Station, Michigan, USA - KBS Corn C5-2 | ecosystem: Host-associated > Plants > Roots > Rhizosphere > Soil ...
ACGAGCGTCGCGCTCGTGGTCGCCGACGAGCTGGGCGCGGACTGGGCACGCGTGAAGGTCGCGCAGGCCGTCGGCGACGAGCCGCGCTACGGCAACCAGAACACCGACGGTTCGCGCAGCCTGCGCCAGAGTTTCGCGGCGCTGCGCCGCGCGGGGGCGGCCGCGCGCACGATGCTCGAGCAGGCCGCGGCGGCGACCTGGGGCGTCGACGTGCGTCAAGTGAAGGCGACGGTGCACGAGGTCGTCGATACGAAAACCGGGCGCAAGCTCGGCTTCGGTGAACTGGCCGCGAAGGCGGCCGCGCTGCCCGTACCCGATACGCAGAGCGTGGCATTGAAGGCGCCGGCCGAGTTCCGCTACATCGGCAAGGGCGAAACGGCATTGATCGACGGACGCGACATCGTCGGCGGCCGCGCGCACTACGGGATCGACACGCGGCTCGACGGCATGCTGTATGCGGTCGTCGCGCGTCCGCCGGCCTATGGCGATACGGTCGCATCGTTCGACGCGTCCGCCGCGGAAAAGCTGCCGGGTGTCGTCAAGGTCGTGCAGCTCGCGTCTGCGCCGCTGCCGTCCGGGTTCCAGCCGCTCGGCGGCGTGGCCGTGATCGCACGCGACACGTGGACGGCCGTCCAGGCACGCGCCCGACTGAAGATCGACTGGAAGCGCGGGCCGCACGCAGGCTACGATTCGGCGGCCTACCGCAAGACGCTCGAAGCGGCGGCCGCGCAGCCGGGCGACGTGATCCGCGACGACGGCGATACGGCCGCGGCGCTCGCGGGCGCCGCGAAGCGGGTGCGTGCAACGTACTACATTCCGCATCTCGCGCACGCGACGATGGAGCCGCCCGCGGCCGTCGCGCGCGTGGCCGACGGCCGCTGCGAAGTCTGGACCTGCACGCAGGCGCCGCAGACCACGCGCGACGAAATCGCGAAGGCGCTCGCGTTGCCGAGCGAGCGCGTCGCGGTCAACGTGACGCTGCTCGGCGGCGGCTTCGGCCGCAAGTCGAAACCGGACTACGTGGTGGAGGCCGCGCTGCTGTCGAAGGCGGTGGGGGCACCCGTCAAGCTGACGTTCACGCGCGAGGACGACATCGCGCACGACTATTTCCACGCGGTGTCGCTGGAAGCGTTCGATGGCGGCCTCGATGCGGCGGGGAAGGTGGTCGCGTGGCAACATCGCACGGTCGCGCCGTCGATCCAGTCGACCTTCAGGGCCGGCGTCGTGCACGAGCAGCCGGGCGAGCTCGCGCAAGGCATCGCCGATCTTCCGTTCGCAGTCCAGAACGTGCGGATCGAGAACCCGGCCGCGCAGGCGCATACGCGGATCGGCTGGTTCCGTTCGGTGTACAACATTCCGCATGCGTTCGGGATCCAGAGCTTCGTGTCGGAACTCGCGCACGCGGCGGGCCGCGACCCGAAGGATTTCCTGCTCGACCTGATTGGGCCGGCGCGGCGTTTCGAGCCGCACATCACGGTGAAGAACGTGAACTACGGCGAGGATCCGGCGTTGTATCCGGTCGATACCGGACGGCTGCGGCGCGTGATCGAGACGGTTGCGCGCGAAGCCGGCTGGGGCCGCAAGCTGCCGAAGGGGCGCGGGCAGGGGATCGCCGCGCATCGCAGCTTCGTGTCGTACACGGCGGTCGTGTGCGAAGTGCAGGTGGCCGCGGACGGCGCGATTTCGGTGCCGCGCGTCAACATCGCGATCGACTGCGGGCCGCAGGTCAACCCGGAGCGCGTGCGCTCGCAGCTCGAAGGCGCGGTGGTGATGGGGCTCGGCATCGCGCTGCACGGCGAGATCACGTTCAAGGACGGGCAACCGGAGCAGAGCAATTTCAACGGCTTCCAGGTACTCCGGATGAACGAGGCGCCGCGTGAAATCCGCGTGCATCTGGTCGCGCCGGACGACTATGCGACACCGCTGGGCGGCGTGGGCGAGCCGGGCCTGCCGCCGGTCGCGCCGGCGCTGACCAACGCGATCTTCGCGGCAACCGGCACGCGGATTCGCAGCCTGCCCATCGCCGATCAGATCGCGAAGCAGAAGGCCGGTTGATACGCCGTCGCGCGCCGGGTGCGGCGCGCGCACGGCTTTGCGGCGCCGCTGGCGCCGCGCACCGATCGAACGCCTGAGCTCGCCGCACGGCGGCGCGAAGCCGGAGCATTGTTATTTGCGAACGACCGTGCTAAATTCTGCGCCAGCACTTGCAGTCACCGACCCAATCATCCGGGCCGGCAACCGGCGCCCACGCGCGCGCCGGCGCGCCGCCCGACCGCGAAGCATGGGACCAGAGTAAGCGCTAAAGCGCCAACTCTGGTCGACCGCGAAGCATGGGACCAGAGTAAGCGCTAAAGCGCTAACTCTGGTCGACCGCGAAGCATGGGACCAGAGTAAGCGCTAAAGCGCTAACTCTGGTCGACAGGAGACAGACGTGATGGAGCATGCATCGATCGAGCGAGCGCCGATCGACCGGACCGCGCACGCGCGGCCGTCGGCGATGGGGAAAACGCAGGCCATGCGGAGGGCGTCACGATGAGCCTGCTGATGTCGCGACGCGATCTCGCGTTCCTGCTGTACGACTGGCTCGATGCCGACGCGCTCGGCGCGCTGCCGCGCTATGCGGAGCACAGCCGCGAGACCTTCGACGCGGTGCTCGATACCAGCGAGCGGATCGCGGCCGACCTGTTCGCGCCGCATGCGGCGCGCGGCGACCGCGAGGAGCCGCGGTTCGACGGCGAGCGCGTGACGCTGATCCCCGAAGTCGAGCCGGCCGTGCGGGCCTTCGCGGCGGCCGGCCTGATCGCCGCGGGCCAGGACGAAGCGTTCGGCGGGATGCGGTTGCCGAAGCTCGTCGAAGCCGCATCGTTCCTGTTCTTCCAGGCCGCGAACATCGCGACCGCCGCGTATCCGTTCCTCACCGTCGCGAACGCCAACCTGCTGCTCGCGCACGGCAGCCCCGCGCAGATCGACGCGTTCGCGCGTCCCGAGCTGGAAGGGCGCTTCTTCGGCACGATGTGCCTGTCGGAGCCGCAGGCCGGCTCGTCGCTGTCCGACATCGTCACGCGCGCCGATTTCGAGTGCGCGTCGCCGCTCGGCCCGCGCTACCGGATCACCGGCAACAAGATGTGGATTTCCGGCGGCGATCACGAACTGGCGGAGAACATCGTCCATCTCGTGCTCGCGAAGATTCCCGACGAACAGGGCCGGCTTCCGCCCGGCACGCGCGGCATCTCGCTGTTCATCGTCCCCAAGTACCTGCCGGCCGACGACGGCGCCGCGCGCGGCGAGCGCAACGACGTGGTGCTGGCCGGCCTGAATCACAAGATGGGCTATCGCGGCACGACCAACTGCCTGCTGAACTTCGGCGAAGGCACGCGTCATCGTCCGCAGGGTCGCGCCGGCGCGATCGGCTATCTGGTCGGCGAACCGAATCACGGCCTCGCGTACATGTTCCACATGATGAACGAGGCGCGCATCGGCGTCGGCGCGGGCGCGGTGGCGCTCGGCTACACCGGTTACCTGCACGCGCTGGACTACGCGCGCAACCGGCCGCAGGGGCGTGCGCTCGGACCGGCCGGCAAGGACGCGGCCGCGCCGCAGGCGCCGATCGTCGCGCATCCGGACGTGCGACGCATGCTGCTCGCGCAGAAGGCGTACGTCGAAGGCGGGCTCGCGCTGATCCTGTACTGCGCGCGGCTCGTCGACGAAGCGCGCGCGCACGGCGATGCGGCAGTGCGCGCCGAGGCCGCGCAGCTGCTGGACATCCTGACGCCGATCGCGAAAAGCTGGCCGTCGCAGTGGTGCCTCGCGGCCAACGATCTCGCGATCCAGGTGCATGGCGGCTATGGCTATACGCGCGACTATCCCGTCGAGCGACTGTATCGCGACAACCGCCTGAACCCGATCCACGAAGGCACGCATGGCATCCAGGCGCTCGACCTGCTGGGCCGCAAGGTCGGCCAGGACGACGGTGCGCTGCTGCGCACGCTCGATGCGCGAATCGGCGCGACGGTCCAACGCGCACGGGCCGCGGACGGCGACGCGCGCTCGCATGCCGATGCGCTCGCGCAGCGCTGGGCGCGGCTCGTCGAGCTCACGCGCGCGCTGGCCGCGCTTGACGATCCGCAGGTGCGGCTCGCGAATGCCAGCGTCTACCTGGAGGCGTTCGGCCATCTGGTCGTCGCGTGGCTGTGGCTCGACGTGACGCTTGCCGCGCACGGGCACGACGGCGATTTCCACGACGGCAAGCGCGCCGCCGCGCGTTACTTCTTTCGCTGGGAACTGCCGAAGGTGGATGCGCAGCTCGATCTGTTGGCGAGCGTCGATACGACGACGCTCGAGATGCGCGACGCGTGGTTCTGAGCGTCGCGATGCACGGATGACGGTGCCGCGGTGCAGGCGGGTGTGCGTGCGCCGCGCGTCGCTCGCGCGGGTGTGTCCCGCTGCCGTATCGATGCGCGGCGACGTCGCGCAAGGAGAGAGGAAAGCATGAAAGCCCTGATGTGTACCGCATTCGGCCCGATCGACCGCTTGCGTATCGAGGACGTCGCGATTCCCGAACCGGCCGCGGGCCAGGTGCGGATTCGCGTGAAGGCGGCGTCGCTCAATTTCCCCGATGCGCTGATCGTCCAGGGGCTGTATCAGGTGAAGCCGGCGCTCCCGTTCTCGCCCGGTGCGGAATTCGCCGGCGTGATCGATGCGGTCGGCGACGGCGTGAGCGCATGGCGGCCGGGCGACGAGGTGGTCGCGTTCACCGGTCACGGCGGCTTCGCCGAGCAGTGCGTGGCCGACGTGCACCAGATCGCGGCGCTGCCGCCGGGGATGACGTTCGAGCAGGGCGCGGCGCTGGTGCTGGCCTACGGAACGTCGCTGCATGCGCTGCAGCAGCGCGCGCGTCTGCAGCAGGGCGAGACGCTGCTGGTGCTGGGTGCGGCGGGCGGTGTCGGGCTGGCGGCGATCGAGATCGCGAAGGCGCTGGGCGCGCGCGTGATCGCGGCCGCGTCGAGCGCGGACAAGCTCGCGCTGTGCCGCGACGCCGGCGCCGACGACACGATCGACTATGCGTCCGAGGACCTGCGGCGCCGTGTCGACGAACTGACGGGCGGGCGCGGCGCGGACGTCGTCTACGATCCGGTCGGCGGCGCGTACAGCGAGGCGGCGCTGCGCGCGACCGCGTGGCGCGGCCGGTTCCTCGTGGTCGGTTTCGCGGCCGGCGAGATTCCGAAGATCGCGCTGAATCTGGCGCTGCTCAAGGAGCGCGATATTCTCGGCGTGTTCTGGGGCGATGCGGTCCGGCGCGATCCCGCGGAGCACGCGGTGAACATGCGCCAGCTGGCGCAATGGTTCGTGGCCGGCAAGGTGCGGCCGGCGATCACCGAGCGCGTGCCGCTGTCGGGTGCGGCCGACGCGATCGCGCGCATGGCAAACCGGCAGGTCAAGGGCAAGGTCGTGATCCTGCCGGACGCGTGATCACGCTGACATTGGACCATGCGGCAGCGGCCCGCTCGGGCGCCGCGTTGGGCGCCGACGTGTCCGTGCATCGCTGCACGTGATCGCGCCGCGCGAACGGCGCTGGCTCGTTCGTCATGTCGATTCCGGTTGGGCCAGCCCGTGCTCGACCTGACAAAGTCCTGACGACTGAATTGATATATTGTATCATCTGACGCATTCGCCGCGGGCCGGCCCGGTTTGCCGGGCATGGCCGCCTGCGGCCAAGCCACGCGAAGATCGATACGAATTGACGAAGACCAGGAACAGGACCGGGCGCCGCGCGCGACGCGATTGCGCATCGGATCGCAACGACGGGGGCCGGCGTGCACGTGCCGCGCTAGGGTGGGCGACGCTGCCGGGTTGCGTGATGGCGAGCTCCGGCGCGCTCGCCACGGAAGCCCGCCCGTGATGCACCGGCTCGATATCGAGCGCGTGAGCTGGTCGCCCGGCGGCGCGCTCGCCGTGCTCGACGCCGTGACGCTTACCGTCGCCGCAGGCGAGTTCGTCGGGCTCGTCGGCCCGAACGGCAGCGGCAAGACGAGCCTGCTGCGCTGCGTGTTCCGCTATGCGCGGCCCGACGCGGGCCGCGTCGCGCTCGATGCGCAGGACGTATGGCGGATGCGGCCGCGCGCGCTCGCACAGCGCGTCGCCGTGCTGCAGCAGGAGACGCCCGACGACTTCGGGCTGACGGTCGATGAACTGGTCGGCATGGGACGCACGCCGCACCAGCGCGCGTTCGAGGGGGAGAACGCCGACGATCGCCGGATCGTCGACGCCGCGTTGCGAGACGTCGACCTCATCGAGCGCCGCGCGCAACGTTTCGCGTCGCTGTCGGGCGGAGAAAAGCAGCGCGCGCTGCTGGCGCGCGCACTTGTTCAGCAGCCCGAACTGCTGCTGCTCGACGAGCCGACCAACCACCTCGACCTGCGTCACCAGCTCGAACTGCTTGCGCGCGTGCGGCGCCTCGGCATCGCCACGCTCGCGACGATTCACGATCTCAATCTCGCGGCCGCGTACTGCGACCGGCTTCACGTGCTCGCGCACGGGCGCGTCGTCGCGTCCGGCACGCCGTCCGACGTGCTGACCGATGCACTGCTGCGCGACGTGTTCGGCGTCGCCGCGCTCGTCGATCGCCATCCGGTCACGGGCCGGCCGCGCATCACGCCGCTTCATCCGGAATGACCATCATGCCGTTTTCCGTTTCATGCCGCCGATCGCGGTGTGCGTCGCTTTCCCGCCTGCTTGCTCGCTCGCTGGTCGCTGCCGTCGCATTCGGCTGCGCGGCCGCTCATGCCGGCGCGTATCCCGTTACCGTACGCAGCTGCGATCGCGACGTGACGTTCGAGCGCGCGCCGACGCGCGCGGTGAGCAACGACGTGAACCTGACCGAGATGATGCTCGTGCTCGGATTGAAGGACCGGCTCGTCGGCTATACCGGTATCGGCGGCTGGAAGACCGGTACCGCGCGCGTGCACGACGCGCTGCGCGGCGTGCCGGAACTGGCCGCGCAATATCCGTCGCTCGAGGTGCTGGCGGCCGCGCGTGCGGACTTCTATCTCGCGGGCTGGAACTACGGGATGCATGTCGGCGGCGCGGTGACGCCGGCGACGCTCGCGCCGTTCGGCATCCGCACGTACGAGCTGACCGAATCGTGCTCGCACGTGATGAAGCGGCCGCCCGCGTCGTTCGACGACGTGTTCCGCGACCTGACCAATCTTGGCCGGATCTTCGGTGTCGACGCACGCGCCGCGCAGGTGGTCGCAGACATGCGCGCGCGCCTCGCGGCGGTGTCGCGCGCGATCGGCCGTCCCGCGCCGCTGCGCGTGTTCGTCTACGACAGCGGCACCGACAAGCCGATGACCGCGGGCGGGCTCGCGATGCCGAGCGCGCTGCTCGCGGCAGCCGGCGCGCGCAACGTGATGGACGACGTGCCGCGCAGCTGGACGCAGGTCGGTTGGGAAAGCGTGGTCGCGCGCGATCCGCAGGCGATCGTGATCGTCGACTACTCGGCCGTGACGGCCGCGCAGAAGCAGCAGTTCCTGTTGAGCCAGCCGGCGCTCGCGCGCGTCGCCGCGATCCGCGACCGGCGCTTCGTCGCGATTCCGTACGACGCGGCGACGCCGGGGCCGGAGAACGTCGCGGCCGTCGAGGCGTTGGCGCGCGCGCTGTATCCGGCCGCGTTCGCCGCGCCGTCGCGATGAGCGCGCGAGGCGGGGTGTCGCGGCTCGGGCCGCGCAAGGTGACGGCCGTTCTGATGGCGCTGCTGGCGGTATCGATCGTCGTGTCCGCCGCGTTCGGCCCCGCGCCGATCTCGATGCCGGTCGCCGCGCGGATCGTCGCCGCGCATGTCGCGTCCGCGTTCGGCGCGACCGCATCGTTGGCCACCGGCACGGGCGACGACAGCATCGTCTGGCTGATCCGGATGCCGCGTGCGCTGCTCGCCGCAATCGTCGGCGCGACGCTCGCGGCGGTCGGCGTCGCGTTGCAGGCGGCGACCGCGAACCGTCTCGCCGATCCGCATCTGCTCGGCGTGAGCGCGGGCGCGATGCTCGGCGCCGTCGCGGTCACGGTGGTGGCAGGCGCGGCGTTCGGTCCGTTCACGCTGTCGGCCGCCGCGTTCGCAGGAGCGCTGGCCGCGACCGCGTGCGTGGTCGCGCTCGCGTACCGGCGCGGCCGGCTCGACTCCGACCGGCTGCTGCTCGCCGGCGTGTCCGTGTCGTTCATGATGGCCGCGTTCGGCAACCTTCTGCTGTATCTGGGCGACCAGCACGCCGCGTCGTCGGTGCTGTTCTGGATGCTCGGCGGCGTCGGGCTCGCGCGCTGGGACCTGCTGCCGGTGCCGGCCGTGTGCGCGGTGCTCGCGGGCGGCGCGCTCTACGCGCGGCGGCGCGAGCTGAATGCGCTGATGTCGGGGGACGTCGCGGCAGCCGCGCTCGGCGTGTCGAGCGGGCGGATGCGGCGCGAGGTGTTCGTCGTCGCATCGTTCGCGACCGGTGCGGTGGTCGCGGTGAGCGGCGCGATCGGCTTCATCGGGCTCGTGACGCCGCATCTGTGCCGTCGCGTCGTCGGCGCCGAGCACGGTCGGCTGCTGCCGGTCGCCGCGCTGACGGGCGCGATCATGCTCGTGTGGGCCGATGTCGCCGCGCGCACGCTCGCGGCGCCGGAGGATCTACCGATCGGTATCGTGACCGCGCTGTTCGGCAGCCTGTTCTTCGTCGCGCTATTGCGGCGGCGGTGAGTGGCCGGTGCTGAGCGGCGGGCGGGAGCGGGGCGGCGCATCATGTGCCGCCGTGCCACCTCGCCACCTCGCCACCTCGCCACCTCGCCACCTCGCATCCGCTCAGCGGAGCAATGAAGCCGCGTCGGCCAGGTCGGCCCGGCCGCGTGCGGGACTCGCCTGCGCGTTGCCGAGGAAGTCCGGCAAGGTCCGCGCCGGCAGCGAAATCACGAAGCGTGCGCCGCCGAGCGGCGAATCCTCGAGCCGCACGTTGCCGCCGTGCACGAGCGCAACGCGCCGCACGATCGCGAGCCCGAGACCGAACCCGCCGGTCTGCCGGTCGCGGCTCGAGTCGAGCCGCTGGAACGGTTCGAACACGCGTGCGCGCTCGGCGGCGGGAATGCCGGGGCCGTCGTCGTCGACGCTCAGCACCAGCGCACCGGATGCATCGTGCGTCGCGGACAGCAGGATCGTGCGCGCCGCATAGCGTGCGCTGTTGCGGATCAGGTTGAGTAGCGCGCGGGCGACGAGTTTCGGATCGCACACGTGGGTGGCGGGCGCACCGGTCGTCGACACGTCGAGCGTGATGCCGCGATCGGCGAGGTCGTTCGCGACGTTGCCGGCGACGCTGTCGATCAGCGCATCGACGACGACGTCCATCGGCGCGAGCTCGCTGGCGCCTTGTTCGAGCCGCCCGATCGTCAGCAGCTCGGTCACCAGCTCGTCGAGTTCGCGCACGTCGCGCCGCAGTTCGTCGCGGCGTTCGCGCATCCGGCCGCTCTCGTCGGATTCGGCGAGCAGCGCGAGCCCGAATTCGAGGCGCGCGAGCGGTGTCTTCAGCTCGTGCGAAATCCCGTGCATCATCTCGCGCTGCTGCGTGATCGACGCCTCGATCCGCTCGGCCATGTCGTTGAACTGCTGCGACAGCTCGTAGATGTTCGACCGGCCGGACAGCTTCACGCGCGTCGACAGGCGGCCCGCGCCGAACGCATGGGCGGCGGCCTGCAGCCTGCGCAGGTCGCGCCAGTGATACGAGATCCACAGCACGACCGCGAACAGCGCGGCGAGCGCAAGCAGCAAGTAGGCGTAGATCTTGATGTCGAGGTCGAAGGGCTGGATCGGGCGCGCATGCAGCACGGAACCGTCCGCGAGCGGCATGTAGTAATCCTTGCCGTCGTAGCCGATCGCGATCATGCCGGCGTCGAGGTCGCGCAGTGGCGCGCCGCTCAATTGGGCGCGGGCTTCCGCCATCGTCACGAAGTCGAATCCTTCCTTGCCGTGCTTCGCGAGCTCGCGCAGCGCGAGCGTGCGCTGCGCGCCCGGATGGCGTTCGAGATAATCGTTCAGCACGAACGCGTAGGTCGTCAGCGAGTCTCGCTGCGCCTGCGCCGCGCGTTCGTAGAAGATCCGGTCGAACGAGAACTGGATGAACGCGATCGATCCGGCGCCGCACAGGATCACGATGAGGTACAGCCTGATCAACGGGCGCAGCATTTATTCGTCCCACGCGGAAGGGCTGAACAGGTAGCCGCGGCCCCAGATCGTCTTGATCTTGTGCGGCTCCGACGACGCATCCTCGAAACGGCGCCGCAGCTTCGAGATGCCGGAATCGACCGAGCGGTCGAGCCCGTCGAACTCGATCCCGCGCAACTGCTTCAGGATGTCGTCGCGGCTCAGCACGGTGCCGGCCGCGCGCGCGAGGATCAGCAGCAGGTTGAATTCAGCCGTCTTCAGGTCGACCGGTTCGCCGCGCCACGTGACCGTGCGGTTCGGCGGCGAGATCGTCAGTTCGCCGAAGATCAGCGCGTCGGGTGCGGCGGCGCGGGTTTCCGTCGCGGCCGGCCGTGCCCGGCGCAGCAGCGCGCGGGCGCGTGCGACCAGCACGCGCGGCTCGATCGGCTTCGTCACGTAGTCGTCGGCGCCGGTTTCGAGGCCCGCGACCTGGTCGTAGACGTCCGCGCGCGCAGTGAGAATCAGCACCGGGACGTTGGTGAATGCGCGAATGCGCCGGCACACTTCCATTCCGTCGAGATTCGGCAGCATCAAATCGAGTATCACGAGCGCGGGCTCGTGCTCGCGCACCGCCGCGACGGCCAGGTCGCCGCGCCGCACGACTGTCACCGTGAATTCATAGTTGTCGAGGTATTCGCGCACGAGCTGCGCGAGGCGGTCGTCGTCCTCGATCAGCAGCACACGGTATTTGAGCGGATTGTCGTACATGGTCTCCTCGATATGCGCGCGTCGTCCCGGCTCCCGGCACGCGGGCGCGCGGCGCGGCACGCGAATTCTAGCCGGCGTTACGGCGCGCCGGGCAGCAGGACGACAATCGCGAACAATCAAACACAATTGAGCACAGATTCCCCGCAGATTACGGACAACACCGCTGCACGGCGGAACCTAGACTGCGGGCTCCGTCACTCATATCTCAATATTGTGCGCTCAACCCTTCGCCGTTCCCGCTATTGCGTGCCGCTTGCCGGCCTGACCCTTGCCGCGGCCGCTCACGCGGAAAACCAGTATTCGATTTCGCTCGGCGGCGGGTTCGCGCCGCGCTACCCGGGCAGCAACCAGTATCGCGGCGTCGTCGCACCGGGGCTTTCCGCGAAGTTCGGCAAAGGCTTCTTCATCGATAGTCGCGAAGGCGCCGGCTACCGGCTGGACCTGCCGCACGGTGCGTTCGTGTCGGCGGCGGTCAGCTACGACCCGGGCCGCGCGGACGAGAACCGCTTCGACCTGCCGGGTTCCGACTACCTGAAGGGGATGGGCCGGATTCCGGGCTCGGTGCTCATCGGCGTGCGGGCCGGCGTGACGCTGCTCGACGCGGCCGAACTGAGCGTCACGGTCGACACGCCGGTGACGCATACGTCGCGCGGCGTGTCCGGGCATGTCGACCTCGCGGTGCCGGTGTTCAAGACCGCGCAGCACGAGATCGTCGTGACGGGCAGCGTGCATGCCGGCACCGGCCGCTATATGCAGACGTTCTACGGCGTGACCGATGCGCAGTCGATGACGAGCCGCTTCCGGCCATATTCGACGAGCGGCGGGATCGACAGCGCGACGGTGTCGGTCGCATGGAACTGGAACCTGTCGCGGCACTGGTCG
>Ga0068855_100009399_pt1 | contig 11808 bp, 8 predicted proteins | sample KBSCornC52_FD_66592 | JGI IMG/M metagenome (GOLD analysis project Ga0068855, IMG submission 66592) | Corn rhizosphere microbial communities from Kellogg Biological Station, Michigan, USA - KBS Corn C5-2 | ecosystem: Host-associated > Plants > Roots > Rhizosphere > Soil ...
GAGGAATCGTGAACGTATCGTGTCCGTCGTGCCGCGCCGTGTATCGCATCGACCCCGCGAAGATCCCGGTCGCGGGTGTTCGTGCGCGCTGCACCGCGTGCGCGGCGATCATCGCCATCGGACCGGAGGCGGCGATAGAGGAGGACTTCGCGCCGCGCGCGAAGCCCGCTGCAGCGACGGCGCCTTCCGCGCCGTCGCCGTCGGCCCCGCCTCCGCAGCCGCCCGCCGCGCCGCCAGCTCGGCCGCCGGAAGTCCCGCCGATCTCGCCGACGCCAGCGGCGCCGCCACCACCGCCTCAGCCTTCTCCCAGTCAGCCGGCGCCGCCGCAACAGCCTCCGGTCGAGATTCCGCCTGTAGCGCCGTCGCATCCAACGCCGTCGCCCTCGATGCCGCCGCAGGCCTCGCCCGCGACCGCGCCGCCCCCACCCGCGCCGTCTCGCCCGACGCCGGCGCAGCCACGTCCCATAGTGTTCGCGCCGCGCGCGGGCGGCGCACAACAGCCGAGCACTCCCGCAGCGCCTGTCGCGTCAGCGCCGCCTCGGCCGTTCGTGCCGGGGCGAGCCGCGCCCGCCACGCCCGCGGTGCCCGCGACTCCAGCAGCTCCGGCAGCGAGCCCGGTCGCCGCTTCCGCGGCGCCGCCAGCGACAGGAACGTCCGCGCGGCCCGTGCTCAATCCCTTCCTCGCGAGCGATCCGGCCGCGAAAGGGCGTCGCCTGGCGCGTGCACTGATCTCCGACCTGATCACCTACTTTCCCGATCGCCGCGCTGAAGGCCTTCGCGACGGCACGCTGCGCGATCTCTTTGCGGAAGAGATCAAGAAGAGCTACGAGGAATACCTCGAGCAGGTGGGGCGGGAGTTCGCTGAATCGACGCCGCACTTTCGCGATGCCCTGAACGAAATCCTCGCGGGCGGGCAGCAGATCTTCTGACGCGTCGCGCGGCCTGCGTCCTATGCGCGCGGCGGCGCTCCCGCTATCTTCACGACACGTCACGATCAACGAGCCGTCCGCGGTGCGCGGGACGGCTCGTCTCTTACGCAGGACCTCGAAGGAGAACCAGTCATGGCCGAACGCGAGCGCTCGCGGGAGCTCCGCAAAGACGCGGAGCAACTCGCTGAGCTTCGGAGGTACCTTTGACCTGGATGCCAAGCAGGAAACGCTGACACAGCTCGAGAACCGCATGTCGGAGCCCAATTTCTGGAACGATCAGACGGGGGCGCAGGCGGTGGTGCAGCAGGTCAAGGCATTGAGGGCGTGGCTCGATCCGTTCGCCGCCGTGTCGGCGCGCGTGCGTGACGCGCAGGAGCTCGACGAGATGCTCGCGCTCGAGCCCGACGAGGAGATGGAGCGCGACCTCGAGACCGAGGTCCGGTCGCTCGCCCCCGAGATCGAAGCCTTCCGGCTCAAGTCGCTGCTGAGCGGTCCCGACGACTTTCGCGACGCGCAACTGGAGATCAGCGCGGGCGCGGGCGGCACTGAGGCACAGGACTGGGCGCAGATGATCATGCGCATGTACACGCGCTGGGCCGAGCGAAAGGGCTACGCGGTGGACATCCTCGACTTGAGCGAGGGTGAAGAGGCCGGGATCAAGGGCGCCGTCCTCGAGATCAAGGGGATGTACGCATTCGGCTTCCTGAAAGCAGAGGCGGGCGTGCACCGCCTCGTGCGCATCTCACCCTTTGACTCGCAGGCGCGCCGCCACACGAGCTTCGCGTCCGTGTTCGTCTATCCCGTCGTCGACAACGAGATCAACATCGAGATCCGCGACGAGGACATCAAGATGGACGTGTTCCGCGCGTCGGGCGCCGGCGGGCAGCACGTCAACAAGACCAGCTCCGCGGTGCGCCTCACGCACATTCCCTCGGGCATCGTGGTGGCGTCGCAGGCGGAACGCTCGCAGCACAAGAACAAGGGCACCGCGATGAAGATGCTCAAGAACAAATTGTACCAGCTCGAGGCGGAGAAACAGGCGAAGAAGAAGGCGGAGCTCGACGCGACAAAGAGCGACGTGAGTTTTGGCAACCAGATCCGGAGCTACGTGTTCCAGCCGTATACGATGGTCAACGACCACCGGACCGAGTTGAAGATGCCCGACGTGCACGGCGTGATGGACGGCGCGCTGGATCCGTTCATCGAGGCGTACCTCACGGAGCTCGCGAACGGAGCCAGCTCCGGCAGCGGCGGAGCCGCGGCATGACGGACGACCTCAACTTCGTTCAACGCGCGCGCCGCGAGAAACTCGACGCGCTCATTGCGCGGGGCATCGAGCCGTTCGCGTACGTCTTCGAGCGCACGCATCGCGCGACGGACGCCGTCGCGCTCCAGGCCGAGGGCGATCACGAAGACGGTCCGCACGTGCGCGTGGCGGGCCGCATCGTGGCGCTGCGGTCGCAGGGCAAGACGAGCTTCGTGCACCTGGCGGATGAAAGCGGCCGGATCCAGCTCTACTTTCGGAAGGACGTGCTCGGCGACGCGGCGTACGAAGTGCTCTCGCTGCTCGACATAGGGGATGTGATCGGCGTCGGCGGCCCGCTCTTCCGTACGCGTACGGGCGAGGTGACGGTCCGCGTCGAGACGCTGGAGCTGCTCGCCAAGTCGCTCCGCCCTCTGCCGTTCGGCAAGGAAGAAGTCGTCGATGGCGTCACGGTGAGGCATTCGGGTTTCGCCGACGCGGAGCAGCGCTACAGGCAGCGCTACGCCGACCTTGCGGTGCATCCCGAGGTGAGGCTTCTCTTTCGTGCCCGCGCGCGCATGACGGCGGAGATCCGCGCGTATCTCGACGAGCTGGGCTACCTCGAGGTCGAAACGCCGGTGCTCCAGCCGCTGTACGGCGGCGCCGCGGCGCGACCGTTCACGACGCACCACAATGCGCTCGACATGCCATTGTATCTGCGGATCGCGGACGAGCTCTATCTCAAGCGGCTCATCGTGGGCGGCTTCGACCGTGTGTACGAGATCGGCCACGACTTCCGCAACGAGGGCATCGACCGGACGCACAATCCCGAGTTCACGATGCTCGAGTTCTACGAGGCGTACGCGGACTACACGGTGATGATGGCCCGCGTCGAGGCGCTGCTGGCGCGCGCCGCGTCGGCCGTGGCGTCCGCCGTCGCGGACGCGAGGGCCGGTGCCATTGAAGTGCCGCGGGTTCCGACGCTGCAGCCGCCATTTCCGCGCATCGAGTGGATGCCGGCGCTGAACGCGGCGCTCGGTGCCGACTGCCGCACGATGGACGACGCGCAGCTGCGCGCCGCCGCGCGCCGGTCAGGCGTGGAGCATACCGACGCGCTGAGCCGGCCGAAGCTGCTCGACGAGCTGTTCCAGGCGCTTGTGGAACGCACGATCGAGTCGCCGACCTTCGTGATCGACTACCCGGTCGAGCTGTCGCCGCTCGCGAAGCCCAAGCGGGGCGACCCGACACTGACCGAGCGCTTCGAGCTGTTCGCGGGTGGGCGCGAGCTCGCCAACGCGTTCAGCGAGTTGAACGACCCGATCGATCAGCGGCGGCGGTTCGAGGCGCAGGCGCGGCTGCGCGCGGCGGGCGACGCCGAAGCCACAGGCGTCGACGAGGATTATCTGCGCGCCATGGAGTACGGCATGCCGCCCACGGGCGGCGTGGGCATCGGCATCGACAGGCTGTTCATGTATCTGACAGGCACGGTGAACATCCGCGACGCGATTCTGTTCCCCACGCTGCGCCCCGAATGAGCCGCGTCGAATGAGCCGTCTGGAGTTCGCTATCGCCTGGCGGTACCTGCGCAGCCGCCGCGGATCGCGCCTGCTCTCGCTCATCAGCCTCATCGCGATCAGCGGGGTGGTGATCGGCGTCGCCGCCCTGATCGTCATCATCGGCGTCATGGACGGCCTCCAGACGGACCTTCGTGAGAAGATCCTCATCGGCAGCCCGGACGTGCAGGTGCTGATCTACGGCGAAGACATGGTGATGAACGGCTGGAAGAGCGTCATCGGCACCGTTCAGCGCCAGCCGCACGTGGCGGCCGTCGCACCGTTCGTGAGCACGCAGACGCTGGTGCACCACCTGGGGCACACGTACGTCGAAGGCGCCATGGTCATGGGCCTGCCGCCCGCGGAGAGCGGCTATCCGCAGGTGACGCGCATTCGGCAGATGGCGGTCAGCGGCGACTTCAGCTTCCACACGCGGCATGGACTGGACGGAGTGGTCGTCGGCCAGGAGCTCGCGGACCGGCTGAACGTGACCGCCGGCCTGGATACGGTCGAAGTGCTGAGCTTCAGCACGAGCCACACCGATCCCGTCACGGGTCTGCCCATGACCAAGCGGCTCGCGCTGCCTGTCACGGGCACGTTCAGAACGGGCCTTTATCAGTACGACAACAACTACATCGTCGTCTCGCTCGGCACGGCGCAGGAAATCGCGCAGCTCGACAGCGCCGTCACGGGACTCGAGGTCCGTACGCGGACGCGCGACGACGCCGCGGGCGTCGCCAAGGTGCTCCAGGATTCACTCGGCATGCCGTACCGCACCGTCGACTGGTCGGACCAGAATCACGCGCTGTTCACGGCGCTGAATCTCGAAAAGATGGGCATGGCGGTGGTGCTCCTGCTCATCGTCCTCGTGGCGGCGTTCAACATCGTGGGCACGCTCACCATGGTCGTCGCCGACAAGACGAAGGAGATCGGCATCCTGCGCGCCATGGGACTGCCGGCGCATTCCATCCGCCGCATCTTCTTCGCGCAGGGAATGGTGATCGGCATCGTCGGCACGGCGATCGGCCTCGTGCTCGGCCTCCTCGCGGCGCTCGCCGTGGGACGGTGGCGTCTGATCCCGCTCGACCCGAAGGTATATTTCATCGACCACCTCCCGGCATCCATTCAGCCGCTGGACGTGGCGTTGATCGTGCTCGCCAGTCTCGGCGTTGCCGCGCTCGCCACGCTGTATCCGGCCCGGCAGGCGGCGCGGCTGTACCCGGTTGAGGCGATTCGACACGAATGATGGTGCTCGAGGCGAGCGATCTGGCCAAGGTGTACTCGAGCGGCGAGGGCGAGCAACTCGCGGTGCTGGACGGCGTCAGTCTCGAGGTGTCGCGCGGCGAGATGGTCGCCATCGTCGGCGCGAGCGGCGCGGGCAAGAGCACGCTGCTGCACCTGCTCGGCGCGCTGGACCAGCCGACGCGCGGTTGGGTGAGCATCGCGGGGGAGCGGCTCGACGCGCGCGACGACGACGAGCTCTCGGTGGTTCGCAACAGGCAGGTCGGATTCGTGTTCCAGTTTCATCATCTCCTCCGCGAATTCTCCGCGCTGGAGAACGTGATGATGCCGCTGCGGATCGCCGGATGGGAGCCGAATCGGGCGCGGAAGCGGGCCACGGAGCTGCTGGACCGCGTTGGCCTTGCGGCGCGGCTCAGCCATCGGCCGGCGGCGCTCTCGGGTGGCGAACAGCAGCGGACGGCCGTGGCGCGCGCGCTGGCGACCGATCCCGTGGTGCTGCTCGCCGACGAGCCGTCGGGCAATCTGGACCACCACAACAGCGAGCGGCTGCACGACCTGTTCGCCGAGCTGTCGCGCGATCTCGAGATCGCGATGGTGATCGCGACGCACAACAGGTCGCTCGCGCTGCGCGCGGATCGGGTGCTGCTGCTCGAGGACGGACGGTTGAGCGATACGGACGTGCGGGAGGTCGTGCTGTAGATGCTGTGCGAGAGCTGCAAGGAACGGGATGCGGTGGTCTACGTGACGCGGATCGAGAACGACGGCGTGACGCAGCATCACCTGTGCGAGAAGTGTGCGGCGGCACAGGGCGTCGAGACGACGATCGCGACGCCCAAGCATCCCCTGGGCGAGTTTCTGCAGGCGGTGCAGCAGCAGGGGGTGGGGGGCGCCGCCAGCGCCGCCGCGGACACGCTCCGCTGCAGCTTCTGCAACGGCACCATGGCGGATTTCCGCGAAACGGGGCGGTGGGGCTGCGCGCGCTGCTACACGAACTTCGAGGCCGCCATTCGCGACCTGCTGCGCCGGGTGCAGGGCAGCCACCGCCACGTTGGGCGTCCGTACCAGGCGCCGATGGGGGACCACATGGAGCAGTCCGCGCTCATCGGTGAATTGAAAGACCGGTTGCGCCGCGCGATCGAGGCGGAGCAGTTCGAGGTCGCGGCCGATCTGCGCGACCGCATCCGGGTGCTCGAGTGATGCTCGATCTGTCGCTGCTTCCGGACGGCGGCGTGGGGTGGCTCGATGCGTCGGGTCAGCACGCGGACATCGTGCTGTCCACGCGCATACGCCTGGCGCGCAACGTGGACGGCTATGCGTTCACCGGGCGCGCCCGCGACGGGGAGCGGCTCCGTGTGCTCGCGCAGGTGCGCGACGCTATTCGCGGCGTGGCGGGCATGACGGACGCGGTGCTGTACCGCCTGGACGAGATGGCGCCGACCGGGCGCGCGCTGCTGCACGAGCGGCACCTCGTGAGCAAGGAGCTGGCGGGACTCGATGCGCAGCATCCGCTTCGATCCGGCGCCGCGGTCTTTCTGACCGACCGCACGGGCGTGATGGTCAACGAGGAAGACCACCTGCGGCTTCAGTCGCTCCGTTCGGGATTCGCGCTGCACGACGCCTTCGCGGGTGTCGACCAACTCGATCGCGACCTCGGGGGGCGGCTGCCGTACTCGCACCATCCGGAGTTTGGTTTTCTCACGGCGTGCCCCACGAACGTGGGAACGGGGATGCGCGCGTCGGTGCTGATCCACCTGCCGGGCCTCGTGTTGACGAAGGAGATCGCCAAGGTGCTCGCGAGCCTCCAGCAGATGGGGCTCACCTACCGCGGGCTGTATGGTGAAGGCAGCGAGGTGGTTGGGAACTTCTTCCAGATCTCCAACCAGACCACGTTGGGGCGATCGGAGGAGGAACTGCTGGACCAGTTGCACCGTGTCGTGGGTCACGTCGTGGAGCGCGAGGCCGAAGCGCGGCGGGTGCTGGTGCGCGACGCCGGTTATATTATCGAGGACAAGCTCTGGCGCGCGTTCGGTACGCTGCGATACGCTCGAAGCCTCACGTTCGACGAGGCGATGAACTACTTGAGCGGAGTGCGGCTCGCTGTCGGTCTGAAACTGATCGGCGCCGTGAGTGTATATACCCTCAACAAGCTCCTGATTTTTTCGCAGGCGGCGCACCTGGCTCACGCCGAGGGACGCGCGCTCACCGAAAGCGAAACCAACCTGGCGCGCGCACGGTATGTGCGTACAACGCTGGATGAGGAAGCGGGTCCGGTCGGATAATTCACGATCACCCGATGTGAGGGACCAATGAACGGCTACAACTTCACCGAGCGGGTGAGAAAGGTGCTCGCGATGGCCCGCGAAGAGGCCGCGCGCCTGCACCATGAATACGTCGGCACCGAGCACATACTGCTCGGTCTCATCCGCGAGGGTGAGGGCGTCGCCGCCACGGTCCTCCAGAATCTGAGCGTCGAACTCGACGACATTCAGCAGAAGATCGAAGAGACGGTCAAGAAGGGCAAAGCCGCCCAGACGACCGGTCCCGATCTGCCGTATACCTCGCGCGCCAAGAAGGTGCTCGAGCTCGCCATGAGCGAAGCCCGCGAGCTGAACCACAGCTACGTGGGGACCGAACACCTGCTGCTGGGCCTGCTTCGCGAGGAGAAGGGGATCGCGGCGCAGGTCCTGACCGACGCGGGGGTGAACCTCGACGCCGCGCGCACGGAGACGCTTCGCATCCTGGGCACCGAGATGCCGCAGGGCGGCGCCGCGCCCGCTCAGGCGGGTGCTGGTGGCGCTGCTCCGGCGCAGCAGACGCCGGCCAAGGGCGAGAAGAAGTCCAAGACCCCGGCGCTCGACCACTTCTGCCGCGATCTCACGCAGCTTGCCGCCGAAGGTCAGCTCGACCCGACGATCGGACGCGCGAAGGAAATTCAGCGGGTGATGGAAGTCCTGTCGCGCCGCAAGAAGAACAACCCGGTGCTGATCGGCGAGCCTGGCGTGGGCAAGACCGCCATCGTCGAAGGCCTCGCGCAGCTCATCGCGAACGGCGAATGCCCCGAGACGCTGCGCGACCACCGCGTGCTCTCGCTGGACATGGCCGCCGTCATCGCGGGCACCAAGTACCGCGGCCAGTTCGAGGAACGCCTCAAGGCGGTGATGAACGAGATCGCGCAGAACAAGCTGATCATCCTGTTCATCGACGAGCTCCACACCCTGGTCGGTGCGGGTGCGGCCGAGGGTGCCATCGATGCGTCCAATATGTTGAAGCCTGCGTTGGCGCGCGGCGAACTGCAGTGCGTCGGCGCGTCCACGCTCAACGAGTATCGCAAGTACATCGAGAAGGACGGCGCGCTGGAGCGTCGCTTCCAGACGGTGATCGTGGATCCGCCGTCGATCGACGAGACGGTGCTGATCCTCAAGGGGCTGCGCAAGAAGTACGAGGACCACCATCGCGTCACGATCCCCGACACGACGCTCGGCCTCGCGGCCAAGCTGTCGGAGCGGTACATCACCGACAGGTTCCTGCCCGACAAGGCGATCGACGTGATCGATGAGGCGGGGGCCCGTGCCAGGCTGGCAGCTCAGGCGCCGCCGCCGGAAGTCGCTGAGCTCAAGGGCCAGCTCGACAAGGTGAACGGCGAGAAGGAAGCGGCGGTGCGCGATCAGAACTTCGAGCGCGCCGCGGCCCTCCGCGACAGCGAGCGTGAGCTCCAGGGCGAGATCCGCAAGCAGCAGGAAGATTGGGAGAAGCGCCGCCAGTCCTTCCGCCCTGTGCTGGGCGAAGAGGAGATCGCGTTCATCGTGAGCCGCTGGACGGGCATTCCGGTGACGCGCCTTCAGGAAGCGGAGACGGCGCGGCTGCTCCGGATGGAAGACGAGCTGCATCAGACCGTCGTTGGCCAGGACGAGGCGATCCGCGCGATCTCGCGCTCGATTCGCCGCAGCCGGGCCGGCCTCAAGGATCCCCGCCGGCCGATCGGATCGTTCGTGTTCTCCGGACCGACTGGCGTCGGAAAGACCGAGCTCGCGCGCGCGCTGGCCAAGTTCCTGTTCGCCGACGAATCGGCGCTCGTTCGCGTGGACATGTCCGAGTACATGGAGAAGTTCTCCGTGTCCCGCCTGATCGGCGCGCCGCCAGGCTACGTCGGCTACGAGGATTCGGGGACGCTCACCAAGGCCGTGCGCCGCAAGCCGTACAGCGTGATCCTGCTCGACGAGATCGAGAAGGCGCACCCGGACGTGTTCAACATTCTGCTCCAGGTGTTGGACGAGGGGCACCTGACCGACAACTACGGACGCGTGATCGACTTCAAGAACACAGTCGTGATCATGACGTCGAACGTGGGCGCGCGCGATCTGGCCAAGGGGAAGTCGCTGGGCTTCGTGTCCGGCGACAGCACGCAGAACTTCGAGCGGCTCGCCGAGAAGGTGCGTGAGGAGCTCAAGAACGTGTTCAACCCGGAGTTCCTCAACCGGCTCGACGACACGATCGTGTTCCACCCGCTCGGCCGGGAGCACATCGGGCAGATCGTCAACATTCTGCTCAAGGACGTCCGCCGCCGGCTGAGCGAGGAAGAGCTGGCCCTGGTGCTCACGGAAGCGGCCACCGACTTCCTGGTGAACCGCGGCTACGACCAGAGCTACGGCGCGCGGCCGCTCAAGCGGGCGATTCAGCGGTACATCGAGGACCCGCTCTCCGAGAAGATCCTCGTCGGCGAGTTCGCCCGCGGTGACGAGCTCGAGGTCGACGTGGCTCCTGAAGGCGAGAAGCTCGAGTTCCGCGTGCTGACAAGCGCGACCAAGGCGTAAAGAACTCTTCGCTCAGCGCGACGCTGTGTGAGGCGGCCGGCCGATCCGCAAAATGGATCGAGTCGGCCGCTTCTCGTGTATATTTGGCCTATGCGTCCAGCCCGTTGTTTCATGGCCGCCGTCGTCGCCTTTTGCGCGGCGGCCGCCCCCTTGTGTGCCCAGCAAACGGACCAGGTCACCGGGGCGTGCGCCAAACCCGACAGCGTGGCTTTTCGGGGCAACGCGCGGATCTCCGAGGCTGCCCTGCGCGGCGACGCCGGGATCGAGCCGCACGCCGCCGTCGACTACCGCGACATCCAGCGGGCGACGCGCCAGCTCTTCGCCACCGGCCAGTTCTCGAACGTCCGCGTCGACTGCTCGGTCGCCGACGGCCGTGCCACCCTCGTCTTCACGGTGTCTGAGCGGCCGATTCTGAGCGACGTGCAGGTCACGGGCGTCGAGCAGCTCTCGCCGAACGCGGTGAAGGACCGCGTGGACCTGCTGATCGGACGCCCGATCGATCCCGCGCAGATCACGCATTCGGTGTCGCGCATCGATTCGCTGTACGCGGCGGCCGGCTACACGCTGGCGCGCGTGACCGTCGACACGGTGAGCACCGGCACGAGCAATGTCGTCGTCTTTCACGTGAACGAAGGCCGCCGCCTCGCGATTTCCGGCATCACGGTGCAGGGCAATCGCGCGGTGAGCGACAAGACGCTCGTGGGCTCGATGTCGACCCAGCCCGAGGGATTTCTCTGGTGGCACAAGGGCGAGTTCGACCAGGACGCCTACGCCGCGGACCTCGCGCAGCACATCCCGGATCTCTACGCATCGCGCGGCTACATCGACGCTCGCGTGACGCGCGACACGATGGTGGTCGACAACGCCAAGGGAAAGGCGGCGATCGACATTGGCGTCGATGAAGGGAAGCAGTACCACATCGGCAGCTTCGACGTCGACGGCGCCCGCCACTTCACCACGGCGGACATCGCGCGCTTCTATCCCTTCAGCGATCAGAGCAAGGGCCTCACCGAGACCGTCAAGGGCATCTTCCACGGCAGCGGCGACAACTCGATCTTCGATGCGGGCGCGTGGGATGCGGCGACCTCGCATCTGCTCGAGGCCTACCACAACGAAGGCTACATCTACGCGCGGATCAACCCGATCGCCGACCGCCATCTCGTCGGCCCGGATTCGGTCCCCACGGTCGACCTGCGCTGGGAGATCGACGAAGGCCAGCCCGCCATCATCGACCGGATCGAGATCATCGGCAACGACGTCACCGACGAGTCCTGCATCCGCGACCAGCTGCTCATCCTGCCCGGCTCCGTGTTCAGCCAGGACAAGATCATCCAGAGCATGCAGAACATCTCGAACCTGGGCTTCTTCGAGACGCCGCTGCCGCAGCCGGAAACGCGGCCCGCGAACGACAAGGGCGACATCGACCTGATCATGCACGTGAAGGAGAAGCACACGGGCCAGATCGGCTTTGGCGCCTCGGTCGGCCAGGGCACAGGCCTCGGCGGCTTCATACAGTTCAACCAGCCGAACCTGTTCGGCGAGTGCAAGAACGTCGGCGTCGAATGGCAGTTCGGCCAGTACATCAACGACTTCACGCTGACCTACGCGGACCCGCGCATCCATCAGTCCCAGGTGTCCGGCCAGGTGACCGCGTACCATCAGGCGTCGCGCTTCATCATCCGTGACATCGGCCAGAGCATCACCACGGGCGGCCAGGTGCGCTTTGGTTTTCCGGTGCACGGCTCGCGGCTCACGCGTCTGTTCCTCGACTACGGCGGCGAGCAGGTGAAGTACGGGAACCAGGGGCTCGTGGGCAGCATCAACTGCGCGAACTGCTTCCGGTCGACCGCTGGGCTCACCCTCGATCACGAAGCCCGCGCGGGCATCCCGTTTCCATTCGCGGGGACGCACGAGAACTTCGAGGCGGATTTCAACGGTGGACCGTTGGGCGGGACAGCCACGTTCTCCCGCTATCAGGCGTCGATGGAGTCGTACGCGACCCTGGCGCAACTGGGCGGCAACAAGCCCGG
>Ga0068855_100009401_pt1 | contig 11806 bp, 12 predicted proteins | sample KBSCornC52_FD_66592 | JGI IMG/M metagenome (GOLD analysis project Ga0068855, IMG submission 66592) | Corn rhizosphere microbial communities from Kellogg Biological Station, Michigan, USA - KBS Corn C5-2 | ecosystem: Host-associated > Plants > Roots > Rhizosphere > Soil ...
TGTCGAGAACGTGGCGCACTGGCTCGCGAGCCGGATGTCGCAGAGCAAGAAGTTCGACGTCGAGCTCGTAGCTGCCGGCGTCAGCGGCGATCTCGCGTACACCGTCGGGTTCGAGCACTCCGAGTACTCGGCCGACGGCGGCCCTGTGCGGTCTGCGGTATTGCGGGTCACCCACATCTACCGGCGCGAGGACGGCGAATGGCGGATCGTGCACCGGCACGGCGACCACCCACCGACTGACGGGCGCATCGACCCGGCAGCCGCACCGCTCAGCGGACCGGCCTGACGGCAGTCAGGCGAGGACGAGGTCGGCGTCCCTGTCGACGGATTCAACCGGGGCGGCGAGACGTCCGGGCAGCAGCAGTGCACCCGCGGCACCCAGCACGCACACACCCGCAGCCACGATGCACGCGATCTGGAAGCCGTGCATGAACGACGTGTGCACGCCGTCGAGCAGCTGCTGCTGCGTGGCGGCACCTGTCGCCTGACGAACCGTCCCGAGCGCAACGGCCACGGAGTTCTGCGCGGCGCTCACGACATGCGCAGGCAGGCTGCTGAACGACGTCGTCGCAAGGTGGTTGGCGAACAAGCTGGTGAAGATGCTGCCGAGCACGGCGACGCCGAGCGTGCCGCCAGCCTCCCGCGTCGCATCATTGACCGCGGAGCCGACGCCCGCCTTGGCCGCGGGCAGCACGCTGAGGATCGACTCGGTGGCCGGTGCCGTCGTCATGCCGAGCCCGAGACCCATCAAGACCATCTGCCCGACGATGAAGCTGTACGGCATGAAGGTCGATGACATCGAGATCCAGGCGAACGACGAGCCCAGCAAGAGCAGGCCGGTCGTGACTACAGCTCGCGTGCCGATGCGCCCGGCGAGAATGACCCCGCCCACCGAGCCGATCGCGATCGTCATCGCCACCGGAAGGATCCGTACCCCTGTCGACAACGTGCCGAACCCGCGCACGAACTGGAAGTACTGCGTCACCAGGAAGATGAACCCGAACAGGGCGAAGAACGCGATCGTGACCGACGAGCTGGCTGCCGAGAACGCGGGTGTGCGGAACAGGCTCACATCGATCATCGGGCGTTCGCGCTGGCGCTCGACGATGACGAAACCTGCGGCGAGTGCGGCCGCGCCCGCGAAGCCGGCCAACGTCGCCACGCTGCTCCAACCGCGAGCCGGAGCCTCGATGATCGTGTAGACCAGCAAGCCGATCGCACCAGATGAGAGGACGAGACCGGGTATGTCGAGTCGCGCCTCGGCGGGGTCGCTCGACTCGGGAACCCAGGCCCACGTGGCGGCAAGAGCCACGAGCGCGACGGGCACCAGCGCGATGAACACCGACGGCCAGCCGAAGTGCGCTAGCAGCAACCCGCCCGTCACTGGGCCAACCGCAACGCCGAGCCCGGTCACGGCACCCCACAGGCCGATGGCCTTGGCCCGCTCGCTTCGGTCGGGGAACGCGTTGGTGATGATCGACAGTGTCGTCGGGAAGATGATGGCGGCGCTTGCGCCCATGACGAAGCGGACGACAACCAGCGCGCCTGCAGACGTCATCGCCGCACCGATCCCACTCGAGATAGCGAAGGCAGCGAGACCGATCAGCAGCGCCGGGCGGCGGCCGAAACGGTCACCGAGCGAGCCAGCAGTGAGGACGAGCGCGGCGAAAGCCAGGTTGTAGCCGTCGACGATCCACTGCAGGTCGCGAGTCGTTGCACCGAGCTGCCGGCCGAGGTCGGGCAGTGCGACGTTCACGATCGTCGTGTCGAGGTTGATGGCAAAGGCCGCCAGGCACACGGTCGCCAAGACGAGTAATCGTCGGCGACTAGTCAGCTCAGTCATGTCAAAACTCCACGTCCTGCGATGTTGACGGTGGCAACATTCATTGACGAGAGTGCCATAGGTTGTGGACACTGTCAACATGGTGACGAAGAGGACGTCAGAGCTCAGCGGCGAGGCGCGCGGGTACCACCACGGCAACCTGCGTGAGGCGCTCATCGACGCCGGCGTCGAACTCGCCCGTGACGGAGGACCGAGTGCTGTCGTCCTGCGCGCGGTAACGCGGCATGCGGGCGTCTCGCACAACGCCGCCTACCGGCACTTTGCCAACCAGGAGGACCTCGTCGCCGCTGTTGCCGAGCGATGCATGGCGCAGCTCGCGCAGCTGATGATCTCGCGCGCCGATGGCGTTCAGGCTCGCGGCGCAGTCCGTCGCGCACGCGCGCGACTGCAGGCGATTGGTCGCACCTACATCGATTTCGCCCGCACCGAGCCGGGTTGGTTCCGGACGGCCTTCAGCTCGGCGAGACCACACCCAGGTGGCAGTGACGCCGCACCAGCCCCGTCCTCAGAAGAAGACGAAGCCACTAGCCCTTACCTCGTGCTCGCCGCCCGACTCGATGACCTCGTGGCGGTCGGCGCGATGACGCCTGAGCGCCGAAACGGTGCCGAATACGGTGCCTGGTCTGCGGTCCACGGCTTGTCGAGCCTGCTCCTCGACGGACCACTGCGCGTTCTGCCAGACACTGAGGTCGAGCGGGCGATCGACATCGTCCTCGGCGTCGTCCGCCGCGGTCTCGAGTGACGTTCAGCGGCCCTGGGCGTAACGCGCTTCGATGTTCTTGCGCAATGCCGCATCGCTGTGCCTGATCGACATAGCGACGATCGGCTCGAGCGCCTTGCCCAGCGCGCGCCCAGCGAGCCCGCCGGGCAATTCGTACGTGAAATCGACAAAGACCCGCGTCTCTGTGTCGTTGAGGGCTTCGAACCGCCACGTAGAACGATTCACGAAGCCTTTGACTGACTCCATCTTGATGAGTTTGTCCTGCTCCCACGCCGTGATTTTCACGGTCGAATGCAGCTTGACCGGCTTGACCTGGAACGTGCCCTCGAAGACGGCGTTCAGCCCCTGGTCAAGGTCGCCGACCGGGACGAACTTCGCGAGCCCGAACATCCAGTCCGGCGTCGTGCGGTAGTCGTCGATGTAGGCGAACGCCACGCTCAGCGGCGCGTTGGCGTGGCCCTCGTGATGGATGTCGACCATGACACGCGAACTTACCCGTTGGTCGCTGCCGATGCCGAATGGGCGTCGGTGTAACGCCGTAGTGCCTGCATCTCCATGTCATGTTCCGCACGGATGTCTGGCCGCAACTCCTGCATTGCGCGCCATTCGGCAAAGACCATCGACAGAAAGATCATGCAAAACACGACGGCGGTGATGAGGTTGCGTCCGAATACCTCGACGGCCGTCCGTCCTACCTGCAGATAGCTGAACACCGCCTTATTGCTGTCGCTGCCGACGACGCGCATTCCTTCGACTTTTGCGGTCAGCATGAAGATGACGACGAGCGCAAAGCCCGCGAACGTCAGGTATCCACCCAGCCGCCCCGCCTTCGGCAGCTCTGCCTGGGCTTCGGCAATCGACATCGAGCGGCCGTAGACCTTGCGCCGCAACACGAACAGCCACGGCGTGAAGGCGAGTACGCCGACGCCGACGACGAGCAAGAAGTTGCCGACGATCTGGTCGATGAGGACGAACACCACGACGAGGAAGATCGAGTAGAACGGCGCGACCGTGATGAGGAACCAGCCGGGCAGCGCCGCAGCGGGGAAGAGGAACTTCACGCGGCCCGCCCCTTTGATGACGCCACTCGGCACCGTGATGATCACCGGTAGCAGTGCGAGCGCGTACTGCACGGCGAGCAGGACGCGAGCGCTGAAGATGTCGGCGCCGGCCTGCGAGGCGGTGAGTCCGTTGGCGATATCCGTTGCGCGCACGCTGTCGACGTCGTAGATCGCGTCGATCGGCAAGAGCGCGATGAGCAGAGGGACGACAATCGAGAGCGCCCAGCAGATGATCAAGGTCCGCGATGACTTGCGCAGTTCGGTCCACCGCGAGATCGCGACCCAGGCGCCGATCGGCACGAGCGCAAGCGAGATCGACGGCAGCCAGAGCACCAGATTGCCGAGATCGGTGCGACCGTCGGTGCCCTTCTTGCCTGCATCGACGAACGACAGGATCACGCCGAGAAGCAGGATCGGCAGAGCCATCAGCATCGTGCTGCGACGCCAGGCGAGGAAGGCCTGCATGCGCGGCTCGCCGACTCCCGCTGCATCGAGTTGCGTCTTCTCTCGAGGCGAGAGCATCACGTCGCTGACGTTCCAGTCGATGGCGCGCTTGAGGTGCATGCCGATCGTGGCGCCCTGGATCCGTGGCGCTGCCGTCTGCGCGTAGTTCGCCTGCCACTGCTGATACTGGGCGACGTACTGAGCGAGCTGTTGGGTCTGCTCGGCCGTGGGTGCCGCAGGCTGCTGCGGTGCGATCGATTGACCCGGCACCGGATGCCATTGCTGAGTTGTCGGGTCCCAGTACCAGCCTGGGTATGCCGGGTCTACGTACGGCGTCGACTGAGACATGGCTCCTCCTCCAACTTGCGGGGAGCATGCCAGCGATCATGGGCGACGCAACAGGTCTAACGGCCCGCAGTCGCCGGGCGGTAAGGACATCTGGGGCAAACCGCGGTCATTTGGTGGTTCTCGGTTTGATATGCAAACCTTGAGTGGTGCGACGCAAACCTCTCGAGACGCCCACCGTCGCTGGCCGTCCGTGCTCGATCGCCGCGGCCCTCGAACTCGTCGGCGACCGCTGGTCGCTGCTGATCGTGCGCGAGCTCCGGTTCGGCAATCACCGCTTCAGCCAGCTCGCCACGAACACCGGAGCGCCCCGCGACCGCCTCGCGGCCCGCCTCAAGGCGCTGGTCGCCGCCGGCATCGTCGAGGCGCGGCAGTATCAGGACGCTCCGCCGCGCTCGGAGTACCACCTCACCAAGGCCGGGCGCGAGCTCGCGCCGGTCTTGCAGTCGCTGCGCGAGTGGGGCGATCACTGGGCGGTCGAGTCGCCGCCGGTGCGTATCGAGCACCACGACCACGAGTTGAAGACGAGCGGCGTCTGCGCTGTCTGCGGCGAATCGGTTCGCGAGCGCGACCTCAGCTGGACGAGCCTCGTCGACGCATGGGACGTACGCGGGCCGATCGTCGAGTCGACCGCTTAAAGCAACCGACCCTGGCAACCCCCCCATTGGGTTACCAGGGTCATCCGGCTGCATAGGCCCTCACCGGCAGGACTCCGGTGCTCCTCAATAGGACCTCAGCAGATGTGGTCTTCCCAAAGAGCAACGTCATCTAACACCGAGCTCGCAGGAATTTCACTGAGGGTCGTGCGCAATCAGGCCAGGGCTGCCGAAAACGCGCGTGACGGCGATTTCGAGCGCCACGCGGCGCGGGTTTTCGCGCGGTTGGCGGTATCGCTCGGCGTATCGAGCCTCGGCCTCACGCACCGAACCAGCGTCGGCTCGCACCGCGATCGTGCCCTCGAGCGCCAGCCACAACCGCCCCTCGAACTGGCACAGCACCGCCGTCCCACCTCGTTCGGCGTTGCGGGCTTTCGTACTCGTCCCGCTGGTGATGACGCGCGCGAGCTGCTCGTCGCCGTCCCAGGTGAACCCGACCGGGGTGACGTGTGGCGTGCCGTCGGCGCGCATCGTCGTCAGCGTGGCGAGGTGCCGCTCAGCGAGAAACGTGAGGCCGGCGTCGGTGAACAGCACCGGGTCACCGTACGGGGGAAGATGGAGGCGTGCGAACGCCTCAGCGAGTAACGAGGACGAACCTGCCGGAGCGCGTGACGATCTGGGAGGTAGGCCCGCGCGACGGGCTGCAGAACGAGCCGACGACGGTCTCGGTCGAGGTCAAGGCCGAGTTCCTGACGCGGTTGGCCGACGCGGGGCTGTCGATCATCGAGGCGACGAGTTTCGTTCACCCGAAGTGGGTGCCGCAGCTTGCTGACGCCGAGGAGCTGCTTGACCGCGCCACGCTGCGTGATGGCATCCGGTATCCCGTCCTCGTCCCGAACGAACGCGGGCTGGAACGCGCGCTCGAACGCGGCGTGCGCGACATCGCCATCTTCGGCAGCGCCACCGAGACGTTCGCGCAGCGCAACCTCAACCGATCTGTCGACGAGTCGATCGCGATGTTCGAGCCCGTCGTGGCACGGGCGCGGGCGGCCGGGCTCGACGTCCGCGCCTACGTCTCGATGTGCTTCGGCGACCCGTGGGAGGGCGACGTGCCGGTCGACCAGGTCGTCGCGGTCGGCAAGCGGCTGCTCGATCTCGGCTGCACCGAGCTCTCGCTGGGGGACACGATCGGGGTCGGCACCGCCGGCCACGTGACGGCCCTACTCGCCGCGTTCGACGCACAGGGTGTCGCAGTCGATCGGCTGGCCGTGCATTTCCATGACACCTACGGTCAGGCGCTCGCCAACACTCTGAGCGCGCTCGAGGCTGGTGTGACGACCGTCGACGCGTCGGCCGGCGGGCTGGGCGGGTGTCCGTACGCGAAGAACGCGACCGGCAACCTGGCGACCGAAGATCTGGTGTGGATGCTCGACGGCCTCGGCATCGCGACCGGGGTCGATCTGGCCAAGCTCGTCGACACCAGCGTGTGGATGGCCGCCCAGCTAGGCCGCCCGTCCCCCAGCAACGTCGTCAAAGCTCTGTCTTCGTAACCAACGACGCGATGAGCGCTCGCGCGAAGAGGCGCCGCCGCGACGCGGCCCGAGCGCAGCGAGGAGCGCCTCTCGAGACGGCCCGTGGGTCGGATCGAGAGGCGCACCAGGCGCGAAAAGTTAGGCGTGGGTGTCCTGCGGGATGACGGGCTCGGGCGCCTCGACCTCTTGGCCGCCGCCACCGTCGCTGCACCACGGGCACCACGGCTGCAAGCGCCGGTGCGTCGACTGAGCCAAGATCAGGTACATCATCGTCGACTGGATGATCGCCCACGGGATCGGGCCGATCGTGCTGAACGCCAAGCTCGCGCCGATGATCACGGCCATGTAGGGCACGAGGAAGCGCGGCTCCGAACCCGTGTGGGCCATCCAGAAGCGGCGCTTGCGGCGCTCGGCTTCCTTGGCTGGGTTCAGCGGCATCGACGACATGCACATCTCGCACAGCTTGCGGTCGTGCTTGCGCATGATGAGCCACGTCGCGAGGACGAAGGTGAACAGCGACAGGGGCAGCGTCAGCGCCAGCAACCCCGGTGGCGGATAGAACGCCACGATGATCGTTGCGAAGATCGATCCGATCAGCGCTTCGCTGCCGTAGTGGCCCCAGACCTCTGCAGCGCGCGAGCGAAGCGAGCCGTCGGCTGAGCTGAATGCGTTCATGCGATCACATCCGAAGTTCGTCCCCAGTGTCCTTCAGGATTTGGTAGCCGCCGGCACGGCCCTCCCAGGACATGTATACCCAGAACAACGACGGGTGTATTCGAATCGTTACGACGGGTTACGCCGTGCGGGTCGACGGCATTCCGATGAGGACGGGCCGAAGGGCGCCGGGCGCCGTCGCCGGTACCGCAGGCTGATTCGGCGCAATCGGGGCGATGCGGCGATACCCGGCACCGAGCGGGGGCCGCTGATCGACCTCACCCTTGTTCGGCCACAGCGCCGCGGCCCTCTCGGCCTGCGCGGTGATCGACAGCGACGGGTTGACGCCGAGGTTGGCAGAGAGCGCCGCGCCGTCGACGACGTAGGCGTCCTCGTAGCCGAACAGGCGGTGGTACGGGTCGATCACGCCGGTCGCGGGTGAGTCACCGATCGCGCAGCCGCCGATGAAGTGCGCCGTCATCGGGATGTTGAGGATGTCGCCCCACGTGCCGCCCGCGACACCGCCGACGTTCTCGGCGAGCTTCGCCGCTGCGGCGTTGCCGACGGGGATCCACGTCGGGTTCGGCTCGCCCTGCCCCTGAGTCGAGGTGAGCTTCGTGCGGCCGAGCCGCGACTTCCTGCCCAGCACGGTGATCGAGTTGTTGAGCGACTGCATGACCAGCAGGATGATCGCCCGCTCCGACCACTTGCGCGGGACGAACTGCCACAACAGCCACGGCTTGATCAGGATCGCTCGGGCGAACTGCCAGGCTCGATGCCGGCGCGTGCCGCCATCGGTGAGCAGCGTCTGCAGGAGCCCCATCGAGTTGCTGCCCTTGCCATACCGCACCGGCTCGATGTGCGTGTTCTCGTCCGGGTGCCACGAGGATGTGATGGCGACGCCCTCGGTGTAGTCGTGCTGCGGCTTCTTGACGAGGACGCCGAGGATCGCCTCGCTGTTCGTCCTCGTCAGGTAGCCGAGCCGCGGCGAGATCTCGGGCATCGTCGACGCCTTCATCGTGTGTAGCAGCTTCTGCGTGTTGTACGTGCCGGCGGCGAAGACAACCTTGTCGGCCGTGAAGGTCTTGCGTCCTCGACCAATCCACGAACCCGTGCGCACGGTGTCGACGTCCCAGCCGCCGCCCTTGCGCGGGCGCACCTTCGTTACCGTCGTCAGCGGGTGGATCTCGGCGCCGTTCTTCTCGGCGAGGTAGAGGTAGTTCGTGGTGAGCATGTTCTTCGCGCCGTGCCGGCAGCCGGTCATGCATTCGCCGCACTGGGTGCAGCCCGTGCGTTCGGGGCCCTCGCCACCGAAGAACGGATCGGGCACCGTGACGCCCGGCTCCTGCCCACCGTCGCGGCCGAAGAAGACGCCGACCGGCGTCGGGTGGTAGGTGTCGCTCTTGCCGAACTGGTCGGCCAGCCGCTGCATCTCCAGGTCGCTGGGTGTGACGGTCGGGTTCGTGACGACGCCGAGCATGCGCTGGGCCTGGTCGTAGTGCGGTGCGAGCTCGTCCTGCCAGTCGGTGATGTGCGCCCACTGCGGGTCGTCGAAGAACGGCTTCGGCGGAACGTAGAGCGTGTTCGCGTAGTTGAGCGAGCCGCCGCCGACGCCCGCGCCGGCGAGGATCACCGCGTCCTTGAGGACGTGGATGCGCTGGATGCCCTTCATGCCGAGCTTCGGTGCCCACACGAAGTCGCGCACATGCCAGGAGTTCTTCGGAAGCGTGTCGTTCGTGAAGCGCTGGCCGGCCTCGAGGATGCCGACCCGGTAGCCCTTCTCGGTGAGGCGCAGCGCGCTGACGCTGCCGCCGAAGCCCGAGCCGATGATGAGCACGTCGTAGTCAGACACGGCCACTCCCGCTATTGAGCCCCAATCAATAGGCGAATCTTACGTCCATTCGCGATGAATCCCAAGTTCACCCCACTAGGCGGTGGTGAACTTGGGATTCATCGCCGCCGCATCAGAGGACGTGCGCCAGCTTCTCGGGGTTGGCCACGACGTAGACCGTGGCAATGCTGCCGTCGACGAGGTCGAGCAGCAGCACCGACCGCAGCGCGTCTCCGTCGTATGCCACGAACCCGAGCTCACCGTTCACCAGCGCGAAGCGGAGATCGAACTTCATGGCGTCCTCGGCGATTCCCATCAGGAATCGGCTCACCTTGTCGGCGCCGAGGATCGGCCGGCGCGCTGCCTTCACGATGCCGCCGCCGTCGCTGACGAGCGTGACGTCCGGCGCGAGCAGCGCGAGCAGCGCCTGGATATCGCCCGTGGCGCACGCGGCGAGAAACTGCTCGGTCACCTGCCGGCGCTGTTCGTGCGGGGCTTCGAAGCGAGGACGCCGCGCCTGCACGTGTTCGCGTGCACGGTGCGCCATCTGCCGGATGCTCGCCGGCGACTTGTCGAGCGCGGCGGCGACCTCCTCATGTGACAGCCCGAAGACCTCGCGCAGCACGAACACGGCTCGCTCGCTGGGTGTGAGGGTCTCGAGGACGACCAGCATCGCCAGCGAGATCGCCTCGCCGCGCGCAGCACGCTCGGTGACGTCTACCGCTGGGTCGACACCGACATGCTCGGTCTGCAAGCCGGCCTCGTCGATGATCGGCTCGGGCAGCCATGGCCCGACATAGGTCTCGCGGCGTGCCTTGGCCGAGCGCAGCCGATTCAGCGCCTGGTTGGTGGCGATGCGCACGAGGTAGGCCCGCGGATTCTCGATGTCGTCGCGATCAGCCGCCGTCCACCGCAGCCAGGTCTCCTGCACGACGTCCTCGGCATCAACGATCGTGCCGAGGATGTCGTACGAGACCCGGAACAGCAGGCCGCGGTGGGTGGTGAAGACGTCCTCAGCTGACACCGGGCACGACCTCGCAACTGTCCTTGAAGCCTTGGCTCGTCAGGCCGAGCGAGCTGTTGAACCGCGAGCGCAGGTTCTCCACAGCGACCATCATCGCCAGTTCGACGACTGCGTCCTCGTCGAGGTCCCGGCGCAGCCGTTCGACCAGTTCGTCGCTGACCTCGATCGGAGTGCGTGATGCAGCCTCGGCGAATTCGATGACCGCGCGCTCGAGGTCGGAGTACGCGCTGCTGTTGCGCCAGTGGCTGATGTCTTCGACCTTCTTCGGGTCGACGCCGTCGTTCACGGTGATCCAGTACCCGAAATCGATACACCACGAGCAGCCGACGGTGGCGGCAGCTGCGAGGACGGCGAGGTGCTTGAGCTCCTTCGGCGCGCGATCGAATTTCGCGACCTTGAGCTCGAACCGTGCGTCGGCGCGCAGCACCTTGGGGTTGTGCGCCATGGCTCGGATCGGTTCCATCGGCTTGCCGTACGTACGCCGCGCGTACCAGTCGGCCGCGCGCCCGGTGAGAGTGGTCGGAGCATCCAACGAAATACGAGTCATGCCCACGAGACACCCAGCCCCGCCGCGGTGTGACATGCCACCGTCTATGCGCGATGAATCCCATCTTCACCACACCAGACTGTGGTGAAGATGGGATTCATGCAGAGGACGGGTGGGGATTACCCGAAGCGGCCTGAGATGTAGTCCTCGGTGCGGCTGTCGGACGGGTTGGCGAAGATCTTCTTCGTGTCGTCCATCTCGACGAGCTGGCCGGGCTTGCCGACACCGGCAAGGTTGAAGAAGCCCGTCTGATCCGACACACGCGCCGCCTGCTGCATGTTGTGCGTGACGATCACGATCGTGAATCGCTCTTTGAGTTCCTGGATCAGGTCCTCGATCGCGAGCGTCGAGATCGGGTCGAGCGCCGAGCACGGCTCGTCCATCAACAAGACCTGCGGCTCGACGGCGATCGCGCGTGCGATGCACAACCGCTGCTGCTGGCCGCCCGACAGCCCCGCGCCGGGCTTGTTGAGCCGGTCCTTGACCTCTTCCCAGAGGTTCGCGCCGCGCAGCGACTTCTCGACGACCGAGTCGAGTTCCGCGCGCTTGAGCTTGCCGTTCTGCAGCTTCAGCCCGGCGACCACGTTGTCGTAGATCGACATGGTCGGGAACGGGTTCGGACGTTGGAACACCATGCCGATCGTGCGGCGTACGTCGACCGGGTCGATGCCTGGGCCGTAGATGTCGTCGCCGTCGAGCAGCACCTTGCCCTTGATCGACGCGCCGGCGATCACTTCGTGCATGCGGTTCAACGTGCGCAGCACCGTCGACTTGCCGCAGCCCGATGGCCCGATGAACGCTGTGACGGCGCGCGGTGCGATCGTCAGGTTCACCTCACTGACCGCGAGGAACTTGCCATAGAAGACGTCGAGGTCCTTGACGTCGAGTCGCTTGGCCATGGGTAAGGGCTCCGATCCGGCTTAGTTGGAAACCTTGGAGCGCCGGGCAACGAGCCGGGCGATCAGGTTCAACAACATGACAATGAGGATGAGCGTGAGGGCGAAGCTCCACATGCGCCCGGATGCGTAGTTGTGCGTGACTTCAACGGCTCCGGTGAAGGGGTTCTTCGACGATCCTGAATTGCTCGAGTTCGGGAACTGCGCGTAGATCGCGCCCGGCAGTGAAGCCTGGGCGCCCGAGAGCGGGTTCGAGTTCGTGGTTGCGCTGTACTGCACGAGGATCAGCAGTGGTGCGGTCTCGCCGGCAAC
>Ga0068855_100009402_pt1 | contig 11806 bp, 9 predicted proteins | sample KBSCornC52_FD_66592 | JGI IMG/M metagenome (GOLD analysis project Ga0068855, IMG submission 66592) | Corn rhizosphere microbial communities from Kellogg Biological Station, Michigan, USA - KBS Corn C5-2 | ecosystem: Host-associated > Plants > Roots > Rhizosphere > Soil ...
ACGAGCAGCCGATCCTCTTCCTGCGCATCCGCAAAGCGTGGCGCTTCAAAGGCGCGACCGTCGTCTATGCAAACGACCATCCGACTTCCGACACCACGAACGTGAGCGACTTCGCCTCTGCCAATCTGATCTATAAGCCAGGCACCGAGATCGCCCTCCTGCACGGCCTGCTGAATGTGCTGGTAACCGAGAATCTTCTGCCGGAAAATCCGAATCTGAACCTGACCGCCCTGAAGAAGAGTCTGGCCGACTGGACACCGGAGCGAACCTCAAAAGAGACCGGCATCCCGGCAAACGAGATCACGGTGGCGGCGCGCCTGCTGCAGCACAGTCCGACCGCGATCGTGGTCGGCAAAACGGTGACCGAGCATCCCTCCTATCCGAACATCCTCGCGGCGCTCGGCAACCTCGTCACGCTGACCGGGAATAGCGGCAATCTCAATCTGCCCGGAACGGAAGTCAACTCCCAGGGCGCAGCGGATATGGGCGTCCTACCGGACGTCGGCCCCGGCTACGTTTCCACGGGTGAGACAGGTATGACGACGCAGGAGATTCTGGAGGCGGCAGCCAAGCGCATGCTCCAGACCCTCTGGATCGTCGGCGCCGATGTCGTCAACGAGTATCACGATCAGGAACTCGCCCGACGCGCAATCGAGAACTGCCCGTTCGTCGTGGTCAATGCTCTGTCTATGACGGAGACGGCGCAACTGGCCGACCTCGTGCTGCCGATCGCGAGCATCGCCGAAAAAGATGGGACTTTCACCAACTGCGAACGGCGGGTGCAGCGGATCTACCGGGCCTTCGATCTGGCGCCGGAGATCAAACCCGACTGGCTGATCTTTACCGAAGTCGCCGCGCAGATGGGCGGTGAGTCCACCTACTTCTCCGCACGCGATATTCTGCGCGACATCAGCGCGAAGGTGCCGCTCTATGCGGAGATCACGCCCAAGAGTCTCGGCGAATCGGGAGTACGCTGGAACTATCCGAACTCCGAGCCGAAACCTGCGAAAATAGTCCCTGTGACCTATACCGCGCCCAAGCGCGAAACTCTGAGCGTCTGACAGGAACCGACATGTTCGACGATTTGACCCATTACAACTTCACCCTTCCGACGGAATGGCACGGCGTCTACCTGCCCGGACTGGTTCCCTACGTCGCGATCGCCTTTTTCCTGGGCTTCTCGCTGGCCCTGGTCCCGTTCCTGGTCTATATGGAGCGCGTCGTGATCGCGTTCATTCAGGACCGAACCGGACCGAACCGTGTCGGACCGCGCGGTCTGCTCCAGACCATCGCCGACAGTATCAAGCTGTTTTTCAAAGAGGATATCCGCCCGAAGAGTGTGGATGTGCGCATCTACTATCTCGCGCCTGCCCTGGCGACCCTGACGGCCCTTGCAGCCAATGCCGTCCTGCCCGCACAGTTCCTCTACTTCAAGGATGCCGCGGGAACGATCCTGACCGTTCCGTTCACGGTCGGGGATGTCAACATCGGGCTGCTCTACATCCTCGCGATGTCCTCTCTCCAAGTCTACGGCGTCGTGCTGGCGGGCTGGTCGTCCAACAACAAATACTCGCTGCTCGGGGGCCTGCGCGCCTCCGCACAGCTCATCAGTTACGAACTCTCGATGGGGCTGGCGTTGCTCTGCGTGGTGCTCCTCGCAGGCTCACTCAAACTCTCCGACATAGTCGCAGCGCAGAACGTCAAGCCGTTTGGAATCGACTCGCTCTCGGAGGTCTGGAAGGGCAGTATCTTCTCCTGGTACTGGCTCGGCAGCCTGGGAGTGCCGGTCGTCCTCTATACGATCGCGATGATCGCTGAGACGAACCGCGCTCCGTTCGACCTGCCGGAAGCCGAATCGGAACTCGTCGCCGGGTTCCATACCGAATACACCTCGATGAAGTTCGCCATGTTCTTTATGAGCGAATATATCAGCATGCTTACTGTCTGTGGCCTCAACGCGGCGGTGTTCTGGGGTGGCCCGCTGCCGCCGCTCAACATCTGGCCGCTCAACGCCGTGCCCGGCTTCCTCTGGTTCGTCTTGAAGATCATGCTCGGTATCTTCTGCTACATCTGGCTGCGTGGCACCGTGCCTCGCCTCCGCTACGATGCACTGATGAACCTCGGCTGGAAAAGGATGCTGCCGATCGGTCTGATCTGGCTTTTCCTCCTGGCCGGACTGAACCTGCTGAAGGAGCCCAACGATGGCGTGATGCCGCCGAACCCGGATGCGGTCCCGCAAGTCCAGGTCGCCCAGCCGACGGAAACGGGAAGGGATTAACCACGCGATGCAGTTAGCGTCCACTATTTTTTTCTGGATCATGGCGGTTCTGTCGATCGGGTCCGCGCTGATGGTCGTCGTCTCCAAGAACCCGGTACGCAGCGCGCTCTTCCTGGTCGTGACTTTTCTGGCGGTAGCGGTCTTCTATGTCACGCTCTCCGCACAGTTCCTGGCGGCGGTCCAGATCATGGTCTACGCCGGAGCGATCATGGTCCTGTTCCTTTTCGTGATCATGCTGCTCAATCTGAGCGCACCGGAAGCCCTCAAAGAGCGTGGCACCATCCAGAGGCCGATCGCTCTGGGATTGGGGGGTCTGTTCATTGCTGCCCTGGTCGTTTCGCAAGCCCTGCTGCAGATGCCGACACCGGCCGCATCCGAGGAACAGATCGTCAACCTGGGGACGGTGCAGACGATCGGCCTCTCGCTCTATAACCCGAACTTGCCCTGGCTGTTTCCCTTCGAGATCACCTCGATCCTGCTGCTGATCGCAGTGGTCGGCGCGATCGTTCTCGCGAAGCGGAAACTGGACTAAGAGGGAGAAACCATGGTTCCGACCCACTACTATCTGGTACTCGCGGGCATTCTCTTTACGATCGGAGTCATCGGAGTGCTCGTCAAGCGCAATCCGATCGTCATTTTCATGTGCGTCGAGCTGATGCTGAACGCCGCCAATCTTACCTTCGTCGCTCTGGGACGCCATTTCGGGCAGACCAATGGACAGATGTATGTGATCTTCGCACTGGCCGTCGCCGCCGCGGAAGTCTCCGTCGGACTGGGAATCATCGTCATGATGTTCCGCCGCAGAGAGACCATCGACATCGACGAAGTTCACCTGCTGAAGAACTGAATCCAGGAGCCTTCCTTATGCTGCTCTCCCTTAGCTGGCTGATTGTGTGGTTTCCCCTCCTGGGATTCCTGCACAACGCCTTCGCCGGATTTCTCTATAAAGATCCGAAAGCGGCCAAGAACGCGGTCTCATTTGTCGCGCCTGCCGTGGTGTTCGCCTCGTTTCTCGTGGCGCTTCTCGTCCTGCCTGCCGTATTACGCTCGCCGGAGCACCGCGCCTATGAGGGAATGGTGCCGTTCGCCTCACCGGATGTACCGTGGATCAAGTTCGGAGGTTTCCAGGTCAATTTTGCGCTCCTGCTCGATCCATTGTCCCTACTGATGACGCTGATCGTGACCGGAGTCGGCGGCCTGATCCATATCTACGCCACCTCGTATATGGCGGCAGATAAAGAGTTCAACCGGTTCTTCACCTACTTCAACCTGTTTATCTTTATGATGCTGGTGCTGGTGCTCGCGGAGAATTTCCTGCTGATGTTCGTCGGCTGGGAAGGTGTGGGAACCTGCTCCTATCTCCTGATCAGTTTCTGGTATAGCGATGTCGCCAACGCCAAAGCGGGCAACAAAGCGTTTATCGTGAACCGTGTCGGCGATCTCGGGTTCGCGCTGGGGATGATGGCGGTCTGGAGCGTCTTCGGCACGCTCTCGTTCTTTACGAAGGATGCGACCGGCGTCATGCAGCTTGCCGCGGCGCACAAAGACGTCATGGGCCATGATCTGGCCAACCTGCAGCTCTGGTTCGCCCCTGCGATCACAACGATGTGCGTGCTGCTGTTTATCGGCGCGGCGGGTAAGTCCGCGCAGATTCCGCTGTTCGTCTGGCTGCCGGACGCCATGGCCGGCCCCACCCCCGTCTCCGCGCTGATCCATGCCGCGACGATGGTCACCGCCGGTGTCGTGATGCTGACCCGCTGTTCCTGGCTCTTCATCCAATCGACGACGGCTCTTCAGATCGTCGCCTGGATCGGCCTCGCAACGGCCGTGCTCGGCGCGACAATCGGGCTGGTGCAGACCGACATCAAGAAGGTGCTCGCCTACTCGACCATCTCGCAGCTCGGCTATATGTTCCTGGCCTGCGGCGTCGGCAACTTCCGGGCCGCTATGTTCCATGTCACGACCCACGCCTTCTTCAAGGCGCTGCTCTTCCTCGGCTCCGGCGCGGTCATCCACGCGATGCACGGCGAGCAGGATATGAACAAGATGGGTGGCCTGAAAGCGTTGATTCCGAAGACCTGGATGCTGATGTTCGTCGGAACCTATGCGATCGCAGGCGTCTTCCCCTTCGCAGGACTCTGGAGCAAGGATAGCATTCTTGACAGCGCCTTCCGATCTCCCTGGGGTTCCGGTCCCATTCTCTACGTGGTCGGGCTGGGAACCGCGTTCCTGACTGCCTTCTATATGAACCGCATGATGTGGAAGACCTTCTACACCGACAAACGCTTTGAAGACGGTAAACTTCCCGACCTGCACCACAGCAACGAAGAGCACCATGAAGAGGAGAAGCCTGAGGGCCATGTCCACGAGGCGCCGCCGACCATGCTGCTGCCGCTCTATGTACTGGCGTTCTTCTCGGTCATCGGTGGGCTTTTCGCCTTCCTCTTCGCGAACGAAGACCTCTGGAAGTTCACAGTCGCAACCTTCGAGACCGCGAGACCAGCGCTGGCTGAAGGCGCTCCGTTGCCGGGCAGTCCGATCCTCGGCTATCTCATCTCGACCCTCGTCGCCGTGGCGGGTCTGGCGGCGGCCGCGACGGTCTACAAACAGCGGAGTCGGTCCGGGGAGCTTCTGGATCCTGCTCTCAAACCGAAGAACCCGATCTATCGCATTCTGGTCGCGAAGTGGGGCTTCGATGCTGCTTACGACTTCCTGTTCGTCCGGGTCGGTGGGAACTTCGCAAGATCGATCCTATGGCGTACAGTCGATGGCGGGATCGACAGCCTGGTCACCAGTGGGGCCAAACTCGTGGGCGGAATCAGCCATGTCGGTCGCCTGATTCAGACGGGCTATGTTCGTAACTACGCGCTGGGAATGCTTGTCGGCGTGGTCGTCATCGTGCTGGGCCTGCTCATAACGTGGCAGTCTCTAATTACGCGCTGACACAACTTTTCAGGAAAAACGATGCCAACCTCCGGGATACCTAACCTACTGAGTTTGATGACGTTCCTCCCTCTGCTGGGAGCGATCATCGTCATGTGTCTGCCTCGCCCGAGAGATCTCTCTACAAAAGCGACTGCAGGCCAGGACAGGACGAAACCTGTCGTCGAGGACACGGGCCGCCTGCTGGTCACCTGGATCACGCTGGCGTTCACCGTGCTCACCTTCGTGGTCTCGCTCGTTGTGTTCGGCCTCTTCGACAGCCACTATGCCTACTCCCCTACCCGGAGCATGCAGTTTGTGGAGAACGTGGACTGGATCAGCATGGGCAGCCTCCACATTCGTTACCACATGGGCATCGACGGGATTAGCCTGCTGTTGATCGTACTGACGACGTTGATCATGACCCTGGTGACACTCTTCTCGTTCTCGATGAAGGACCGGATCAAGGAGTTCATGGTCTTCGTCCTCCTGCTGGAGACGGGCCTGATCGGCGTGTTCTGCGCGCTCGATCTCGTCCTGTTCTACTTCTTCTGGGAAGCCATGCTGATTCCGTTCTACTTCCTGATCGGCATCTTCGGGAGCGCCAATCGGCAGGCCGCTGCGCTGAAGTTCTTTATCTACACCTTCGCAGGCAGTATCCTGATGCTGGTGGCGATCATCGGAATCTACCAGATCGCAGGATCGTTCGACATTATCGCTCTTACCGATATCACGACCCATGCCGGCGCGGCCCTGCGAAATGCGCCGCCGGACAAGCTTCTCTGGATGTTCGCCGCCTTTGCGCTCGCCTTTATGATCAAGGTTCCGATGTTTCCGTTCCACTCCTGGCTGGCGGACACCTATGCGGAGGCGCCTACCGCCGGAAACGTCATCTCCTCCGGTGTCATGGTCAAGATGGGGACTTACGGCTTTCTGCGCTTCCTCCTTCCGCTCTTCCCGGTGCAGTCCCATACCTACGCGCCGCTCTTCATCGGACTGGCCGTGTTCAGTATCATCTACGGCTCGATGGTAGCCGCGGTCCAGACGGACATAAAGCGGCTCCTCGCCTACTCCAGTCTGGCCCACTTGGGCTTCGTCATTCTCGGTATCTTTACCTTCACCCGCGTCGGAACGATGGGCGCGGCGCTGCAGAACATCAACCACGGCATCTCGACGCCGATGCTGTTCTTCGTGGTCGGAATGCTCGCAGAACGGGGCGGATCCCGCTGGATCGCCGACTACGGCGGTCTGAAGAAGATCGTCCCGATGCTGGCGACAATGCTGCTGATCGCGACTCTCTCCAGCCTCGCCGTTCCCTTCTTCAATGGCTTCACCGGCGAGTTCCCGATCTTGATTGGGAGTTGGATCTCCGGGACGACCAACCAGATCGGGGGGTACTGGATCACCTTGCTCGCGGGCACTGGAATGATCCTCTCGGCTGTCTATCTGCTCTGGTGGTATCAGCGCCTGATGCTCGGCGTGGTGAAGAAGCCGGAACTGCGCCGCTTCGCAGATCTGAGCCGCGCGGAATGGGCCGTGTTGCTGCCCCTCGCAGGCGTGATCTTTTGGGTTGGAATTGGCAGCCACTTCTGGACCCGGCGCATGGATTCTGCGGTCAACATGCTTGTCCCAGCGGGTCAGGAGAGCCTGATATCCGCCTACGAAGCTCCGGACGTCTCCAATACGCAGCCCGTAACGGCCATTCTCGAGAAGCACGCTCAGGACCATGCCCTGGAAGAGTCCGGTGTCTACCGAACCGGTAAGCCGCCCGGCCCCAAAAAGAAGCGTGTTTCGCCGTATCCTTTCCGCGAGCCCGGGATCCCTGCCGGAGCATCCGGCCCGAGCGGCGATTCTCGTCCGGCGGGCAAGCCTGCTCCCGGCATCCAGGCCTTTCCATCGATGCGGCATCGTAAACGATTTCCGAACGCGCCTGACCGCCTGCCGCAGGGTGAAGTCTTCCACTCCCGCCTCCTGAGCCAAAAGGAGGTTCAGTCCTGACATGAACTACTCTTCCAGTATCCATGCGATTCTGCCGCTGCTGATCATCGTGATCACGGGCATGATCGTGCTCGTGGGCGATGCCTGTCTCGGCTTCTGGCGCCGTTCAAAGCTCTTCAGCGCCTCCGTCGCCCTGACCGGAGTCGGTGTCGCCGGCCTCTTCGCTCTCACCGCCCTCAACGAAGGCGGCGTCAATAATGCGTTCAGCGGAGCGATCTCCGCAGATCCGTTTTCGCAGGCGTGTAACCTGATCCTGATTCTTGTCGCAGGTTTGGCGATCTTGATCGCCATGACCTATCTCCCAAATCGCGAGATACATCACGCGGAGTACTATGCGCTGGTCCTCTTCTCGACCTCCGGGGCGATGCTGATGGCGGCGGCCAACGATCTTATCGTGCTGTTCATCGCGGTAGAGATTCTCTCGGTCGCACTCTATGTTCTGACAGGATTTGCGCGCACCGAGGAACGCAGTGAAGAGGCCGCCCTGAAGTATTTTCTGCTCGGGGCTTTTGCGGCGGGCTTTCTCCTCTACGGAATCGCGCTGATCTATGGTGGATCCGCGGGATCCGTAAGCGGCGGTTCCCACGGGGATGTGGCAGGCGGCACGACGAATCTGACGCTGCTCGCACATCACCTCAGTTTTGTGACCGCGCCCCCGGTGATGCTGCTGATCGGCGTGGGACTGCTGTTCGTCGGGCTGGCGTTCAAAGCGGGCCTCGCCCCCTTCCATATGTGGACGCCGGACGTCTATCAGGGCGCGCCCACGTCGGTAACCGCCTTTATGGCGGCAGCCGCGAAGATCGGCGCATTCGCCGCGATGCTGCGGATCTTCTACGCCTTGGGACCGATCTCCCCGTACTGGCTCGGCGCGATTCAGATCGTCGCGGTCCTCACGATGTTCGGCGGCAATATCCTCGCTGTCACACAGGACAACGTGAAACGTATGTTAGCCTATTCGTCGATCGCGCACTCGGGATACCTGACCGTCGCGATCGCCGCACTGGGAGCGATCCCGCACGATTCCGTCGGCGCTCAGGCCGCGCGAGATACGGCGATGGGCGGAGCGATCTTCTATCTGCTGGGCTACGCGCTGATGACTCTGGGATCCTTCGGCGTTCTGGTATGGCTCACGAACCGTGGCAAGGACTACCAGACGATCAGCGATCTGAAGGGCCTCTGGTACAAGGATCCGCCCGCCGCCTATATGATGCTGATCTTCCTCTGCTCGCTTGGCGGCATTCCGGGCACCATGGGCTTCATGGGCAAATGGTTTATTTTCTACGCCTCGCTGCAGGCCGGGCAACTGTGGCTGGCGGTCAGCATGGCGTGCGCCAGTGTGATCTCGATCGCCTACTATCTGCGGATCGCGGCGACGATGTGTTTCGTCGATCCTGAGTCACGCACGGCGCCGATCCGTGCACAATCGACCGGCGGCGTAATTACGGCGCTCGCCATCGCCGCGTCGTTCACCGTCCTTTTTGGCGTCGCACCCGGCCTGGTGCATTCGCTCATGACCGCCGCTATCGCGCTGGCGAGACCATAATCGGACCGTCGCTTGCTTGCCAAGCCTCCCTATTTCTGATATGATGACAGGGTAGAGGCTGCGGTGGCGTCTACCCTGTTCCTATACCAATCCCGACTATAAAGGAGCCTGTCGTCATGAGTTCCGGCTATCGCAGCGATATATTCGGTCGAATCCTCGGCGCTCTCACCTTTCTAGGTGGCGTATGCCTTCTGGGGCTTGTATTCCACATGGCCTATACCCTGTTCAATTCTAATTCGGAGCAGGCGTTGGGGCTTGTGTTCACCCGCGATCCCAAACTCGATCCGCCTGCGCTGAAAATCGCCACCCAGTTCGGCTGGCTTATCCTGAAAATCGGCTCGCTTTTCATCATGGCGATCGCAGGCTCGCTCATCTCGCAAAAGGGAGTCAACTTCTATTTCAGCTCCGTCAAAGGGGTAGCCGTCGATCTGATGCCCAAAGTCAACAATACCTCTGCCCAGACTACCAGCGAAGTGTAACGAACTGGCCCCGCGTCGGCAGTGGGCTAAAGCCCTCACTGCAATAAACAGCAATTACCCCCTGCTCCCTGGTTCTGTGGAGCATGGGGTAATTGTGTTTGGTCGCGAATGGAGCTTACTTTCGGCCGTAGGCCAGGCGGCTGTCCAGGCGGACACCCATCTGGGTTCCCGCCTTCAGTTTCACGTCGCTCGGGCTTTTGCCCTTTTCGAGCGCTCCGAAGAGCAGCCCCGCGCCCGCGCCGAGCAGACTGTCTTCGACAACGTGCTTTCGGCTCGTCACCAGTCCAATAAGTGCGCCCGCTCCTGCGCCGATACCGACGTAAGTCAGTCGGTTGTTGCTGTGAGCTTTGTTGGCGATCAATCGGCCATTCTTGTCTTTCGTGATGCTCTTATTGTCGAGAGAGATCAGCGAGCCCTGGATGCTATAGCCGTGGCCGTCAGGGAGCACGACGCGATCGAATGCGAGATCCAGCATTCCGGGGCGCTTGCCTTCTCTAGGGGAAACCGAACGCACATAGCCTTTGATGGTCGAACCGGACGGAAGCGCGTCCGATCTCCAGTCACTCTTGGAATTGCGGTCATCGACGGTCGCGACAAAGCGATCGCCTTTGCGCGATTCGTTCGACGAGAGTTCGTCCTGAAGATGGACGGCGATCACCGTCCCGCGCGTCAGGGAGACGGATTTCGACTGCGCCTGCGCGCCTGCACCACCGAAGGCGACCAGAGCGGCAATACCCGCCAGACCGAGACCCTTCTTTGTAGACCTGATAAACATAGATTCTTCCTTCCTCTTCTCTGAGAGCAACACCGGTTCTGTGCGATCGACACGCAAACGGATCTCGGCGGCTTTTCCTGTACAATGCTCATGACGAAGGAAGCGGGCATTATGTTCCGCGTTGATGAGAGGCGGACGAACTTTGGTTACATTGCTGCGGTCTGTTATTCTGTCGCGGGATCGAGGAGGGTGAGCGTGCGAGCATCGGCGTCGAGGCGGGCGCGCACGCCCAACGGGAGCGTGAGAGGATCCGTTTCGTGACCAAAGGGAAAACCGGTGATGACGGGCTTGCCGAGTTCACCGAAATAGTCCTGCCAGAGCGCCTGCGGGGTGTTGCAGGGTGGGTCCGACTCTTCCTTCTGCCATCGGGTGATGGTGCCGATTACAAAGCCCGCCGCCTGATCCAGTAGACCGGCATTCTTAAGCTGCATCAGGTCTCGGTCGGCGCGATAGACGGCCTCTCCGACCTCTTCCAGCAAGACGATCTTGCCGCGGAAGTCGGGAGCGTAGGGGCTGCCACAGGCTCTGGCCAGCAGGCAGAGACAGCCGCCCGCGAGTTCCCCTTCCACCTGGCCCCCAACGAGGGTTGTGATCTGTTCGGGATCCGCGGGCAGCACTCCCAGCGGTTCCGGGGTTTCGAGCAGACGCCAGTGGACGTCCGCCCGCTCGGCACTCAGTTTCGTTAAGGCAAACACCATCGGGCCATGAAAGGTAGCCCATCCACAGCGCTGCGCCAGCGCCGTATGCAGGCTGGTGATGTCACTATACCCGAGGAAAATCTTGGGATCCTGTGGGAGCCGGTCCCAGGCAATACGATCGAAGAGGCGCATCGCCCCATATCCGCCACGCGCGCAAAACACCGCGTCGATGTCGGGCCGTGTGAGCATCTCATTCAAATCCGCAGCACGCTGCGCGTCCGTTCCCGCCAGATAGTCGCAGGACGGATGGCGCGCCAGCACATTCTCCCCTACTACCACCCGGTAGCCACGCCCTTCCAGCAGAGCGACGCCCTGTTCCAACTCTTCGCGTGGAATCGGGCTGGACGGCGCAACGATGCCGATCGTATCCCCATTTCGCAATGCACGAGGTCGCTTCATGCCGGCTCCTCAGTTCACTGCCGTAAGTGGGATAAATCCGGAGGCAGATACGAGGCTCTCCTCCGGCAGACCCTCTACCTCGTGATAGAGGCTGTCGCGCTCGAGGGGTACGCGTCCGGCCTCTTCGATCAGGCGAATCATCTGCTTTCGCGTCAGTTGCTGCTTCTTGTTGCCATGTTCGCCGTCTTTGTAGGTGATCTCGTATTCGTGCACTGTGCCGTCCATGTCGTCCGCGCCGTACCAGAGGCTGAGTTGGGTGATCTGCGGGGTGTTCATGATCCAGAACGACTTGATGTGCGCGAAGTTGTCGAGCATCAGGCGCGCCACGGCGAGATTGCGCAGGTCGTCGTAGCCGGTGGGATGAGGCACATGTTCGAGTTCAGTATTCTCAGGATGGAACGAAAGCGGCGTCATGGTGACGAAGTGCTTTGTCTCGTCCTGAAGCTCCCGAATCTTGACGAGGTGATCGGCGCGCTCTTCCAGGGTTTCGATATGCCCGTAGAGCATCGTCGCATACTGGGTCAGACCGACCTTCGCTGCCACGCGCGCGACATTCATCCACTCTTCCCCGTCGAGTTTGCGCTCGAAAAGCTCCTGATGCACGCGATCGGAGAGGATCTCGATACCGCCCCCCGGCAGCGAATCCAGTCCTGCCGCCATGAGTTCCCTCAGGACGTCCTCCAGCGGCTTGTCAGCGACCTCCTGGATCTGAAC
>Ga0068855_100009403_pt1 | contig 11804 bp, 14 predicted proteins | sample KBSCornC52_FD_66592 | JGI IMG/M metagenome (GOLD analysis project Ga0068855, IMG submission 66592) | Corn rhizosphere microbial communities from Kellogg Biological Station, Michigan, USA - KBS Corn C5-2 | ecosystem: Host-associated > Plants > Roots > Rhizosphere > Soil ...
AACCTCTACTTCCGGGGCGCGCTGGAGAATCCCGATGACTACGTCCTGCCGATGGCCGCGGGGGAGATGAGCGCGAGCGCGCTCGTCAATGCTCTCCGGCGGATGCTCGCCGCAGCCGGTGTCGAGGATGACCCGGTTACGGCCGTGATTCCGCGCCGGCGCGTCAGTCTACGCATGAAAATGGCGGAGGTCCTGCGGCGCGTCCGCTCCCATCCCGAGGGCGTCGGGTTCGAGACGCTGTTCGAGCTGCCGTGTTACCGCTACGAGATCGTGCTGACGTTCCTGGCGCTGCTCGAGCTGCTGCGGCTGGGGCGCGTCCGCGCGGCGCAGAAGCGTCCGGATATCGACATCGTGCTGACGCCGGTCGAAGCGGAGGCGGCGTGAATCTCGTCGGGGCGCTGGAGTGCATCCTCTTCGTGGCCGGCGAGCCGCTTCCGCTTGCGGAGATGGCACGCGCGCTTCAGTGCGACCCGCTCGCCGCCGAGGAGGCGCTTAGGGAGCTGCAACTGGAGCTCGGCGAGCGGAACAGTGGCCTCCAGGTGGTGTCGATTGCCGGCGGCTACCAACTCTCTACGCGCCAGGAGCACGCCGAGGTCGTCGCCAGGCTGCTCGCGCGGGGCTCCAACAAGCTTTCGCGCGCCGCGCTGGAGACACTCGCCATCATCGCCTACCGCCAGCCCATCACGCAGCCGGAGATCGAGGGAGTGCGCGGCGTGGCGGTCGGCGGTCTCCTCAAGAATCTCGTCGACAAGAAGCTCATTGCCGAAGCGGGCCGCAAGCAGACCGTCGGCCGCCCCATCCTCTACACGACGACTCCGGAGTTCCTCCACTATTTTGCCATCGCGGACCTCTCGGAGCTTCCGCCGCTCGGACCCGACGAGATAGTCGCCGCACCCGCCCCTGATCCGAATCGAAACGGCTCCTCGACCGACGAACCCCCGCCGCCTCTCACCGAATCAGGTCCCGAATAACGCGCCAGTCCTCCCGCTGCTCCTCGAGGCTCCGGCGCGAGATCAGCACCTGCGGGCTCGGATGATAGAGCGGGACGAGGATTCGTCCGTTCCACTGCACAGGCCGCGCTACATCGGCTCCCAGAGTCAGCCCGTGTGGTTCGACCAGCGCGAGCGCCGCCAGTGCCTTCGCGCCGAGCGTCACGACCACGGGAGGGTCGAGCAGCGCGATGAGCCGGCTCAGGAATGAATTACAGGTTCGCACCTCCCGCCGCGTCGGCGGCCGATTCGCGCCCGATTCCGTGTGCGGGTTGCAGAGAACCGCATTCGTGATGAACACGTCCTGCCGCGTAAGATCGATCGACGCGAGCAGCAAGTCGAATGTCCGGCCCGTCGCGTCGCCGCACATCGGGATTCGTGTCCTGTCCCCGCCCTGCCTGCCCGGTGCCTCCGCCACGAACAGAGCCCGCGGCCGAAGCGAGCCGTTCGCATTACTCAGGACCGCGGTCTTCGACGCCATCCCCGGACAGAGACGGCACCCTCCCGCCTCCTCCGCCAGCAGCAGAAACCGGTGCTCCCGCGATTCCAACCAGCCCCTCCACCTTCATTCACACAAAGGACACGCGTCCTATCCGGCGAATGAACCATCCGAATGGCGCCTTGCAGCGCAGAAAGGAGAGTCTGCCATGTACATGGTCGTGACCGAATGGAAGCCCAAGCCCGGCATGAGAGACGAGTTCGAGAGGGCGGGGCGGGCAGTAGGTAACCTGCTGCGGAAGCAGGATGGCGTGACGATGGTCGAAGTGTTCGAATCGGGCGACCGGGTGATCGCGGCCCACGCCTACGCAGATGAATCGACGTACCGCCGTCTTATCCACGATCCGGAAGGCGCGTTCGCCCAGGCGGTCGCCGAGAACCACATAGAGGACTACGGCGACTGGGTCAGCACCATCTCCGGCGAAACCGTTCCGCACAATTAGCACGGAGCCGCTTAAGCGCTCTATCGGTTGATCGGGGCGAAGCATTCGCGCACCAGCGTCCATGCGAACCGGTTGGGTGAGAGCGCGAATGCTTTGCCCCTACAGCCGTACGCTGGCATGCGCAAATGCGAAGCCTGGGTGAAGGCCATTGGCCGGAGCGCGCTCCGCGCGAGCGAGGCAATGAATTGACCTCGCTGGTGAGCCTGCGGTAATCGTCCTGCTGGACGAATATCCCCTTCGCCGGGCGATCGAGCGACTCCCGCTCCAGAAGCAATTGCCGTTGAGCGCAATCTCCACCGCCATTGCTCCCCCTCCCGTCTCGGGTGTACTGCCACGGAGCGCACTCGTTATCGCCATTGCTCCCCCTCCCGTCTCGGGTGTCCTGCCGGGGAGCGCACTCGTTATCGCCATTGCTCCCCCTCCCGTCTCGGGTGTCCTGCCGGGGAGCGCACTCGCTACCGCCATTGCTCCCCCTCCCGTCTCGAAAGCTCTGCCGGGGAGCGCACTCGTTATCGCCATTGCTCCCCCTCCCGTCTCGGGTGTCCTGCCGGGGAGCGCACTCGCTACCGCCATTGCTCCCCCTCCCGTCTCGGGAGGGGGTTAGGGGGGTGGGGCCTTTTTTTCTCCCCGCCTTTCCGCTTTCCAACCGGGCGCGCGAGTAGACCGGTGAAGCGGCCTCGAAGCCCTTCAAATCACGAGGCCTCGTGAATCCTTAACTCCCAGGTTTGCATAGATGTCTCGGGTGGCGCGGGAGCGGTTCAGCGTATAGAGGTGAATCCCGCGGACCCGATTCTCGAGGAGCTGCCGGCACTGCTCGGTCGTCCACTGGATGCCGACTTTCCGCACGTACTCCTTGTCGCCGGCGGCCCGCCGGATGGATCGCTGGAGGCCCGCCGGGAACCGCGCGCCGAGCGCGAGCTCCGCCATCCGATTCAGGCCCTCCTCGGAGGTGACGGGCATAATTCCCGCGATGATCGGCACCGTGATTCCCGCCAGCCCGCACCGGTCGCGGAAATCGTAGAAGTCGCGATTGTCGAAGAAGAGCTGCGTCACGATGTAGTCCGCGCCGGCATCGACCTTGGCCTTCAGGTAGTCCATCTCCTTCATGCGGTTGGGCGTGCCGGGGTGGCCCTCCGGGAAGCCCGCGATGCCGATCCCGAAGCCGCGCTTGTCGGGATGGAGACCGCGCTCGTTGAAGCGACGGATGAACCGCACGAGATCGTCAGCGTGATGGAAGGCGTCGCTGGACCGGTCATGGTCCGGCATGGACCTCGGAGGGTCGCCGCCCAGCGCCATGATGTTCGAGATTCCGTGCTCGGCATAGCGCGAGAGGATGTGGTCGATCTCCTCCTCGGAGTGGCAGACGCAGGTGAGGTGGGGCACCGGGTCGAGGGTCGTAGTCTCCTTGATTCGGACGACGAGGTCGTGCGTTCGCTCGCGGGTCGAGCCGCCGGCCCCGTACGTTACCGAAACGAACGAGGGGTAGAGCGATTCGAGCTCAGAGATCGAGCGATAGAGCTTGTCGAAATCCTCATCCGTTTTCGGCGGCATGAACTCGAAGCTGAACGTGGTCGGATGGGAGGCGAAGATGTCCTGAATATGCATGTCTTTGTGCTGTGCGAGAGCCTGCTGATGCGTGGACCAGGCCAGGGATGGGCCAAAGTATACAAGCGGGATTTGAGGCTGTCAACCTCTGCAATATTCCGGGAACCACGGAAGAGATCGCATCGTTATACAAGCAGTATCTCGCGCAGCCCCGAACCGTATCAAAATTTGTGTTGACACAACTGCACTCCTTTTGATACACTGTCTCCACGAAGAGAGCCGCAAGAGGGTTGAAGGAGGACACGATGAGCGCATGTATTCCGTCAAGAGAACAGATGCACAGCGGGCCCGCCGCCTGGCTGAACAGCAATACCCTCCGAAATGTCTGGCCGGTCGCCGCCGCGCTTGCCGCCATGGTAGCCACGGTCTACTTTGGCGCGCTGAATCGGAATGATTCCGGGCTTACCCGCATCGCCTCCGCCTCGGCGATACAGACACACCAGCAGCCGGTGATTCGCGCTTCGCAGTTCCGCGTCGAGCGGGAGCAGGGCTACCTCACGATCTCGGGAATGGCCGGGAATCTCTCGGGCGGCTCGCTGAAGAACGTCGAAGCACTGGTCGAGTTCTTCGACAAGAGCGGTGGTTTGGTGAAATCTGAATCCGCTCTTGTCGACCTGCCAATGCTCCGTGGCGGCGAGGAATCTCCCTTTACGGTGCAGTCCCGCGACGCCGCGCAGATCGCATCCTACCGAATCCGGTTCCGCGAAATGCTCGGCGCGTCCATTCCGTCGGTGGATCGCTGACCCGCAACCAGCCTTTCACACAGAGGAAACCACCGCCCGCCGCACGAATACACTCCTGCTCATCGGCCGCACGCCGGAGGGCAGGAGTTTGTGATTCATGTTACGGTTTCTTCTGGTGCTCTCAATGGCGGGTATCCTCGCGGGTGCGGGCTTCGCGCCGAGCGAAGAGTGGTCGCCCAAATCCTACCCGGTCAGCTTCTGGTGCGGTCCTCCCGACCCATACATCACGGTCGAGCGCTACCGGCAGGTGGCGGAGGCAGGATTCAACTATCTGATGCCGCCGTGCGAGGGCGCCTCCACCGTCGAGCGCAACCGCAAAATCCTCGACACGGCGAAAGCGACGGGCCTCAAGGCATTCCTTCAGGACAGCCGGATGCCGTTCGCCATTACCGGCTCTGCGGACGCCAAATCGAAGCTGGACGCGATCGTCGCCGACTACGCGAAGCATCCCGCATTTGCCGGCTACTTCCTGACCGACGAGCCCGGATCCGCCGCGTTCAAGGGCCTCGGCGAGGTCGTCGCGTACCTCCGCGAGAAGGACCCGAAGCACCCTGCCTACATCAACCTCTTCCCGAACTACGCTTCGCCGGACCAGCTCGGCGAGGCGACCTACGATCTCTACGTGAGCCACTTCATCCGCGACGTGAAGCCGTTCGCGGTCAGTTACGACCACTACAACTTCCTGAAATCGGGCGACCGGCCGGAGTTCTTCGCGAATCTCGACAGTGTCCGGTCGCTCGCCCTCGCGAACCAGCTCCCGTTCTGGCAGATCGTCCTCTCCGTCCCGCACGGCGGATACCGGCCGCTCAACGAAGCCGAGAAGCGATGGGAGGCGATGCAGACCCTCGCGTACGGCGCCAAAGGGCTGATGTACTTCACCTACTGGACGCCGAGCGACAAGAGCTTCGAGTGGGGACCGGCCATCATCGGCCACGACGCCAACCCGACGCCGCAGTACGTAGAGGTGAAGCGAATCAACGCGGATGTACAGGTTTTGGGCAAATACCTGATCGACGCGATACCTTCCGGCGTCTTCCAGACCGGCAATATCGCCCCCGGGGGCAAAGCGCGCGAGCAGGGGACGCCCGTCCGTTTCCCCGGTCCCGGCGACGTGACGGTCGGCCTCTTCATGCGCGACACGCACCTCTACGTCCTCTTCGCCAACCGCGACTATAAGAAGCCGACGCTCGCCGACGTGCTCCTCTCCAATGGCGAGGGCGTGGTCGAGAAGCTCGACAAGCGCACCGGGAAATGGTCCGCGGTGAAGGGCAGGAAGAACGACGACGACGACTTCCCCGCGAAGCTGAATCTCGCGCCCGGCGACGCCGAGCTGTACAGATGGTGAAGCAATTTTAGATTTTCGATTTTAGATTTTCGATTTGACCTCTGGCAAGAGTCAAAAAGCAGATGCTTCACTCCGTTCAGCATGACGGGTGTGCGACGCTTCACTCCGTTCAGCACGACGTGCGCGCCGGATGCTTCACTCCGTTCAGCATGACGGGTGTGCGACGCTTCACTCCGTTCAGCACGACGGGTGTGCGATGCTTCACTCCGTTCAGCATGACGAGCTGCTCTGTTCTCTGCTCGAACGTAACAATACATCACTCAGAGGGAGCCTAAGCGACCGAAGAGTCTGCTTTTCGGCACTTATGAAAGAGGCCCGTTTTCGATTTGGACGTGCAGGTGACGATTTTATGAAATTGTCCTGTCAGGAGCGGATGATTCCTGGTGAGAGCTTTGCCGAGAAGCTCCGCGCGCTCGATCGGTATGGGTTCGAGGGGGTTGAGCTGAACGGGGAGTACCTCAACGACGCGGCCGGATTCGCGGAGAGGAAGGCGGCGCTCGCGGATTCACCGGTCAGGGCATCTTCAATCTGTGGCGGCTATCCGGCCGAGCTGGTCCATCCTGATAAAGCGCGCCGACAGGCTTGCGCGGACGCCATCATGCGGCACCTCGATTATGCGGCCGAGCTGGGAGCGGTCGGCCCAATCGTCGTTCCCATCTTCAACAACAACGAGCGAATTCCCGTTGAATCGGGCGGATTGACAAGGTCGCAGGTCGAGCGGGTTGTTCTCGTCGATATGCTGCTCCCGCTTGCGGAATACGCGCAAGGCATGGGGCGGTCGGTGTTGCTGGAGCCACTCAACAGATACGAATCGAACTCCCTGCCGACTCAATCTGATGGCGCGGCGGTCGTGCGGGCGATTGGCAGTCCGGGCCTCCGGCTCATGTCCGACCTCTTCCACATGCACATCGAGGAGACCGACACGCCGGCAACAATTCGGGCGTGCGGCGACGTTATCGGCCACGTCCATCTCGCCGACAACACGCGCAAGGAGCCCGGCAGCGGCGACATTGACTTCGCTGCTGCGCTGGCCGCGCTCAACGAGGTCGGATTCAACGGCTGGATGGCGTTCGAATGCGGCCTGACAGGACCGGCCAACGAAGTCCTGCCACGAAGCGCCGCATACCTGAAGGAGCTGATGTAGACGACTGCCCGGCTCTCAATTTCGCTCGAGTTTATTATGGATCGGAGGTGTGCGGATGGAAGTCGATCCGATGGAATATGTTGGGGATGACGACAAGGAAGAGAAGGCCGAAGAGAAAGCGGAGGCGAAGTCAAAAAGCCGCCTGAACACTGCGGTGGCCATCACGGTGGCGCTCATCGCGACCTTCATGGGCGTTTGCAGCGTGAAGGATGGCAACATCGTCCAGCAGATGCAGCAGAATCAGGCCGACAAGATCGACAACTGGAACTTCTATCAGGCGCGGAACGTCCGCGAGACCATCTACCAGACTACCGTCGACCAGCTCAAGCTGATGGCCGCGTCCGCGCCCGCCGCCGCGAAGGCCGATTACGTAAAGCAGATCGCCGCCTATCAGGCGAAGGCGAAGGAGCAGGACGACAAGAAGGCGCAGCAGAAGGCCGATGCGGAGAAGGCGGACAAGGACTACAACCGCTGGAATCTGCACGACGACCAGTTCGACCTCTCCGAGGCCATGCTCTCGCTCGCCATTGCGCTCCTTGCCACCACTTCGCTCACCAACAAGAAGGCACTCTACTTCGTCGCCCTCGTCCCGACGTTCTTCGGGGTGTTGATGGGCCTTGCCGGCTTGATAGGCTGGTCGATTCACTGGGATTGGGCCGCAAAGGTTTTGGGCACGTGAGAATCACCGATGTCCGCGTTATCGTCACCTGCCCGACCCGCAACTACGTCTTCGTCAAGGTCGAGACCGACGAGCCGGGCCTCTACGGGGTCGGGGACGCCACGCTCAACGGCCGGGAGCTTGCGGTCGCCGCGGACCTGCGCGAGCACATCGCGCCGCTCCTCATCGGCCGCGATCCGGACCGAATCGAGGACATCTGGCAGTACCTCTACCGCGGTCCTTACTGGCGCGGCGGACCCATCCAGATGACGGCGCTGGCCGGAATCGACCTCGCGCTGTGGGACATCAAGGGCAAGCGCGCCGGCCTTCCGCTCTACTCGCTGCTGGGCGGGCATACCCGTGACGGCGCGCTTGCCTACAGCCACGCCGGCGGCCAGACCTTCACGCAGGTCGAGGAGGCGGTCTGCGCGCTCCGGGAGAAGGGCTTCAAGGTGATTCGCGCCCAGTGCGCCGTCCCCAAAGCTGACAGCACTTACGGCGTCGGCGGCGGCAAAGAGGCGGCAAGCGCGACGTGGGCGGCAGGCGGCCCCCCGGCCCCCAATAATGGGGGTGTGGCATATGGTGATGGCGGGCCGATGCCGCACGAGGAGACGAACTGGGAGCCGGCCGAGTACCTGAAGGTCGTCCCGAAGCTCTTCGCGCACCTCCGCGACAGGCTCGGCGAGGACATCGAGCTTCTCCATGACGTGCATGAGCGCCTCTCCCCGGTACAGGCAGCCCGGCTGGCGAAGGAGCTGGAGCCGTTCCACCTCTTCTTCCTGGAGGACCCGCTGCGGCCGGAGCACAAGGAGAGCTTCCGCATGATTCGACAGAGCTCCACCACTCCCATTGCGATGGGGGAGCTCTTCCACTCGAAATACGACTGCCTGCCGCTCATCACGGAGCAGCTCGTCGATTACATTCGCTGCGACATCGGCCACATCGGCGGAATCACCGAGGCGCGCAAGATCGCCGCCATTGCCGAACCTTATCAGGTGCTCACCGCTTGGCACGGCCCCGGCGATATTGGCCCGGCCACGCACGCGGCGAACGTCCACCTCGACTGCGCGATACCCAACTTCGGCGTGCAGGAGATGGTCTTCTTCCCCGAGGCGGTCCACGAGGTCATGCCCGGCGCGCCCGCGTTCCGCGACGGCTACCTGATTCCCTCGGAATCGCCCGGCCTCGGCGTGGACCTGAACGAATCCGTCGCTGCAAAGTACCCGTACAAGCGTGCCTACCTGCCCACGGTTCGCCGCGCCGATGGCAGCGTCCACGACTGGTAATGCGAGGATTCACCGCCCGCTTCGCCAGAGCCGCAGAGCACGCAGAGAGCGGCAAAAGCGGGATTCTTACCGCGAACCACGCGAAAAGAGCCGAAAAAAGGATTCGCGAATCACTCGCCTTTCTCTGCGTGCTCCGCGGCTCTCGCGAAGCGGGCGGTGACATAGCAGTTTGGGGAGAGTGATATGCGCGTGATGATATTTGCGGATATGGAAGGCGTGGCCGGGATACAGTCCTGGGAGCACGTCGGGGGCAGCTCGCCCTTCTACAACGAGGGGCGGCAGCTCTATACCGATGAGGTGTCCGCTGCCGTGCGTGGCTGCAAAAACGCGGGCGCGCGAGACATCATTGCGCTCGACGGGCATGGCGGCAGCTACACAGGCGGCAAGCCGTTCATGAGCTGGGTGCCGGACCGGCTGGAGTCGGGCGCGGAGTACGTGCAGGGCTACGCGTGGGCGCGCTATGTGGAGCCGATGGAGCGAGGCGAGTGCGACTGTGTCGTCTTTGTCGGGGCACACGCGATGGCCGGCGTGCCGGATGGCGTCCTCTGCCACACGGTAAGCTCCGAAGCCTGGTACAACGCCGACATCAATGGCACACTCGTCGGCGAATCCGGCATCGTGGCGGCGATCGCGGGGAGCTTCGGAGTGCCCGCCGTGTTCGTGTCCGGTGATGCGGCCACGTGTCGCGAGGTCCAGGCGCTCTGCGGCGAATCAGTGGTTACCGCGCCGGTGAAGGTCGGTCTCGGCCGATACGCGGCGCGAAACCTCGCACCTCACGATGCCTGCGCCCTCATCGAGGCCCGCGTGCAGGAAGCGCTGGAGCACCGCGACCGATGGCCAAAGCCGCTCACGTTTGACGCCCCGGTCACCTTCAACGTCGAGCTCCACACGCCGGACCGAGCCGCCGCATTCCAGGGTCGAACCGGCGTGGAGGTCGTCGGCCCGCGCACAGTCCGCGCAAGCGGCGCAACATTCTGGGAAGCGTGGGATCACTTCTGGTACCGGAGTTGAGCATGCATGATTCCCCAGTACCGACGTCGGTGACCTTCACGCTCACGCCAACTGACATGCTCGAATACAACCGTACCGTCATTTCGAGGGTGCCGTCGTTTCAAGCCAGGGTCCTGATTCGACGAGCCGCGGTCCCGATTGGCGTGCTGATATTATCGCGGGGGTTCAACATCGAATGGCTTGCATCCGTTGGTATCGCCCTGTTAGCCGCGGCCGTGTGGATTCCCGTAACGTATTGGAGTTTCGCCTTCCGAGTGAAACGTGTGAGCCGGTCATCGCCAGGGCTGATGGAGCAGCAGACTATATCCATTGAACCCGAGCACATTCGCCAGACGACCTCGATTGCCGACTCCACAATTCAGTGGAGTAAGGTCGTTGATGTTGTCACTACCCGGTCACAGGTGTTGTTCTTCCTCGATCGGAGGCATGCGTTTATCGTTCCCTTGTCAGCTTTCTCCTATCGTTCGCAGGGAGTTGCATTCGCCGACCTCGCACGGAAATGGTGGGCTCGCGCGATTGGGTTAATGATGTCTGAGAGTGGAAACCATGGCTGACATTGCCTGTCTGGGAGTTCTGGTGGCGGACCTGCTGGCGCGCCCGGTCGACGCGATGCCGCCGCGCGGCCGCCTCGGACTGGTGGACCGGATGGAGCTGCACGTCGGGGGAAACGCCGCGAATACGGGAATCGACCTCTGCAAGCTCGGCGTCTCGGCCGCGGTGCTGGGCAAGGTCGGGGCGGACGGTCTCGGCGACTTCATGGTCGGCACGATTCAGCGCGCGGGCGCGGACATCCGCGGAATCGTGCAAGACCCGGACGTAGGCACCTCCGGCTCAATGGTGCTGGTCGCGTCGGATGGCGAGCGCACCTTCATACACTACTTTGGCGGCAATGCGGAATACCGCGCGGACGATGTAAACTGGGACGTGGTTGGCGGGGCGAAGATCCTCCACGTTACCGGCGCGCTTCTGATGCCCGCGTTCGACGGCGCGCCGATGGCGGAGACAATGCGTCGAGCAAAAGCGCAGGGAATCATTACGGGGCTCGATACCTGCTGGGACGCGACGGGCAGATGGATGGAGACCCTCGGCCCCTGCCTTTCGCACGCCGACTACTTCCTCCCCTCCATCTCGGAGGCGCAGGCGGTTGCCGGACGCACCGATCCCGAAGAGGTGGCGAAGGCGCTTCGCGACGTCGGAGTCGGAACCGTGGGCCTCAAGCTTGGCGAGGAGGGGTGCTACATTCTCGGCGACGAAGGTTCGCTGCGGGTGCCGGCCTTCCGGTGCAACGCCGTAGATGGCACCGGCACCGGCGATGCCTGGAACGCCGGATTCCTCACGGGCGTCCTGAGAGGCTGGGACCTCGAGCGCACCGCCCGATTCGCCAATGCCGTCGGCGCACAGTGCGTGCAGGCGATAGGGGCGAGCGCAGGCGTAAAGTCCATGGACGAAACAATGGCCTTCCTCGAATCGCAGGGATAGCCGGGAGAATGGCATTTAGCCGGGATGAACGGGATGAACGAGAATAACGGCAACGGCAGCCATTATGAACAGAATGAACATTATGGGGAAGGGGCTATGACGTTATTATGTTCATAACGTTCATCCCGGCTAATTCTCACCCATGAGATCTCGGCTGCTTATCGGCCTGACGGACCACCTCGAGGGTCCGGCGGACCAGCCAACCCGCGAGATTCTCGACGAGGTCACGGCTTATGTCCAGGAGGCGGACCGGCTCGGAATCGAGTTCATCTGGTTCGCGGAGCACCACGCGCACGTCCATCTGGGCCATATCCCCGCGCCGCTCCTCTATGCCCTCCACCTCGCCTCCCGCACCGACCGGATTCGCCTCGGCACGGCCATTATCTGTCTGAATCTCTATCATCCGCTGGCCGTCGCGGAGCAGGTTGCGACCGCCGATCTGCTGGCCGGCGGCCGGCTGGCGGTCGGATTCGGGAGCGGAAGCTCGCCGGAGGAGTTCGCCCTCTTCGGTCTCGACGTGACGGGCGAGGCCGAGCGTCATGAGCGGTTCGCGGAGGCGCTGGGGGTAATTCTCGCGGCGTGGCGGGGAGATGGAGGGTTTCG
>Ga0068855_100009405_pt1 | contig 11802 bp, 13 predicted proteins | sample KBSCornC52_FD_66592 | JGI IMG/M metagenome (GOLD analysis project Ga0068855, IMG submission 66592) | Corn rhizosphere microbial communities from Kellogg Biological Station, Michigan, USA - KBS Corn C5-2 | ecosystem: Host-associated > Plants > Roots > Rhizosphere > Soil ...
CAAGCGGGGATCATGGGTCCGCGCGGTGGAGAAGGGAGAGGGCGGAGGCGACGACTCGTCCTCCAGCTGGCAAAGCCTGAAGGCCACGCTGGAACGGATGGCCAGCCACAGGAAGTTGCGGATCGTCGACAACATGGGTTTCGTTCTCCGTGGACAAAGAATACGAGCCGGTGCCGACCGCGTCAGTCGGTGCCGGTGGAGTCAGCGTGTCGGACGGGTCCGACGGTGTCTTGCCTGCACGCGGGGCACCCTCATGGGGCGTGTCCGCCACGCACCCGTTGGACCACCGATTCCACCTCGGCCAGGAAGGCCTGGTAACGGATCGGGCGGGTGACATAGCCGTCGCAACCGGCCTCGCGCATCTTCTCGGCGTCGCCCTTCATCGCAAAGGCGGTCAGGGCGATCACGGGCACGTGGCGGATCTGGGCGTCGGCGCGGATGCGGCGGGTGGCCACGAGGCCGTCCATGTCGGGCAGCTGGAGGTCCATGAGGATCAGGTCGGGGCGTTTGGTCCGGGCCAGGGTCAGCCCCTCGGCGGCGGTGCGGGCCTGCAGCGTGGCGTGGCCCGCCCGTTCCAGGATGGCCACGGTGAGTTGCATGTTGGCTGGGGATTCTTCAATGATGAGGATGCGCAGCACTGGCAGGCTCGGCGGCGGTTCCTGGCATGGCCGGCGGTACGGGTCGGATCCTTGCCGCACCGCCCGGCCGCCACAGGACGCTCCCCGGGCCGGTCGCCGTCCAGGCCATCGCGATGCCGTGCCCTCGTGGGGTCACGGGCGCCGGCTCGGATTCCCTGCCCACCCGGTGACGGTGGGCAGGCGCCCTCAAGGGCGTATCCGATGGCGCCGCGATGGTTCTTGGATGGGTGGCGACCGGCCCGGGTCCGTTTCGAAGCAGGGGGGTCGTGTTGGCCCGACCTGTCTGCAGACGAACGATGACAGCGGTTGAAAAATGTCTCCTCGCACTCGACCCGGGCATGTGATGAGCGCTCCAGGTGCCCGGTCCAGGACCGGAAGCGTTTGTATTGTCAAGACGTGATTAGACGGATTTCCGCCGCGGCGAGGCAGATGTCACCTCTTACAGGTGACGACGAAGGCCTGGGCGCACGTCCTGCCGGTGTGGGCGCAGTGGGCGCCGCAGCTGGCCCTAGAATCGCCGCAAGAGCAAGACACGCCGTGCGCAGCGCCTTGGGGGAGGCGGATCGATGAGCAGCAGCACCGACAACCGGGCCCGGGGCACCCGCCCGGCGGCCCCCCGCTGAGGCGCCGCCGCCGGTGGCGCTCGATACCCTCTACACCGCCGAGACCCCCGAGGGCATCTCGCTGTCGCTGCGGCCCGCGGGAATCGTCCCACGGGCGCTGGCGTACCTGATCGACCTCGGCGTGCGCACGGGGCTGTACCTCGCGATGGTCCTGGCGTTCCAGCCCTTCGGCGGCCTGGGGGTGGCCCTGACCCTCATCCTGTACTTCCTGCTCGAGTGGTTCTACCCCGTGGCTTTCGAGCTGATGCGCCATGGCGCCACGCCGGGCAAGCGCGCCATGGGCCTGGAAGTGGTGATGGACTCGGGCTTGCCGGTCACGCCGGCCGCCGCCATCACCCGCAACCTGCTGCGCGCGGCCGACTTCCTGCCGCTGCTCTACGGTTTTGGCACCGCCTCGATGCTGTTGCGCCGCGATTTCAAGCGCCTGGGCGACCTGGCCGCCGGGACCCTGGTCGTGCACGGCACCGCGGTTGGCCTGCACGGCCAGCTGCCCGAGGCCGTGCCGAGGGCCCCGGCGCGCGAACTGTCGCCACGCGAGCAGTCCGCCATCGTGGCGTGGGCCGGCCGGGCCGCGACGCTGACCCCCGAGCGCCTGGAGGAGCTCGCGTGCCTGGCCCTGCCCGTCACCACCCCCGACCCTCGCCCGGTGCCCACCGACGGTGGCGCCACCCGCCGCCTGCTCGGTGTGGCGCGATGGCTGCTCGGCCACCGGTCCCAGGGCTCGCCGCCATGACACCACTGCAATTCGAGGCGGCCTACGCGCCGGTCTGGCAGGCGCTCGACGAGGCGCTGCGCGAGCCGGCGGGCCCACCGGTCCGCAACCGGCTGATGCGGGGGCGGACGGCGCGGCCCCTGGGCGGCGCGCGCCTGAGCGAGCTGTACCGCCGCACCTGCGAACACCTGGCGCTGGCGCAGGCCCGCGCCTACCCCCTCCACCTGATCCAACGCCTGGAAGACCTCACGCAGCGCGCGCACCGCCTGATCTACCAGCAGCGTGACCATGGCCTGGCGGCGCTGGGCCAGCTGGTGCGGGTCGACTTCCCGCAGAGCGTGCGCGCGCACCGGTGGTACTTGCTGGTGGCCTCCCTGTTGTTCGGCCTGCCGCTGCTGCTCACGGCCTGGGCCGCTTGGCGCGATCCGGGGTTCATCCTGCATGTGGCCCCGGCCTCGCAGGTCCGCGAGTACGACGCCATGTACGGCGATGCCGACGGCGCGTTGGGCCGCCTGCGCTCGGCCGACACCGACTGGCGCATGTTCGGGTACTACGTCCTGCACAACATCGGCATCGGCTTCCAGTGCTTTGCGGGCGGCATCTTCTTCGGCGTGGGCAGTGTCTTCTACCTGCTCTACAACGGCACGCTCATCGGCGGGCTGGCGGGTTACCTGACGGCGCGTGGCCACGGCGAAAATTTCTATGCCTTCGTGGTCACCCACTCGGCCTTCGAGCTCACGGCCATCGTGCTCGCCGGCGCGGCGGGCCTGCGCCTCGGGCATGCGCTGCTGGCGCCGGGCCGGCGCACGCGGCTCGATGCGCTGCAGCACGCGGCCCGCGATGCCATCGTGGTGGTCTACGGCGTGGTCGGCCTGCTCGTGATCGCTGCCGCGGTCGAGGCCTTCTGGTCGTCGGCGCGCTGGGTGGCCCCCGAGGTGAAGTACGGCCTGGGTGCTGCGTGCTGGGTGGCGGTGCTGGCCTACCTCGGCTGGCAGGGACGGCCGGCGCGCGCGGAGCGGGACGTCGATGCAGGTTGATGCGATCGCCCTCGAACTGCGCCCGCGGCCGATGGCCGAGGCGAGCGACCTCGGCGTGGGCCTCGCCCAGGCGCACGCGCGCTCCGTGTGGGGCACCTGCGCCCCGGTGTTCGGCGCCGTCTTCCTGCTGGCGATGTCGACCCTGGAGATCGCCCCGTGGTTGCCGGGGCTGATCATCTTCTGGCTCAAGCCCTGGCTGGACCGCAGCGTGCTGTTCGTGCTGTCGCGCGCGGCGTTCGGCCAGGCCACGCGCTTCCCGGACCTCTGGCGCGCCGCCGGCCCGGTGTGGTGGCGACAGCTGCCGGCCACGCTGCTGCTGCGCCGCCTATCGCCCTGGCGCTCGTACACGCAGCCCATCCACCAGCTCGAAGGCCAAGGCGGCAAGGCGCGGCGGCGGCGTCGCACGCAGTTGTTGCGGGGCCAGCGCGGCATCGCCGGCGGGATGCAGTTCGTGTTCGGCAATGTGGAGCTGGCGCTGTTCTCGGGCCTTCTGGCCATCGCGGTGTGGTTCGCGCCCGAGGGCTCCCGCGGCGACATGGCGGCCTGGCTGCTGCACGGTGGGGACCTCGCCGCGCACGCCCTGGGCACGGTGCTCTACGCCTCGACCGTGCTGCTGGTCGAGCCCTTCTACGTGGCGGCGGGTTTTGCGATGTACCTCAACCGACGCGTCCAGCTCGAGGCCTGGGACATCGAGCAGGAGTTCCGGCGTGCGTACGCCTGATCCGGTCCGGTGGCGCGGCCTGCCCGCCTGGCTGTTGGTCTGCGGCTGCTGGCTCGCCAGCACGGCGGGCGCCGCGCCGGTGCAAGGCGCCCCGGCGGCGTCGGCCCCCACGCCCGAAGAGGTGCACGCGGCGCTCGACGCCGTGCGCGCCGACCCCGACCTGCCCGGGACGCGCAAGTCCCGGCACCTGCGCTTCAAGGGCGCGGCGCCCGAACCGTCGGCGCCCCGGCCCGCAGGCCCCGAGGCGCCCGGCTGGTGGGCCGGGCTCGCCCACTGGCTCGGCGAAGGGGGGCGCCTCCTCGTGTGGGCCGTCGCGGCGCTGGCGCTGGCGTGGGGGCTGGTCCGGGTGCGGCACTGGATCCAGGCGCGTGCCGAGGGGGGCGTGACGGCGCGTTCCGTCCGGCGGCCGAGCCATGTGCAGGACCTCGACATCCGCCCCGAGAGTTTGCCCGGCGAGGTCGGCGCGGCGGCGTCAACGTTGTGGCAACGGGGCGAGCACCGCGCGGCGCTGGCGCTCTTGTACCGGGGGGCGTTGTCGCGCCTGGTGCACGGCGACGGTCTGCCGATCCGCGCCGCCAGCACCGAGGGCGAGTGCGTGGCGCTGGCCGCCCAGCGGCTCACGCCCGCCCGCAGCGCCTACGTGGGCCGGCTGGTCCAGGCCTGGCAGCTCGCCGTGTACGGTGGGCGCCTGCCCGGGACCGAGCAGGTGCGGGCCCTGTGCGCCGAGTTCGACGTCCACCTGCGGGCCGACTCCGCCCCGCCCGCGCCGGGGGCTGCCTGATGCGCGACCGCCTGGTGCAGGGGCTGGGGCTGCTGTTGCTGGTGGCCGGGGGGCTCTGGTTCGTCTCGCGCACCGAGTGGGTGGACGAGGTGGACTTCCGCGCCGCCCAGGGCGAGGCCGCCGGCAACCCTTTTCACGCGACTCAGCAGCTGGCGCGCCGCCTGGGCGCCGAGGTCACGCGGGCGACCAGCCTGTCGCCGCTGCCGCCGCGCCAGGCCACCCTGCTGCTCACCTCCTGGGATGGGGAGCTCTTCCCCGGGCAGATGCAAGGCCTGCGGCGCTGGGTCGAGCAGGGCGGGCACCTCGTGATCGAGTCCAGCGCTCTGGACCGCGGGACGCTTGCGGAGTGGCTGCCCATCCGGCCTGTCCGCGGCGCCGCATCGCCGAAGCCGGCCCCGGCGGCCCCGCCCAAGGTGCCCGACGAAGACGACAACGCCCTCGAGGCCACCGCCCCCACGGTCCCGCGCAAGCCGTCTTTCCGGCCGATCGAGCCACCATGCCGCACCTTCGTGGAGCCGGCCGGCGTGCCGCCGGCCTATCCGGGCGGACCGCGGCGTTTCGAGGTGTGCGCCATGGTGTTGTTCGGCACGGGGCTGTCCACGCGGGCCGCACCCCTGTGGTCGCTGGTGGGGCCGGGCGGGCCGATGGTGTTGCGGGTCGCCGTCGGACAGGGCCGGGTCACGGTGGTCGACACCCCTGGCTTCCTCCGCGGCGAACAGGTCCTGTGGGGCGACAACGCGCTGGTGACCGCGGCGATCCTGCAGATCCGCCGCGGCGAGCCGCTGTGGTTCGTGGCGGAGGCGTCCCGCCCGCCCTTGCTGCGCTGGCTGTGGGACCGCGCCGGGGCGGTGCTGCTGCTGGCCTTGTGCGCCACGCTGCTGGCGCTGTGGCGCGGCGGGGTGCGCTTCGGTCCGCTGGGCCTGGCGGCGGCCACCGCCCGCCGCTCGATGGCCGAGCAGATCACCGGCACCGCCCGTTTCCTGCGGCGCAGCGACGCCCCGGCGCTGCACCGCGCCCAGTTGCAGGCGCTCGAACGGGCGGCCTGCGCCCACCTGCGCGGCTATGCCCACCTGGACCGCCCCGCCCGCGCGCAGGCCCTGGCCCGCGCCACCGGGCTCGATCCCCAGGCCTTGCTGACGGCGCTCGACCCCGGCCGCACGGCGCGCCGTCCGGCTGCGCTGGTGCCGGTGCTCGAACGGCTGGAAACCGCCCGGCGCCTGCTGCTGCAGGCCCCAGGGCATTCGCATCCACATCCTGATCCCCAGACGACGAGGACATCCCCCCATGCAGATCCCACCCGCTGACCTCGCCCGTGCGGCCGAGCTGCTTGCCGAACTCCGCACCGAGGTGGGCCACGCCGTCGTCGGTCAGCACGAGGTGGTCGAGCAGATCCTGGTGGCCCTGGTCGCCTCCGGCCACGTGCTGATCGAAGGCGTGCCGGGCCTGGGCAAGACCCTGCTGGCACGCGCGCTCGCCAAGGCCCTGTCGCTCGGCCACGCGCGGGTGCAGTTCACCCCCGACCTGCTGCCCTCGGACATCACCGGCCACACCGTGCTCGAACCCGCCGCGGGCGCCGGTGTCGGTCTGGCGGGCACCCTGCGGGTGCACCGCGGCCCCGTGTTCACCCACCTGCTGCTGGCGGACGAGATCAACCGTGCACCGGCCAAGACCCAGAGCTCGCTGCTGGAGGCCATGCAGGAGTACCAGGTCACGCTCGAAGGCGAAACCCTGCCGCTGCCGCGGCCGTTCATGGTGCTGGCCACGCAGAACCCCGTCGACACCGAGGGCACCTACCCGCTGCCGGAGGCGCAGCTCGACCGCTTCCTCTTCAAGATCGACATCGGCTACCCGCCCCACGACGAAGAGGCCGCCATCGTGAGGCGCGCCACCGAGCAGCAGGCCGGCGACCAGTTCCCGCTCGATGGCGTCACCGCCCGCCTCGACGAGCGCACCGTGCTCGCCCTGCAGCGCATGGCGGCCTTCGTGCGGGTGGACGACCAGGTGCTCGACTACGCCGTGCGCATCGCCCGCGCCACGCGCGACTGGCCGGGGCTGTCCTCGGGCGCCGGGCCGCGCGGGGCGATCGCGCTGATCCGCGCCGCCCGCGGCACCGCCCTCCTTCAGGGCCGCGACTACGCCACCCCCGACGACCTCAAGCGCCATGCGCCGGCGGTGCTGCGGCACCGCGTGAGCCTGGCGCCCGACGCGCAGCTCGAGGGGCGTGCGGTCGGCGAGCTGCTGGCGGCGCTGCTCGACAGCGTGGGCGCCCCGCGCCTGTAGACGGTCCGCGAAGCCGCTTGCCGATGTCCCGCCTGCGCATCCTCCCCAGCCGCGGCGCCGTGCTCGCCACCGCCGCGGCGGCCGTCGCCGGTGCGCTGGCGCTCCTGCTGGGCGCGGCGCCCGCGCACGTGGCCGTGGCATCGCTGGGCTTGGCCGTGCTCGGCGCGGCCTGGATGGCGGGCGACCTCTGGGACAGTGCCCGGGCCTGGCAGCGCTCGCCGCTGGCCGTGCGGCGCGACCTGCCCGATGCGCTGGCCCTGGGCGTGCCGCGGGGGGTGACCCTCATCCTCGTCAACGACGGGCCCTGGGACCGCGAGGTGGCGGTGTTCGACGGCGTCGATCCGGGCTTCGCATTCGAGGGCCTGCCGCAGCAGCTCACCGTGCCCGCCGGCCGGCAGGCGGTGCTGCGCTACACCGTCACCCCGCGCCGGCGCGGCCCGGCCTGCTTTGGCGCCACGCAGTTGCGGGTCCGTACCCGGGGCGGCAGCGCGGAGTGGCTGCGGGAACTCGGCGAGGCCCGACCCGTGCCGGTCTTCCCCGACTTCGCCGCCGTGGCCCGCTACGCCTGGCTGGCCGGCGACCGGCGGCTGGCGCAGATCGGCATCAAGACCTACCCTCGCCGCGGCGCCGGCACCGACTTCAAGCAGCTGTCCGACTACCGGGTCGGCGACCCCATCCGCCACATCGACTGGAAGGCCTCGCGGCGCCAGAACAAGCCGGTGGTGCGCGAGTTCCAGGATGAGCGCGACCAGTGCGTGATCTTCCTGCTCGACTGCGGCCGCCGCATGCGGGCCGACGACGGCGCCGGCGGCGCGGCGGGCGGCAGTCATTTCGACCAGGCCCTGAACGCCGTGATGCTGCTCAGCCACGTGGCCTTGAAGGAAGGCGACGAGGTGGGGGCGCTCACCTTCGGCACCGCCGCCGGCGCGCAGCGCCGCTTCGCGCCGCGCAAGGGCGCGGCGACCCTGAATGCCCTGATGGTCCGCCTGCACGACATCGAGCCCGGCACCCACCACTCCGATTACCTGCAGGCCGCGCAGGACCTGCTGCGCCTGCACCGCAAGCGCGCGCTCGTCATCGTGCTGACCAACTTCCGCGACGAGGACGCCGCCGAACTGGCGCCGGCGGTGAAGCTGCTGCGCAGCCGCCACCTGGTGCTGGTAGCCAGCCTGCGCGAGCGGGTGCTGCGCGAGCTGGCGGAGCAACCCCTTCGGCACCCGCGGCATGCCGTGGAGGTGGCGACCGCCCACTGGTTCGCCCAAGCGCGAGACGCCGCCTTCCAGCGCGTCGTCGGGCGCGATGCCCTGTCGGTCGACGTGGAGCCCGCGCAGCTGGCGGTGGCGCTGGTGAACCGGTATCACGCCGTCAAGCGCGCCGGCCTGTTGTGACGCGTCGGACGCGCCGCTGTCCATCCCCTTCCCACCATCCGTCCAGAGAGGTCCACGATGAATGAACCCAATCCGTACCGCCCACCCCTTGCCGGCGTGGACGATGTCCGAACCGAGGCGCCGCATGCACCGGGCACCGTCACGGTCTGGTCCGCGCGCGGCCGCATCGGCCGCTTGCGCTACCTCGCCTACAACACGGCGGCCGCCCTGCTGTTGGGCGTGGTGACGTCGCTGGCCGGCCCGATGCGGGGTGCCGCGGTCGTGGTGGCGCTGGGCGCCATCCCGGTGCTGGTGCTGTCGGCCTTGACCGCGATCCAGCGCGCCCACGACATGGACTGGCCGGCCTGGACCGCCGCGATGCTGCTGATCCCCTTCGTCCCCCTTGTGTGGACCTTCAAGGCCGGCACGCCGGGGACCAACCGCTACGGCCCGCCGCCCCCGCCCAACTCCACGGCCGTCAAGGTGCTGGGGCTGTGGCTGCCGCTGCTGGGGGTCGTGCTGGGTCTGGCGTCCATCGTGTTCGTCGCCTCCGTCGTCGGCGGCCTCAAGGGCTGGCGATGACGCCGGGCTGAGCGCGCAGCGCGCCGTGGCCGGGTCACAGCACCGAGTGGTCCAGCTCCCCGGGGGCGGAGATCTCGCGCAGCGCCGTGTCGATGCGGTTCAGTCCCTCGATCGCGGCCAGGTCGCCGAGCGAGACGATGCCCACGATGTCGCCGGACCGGTCCAGCACCGGCAGCCGCCGCACCTGGGCCTCGCCCATCAGGCGCAGCACGTCCTCGATCTGGTCCTCCTGGGCGCACGAGAGGGTCTGCGCGGTCATCACCTCGGACACCGCCGTCGAGGCGGCGTCCAGCCCGGTGGCGGTGGCGCGCACGGTGATGTCGCGGTCGGTGACGATGCCCTGCAGGGCCACGCCGTCGTACACCGGCAGCGCCCCCACGTTCAGCTTCGACATCAGCTGGGCAGCACGCTGCACCGATTCGTCGGGCCGCACCACGACCACGTTGCGGGTGATCAGTTTCGAAATCGTCGGCATGTCGGTCTCCTCGGCTCAGGGTTGTCGAGCGATCGAGGATAGGCTGCGGCTTCCGCGACCGTCAGTCAGTGGGCGGCCGCGTGCGGCGTAGGCGGGCTCCCACACCGGACGGTCCCTCCCCAAATCGCCCCAAGGACCCTGCCGATGGCAAACCCTTTTCCCCCATCGCTCCCCTTCGACCGCGTGGTCGATGCCCTGGTCGCGGCGCGCCGCTCCGGCGTCGCTGCCGACGCCGAACCCCTGGCCGAGGCGCTGACCGATGTCGAGGCGGCTTACCGGGCCGAGGCCGCGGTCGCGGCCCGCCTCGGCGGAGCGGGCGCCGTGCGGCCGGCACGGCACTGGAAGTCGGGCGCGGCGTCGCGTGAGGCGCCCGTGCTCCACTCTCCGCTGCCGCCGCAAGGGGTGTGGGCCAGTCCTGCCGAAGCGGGGGATTGGCCGTTCCACGCACGCGGCGTCGAAGCGGAGATCGCCTTGCGCCTCGGGCCGTCCGTCACGGCCCGGCAGGCCGCCGCGCTGGACCGGGCGGGCGCGCAGGGGCTGGTCGAGGCGATGACGGTGTCCATCGAGGTGGTCGACTCGCGCTGGCGGCAGCGCGGCGAGGCGCCCGCCTGGCTTCGCCTGGCCGACCTGCAGTCGCACGCCGCGCTGGTGCTGGGCGACTGGCAGGTGTTCCAGCCGCGCGACTGGGCGGCGCAGGTCTGCCGGCTGCGGGTCGGTGCGCAGGCCGAACGCTGCGTGCGCGGCACCCATGCCTGCGGCGATCCGGCCTGGGTGCTGGTCGACTGGCTGCGCCACGCCACCCGCGACGGTGATCTGCCGGCCGGCGCGGTGGTGACGACCGGGAGCTGGGTGGGCACCGTGCCGGCCGAGGCGGGCGACCGGGTGGAGGCGGTGTTCGATGGCATCGGCGGGGCGGTCCTGCAGCTGTGACGTGGCGGGGCGGGCCCGACGTCCCGCGACGGCCTGCACACCGGTCGTCCTCCGGGCGCCCTACCTGCAACCGCGCGTTTTGTCAGCCACCGCGATGGACGATGCGCCGGCGCGGCCGATCCTCGAAAATTCCACCTGCGCGTGCAGCGTCCTCGTCTCGCTCGGCGGGACGCGCACCGTGCGCAAGCCGGTCGGCGCACCTCGCGTCGAACCGGTGTCCCTACCGAACGCCTGTCCTCCGCTCGCCGGATCGAGCCTCTCATGCAAAACGCTGCCCCGTCCCTCCAACCCGTCGCCCCGCCACCCGCCAGTGTCCGGGAGTTCCTGGTCGAGCTCTTCCACTTCACGCAGAAAGAAGCCCGGGCGTGCCTGTTCGCCGGCCTGTTTTTCGCGGCCGTCCTCTTCGTTCCCCGGGCGGGGGTGTTCGGGGTCCCGCGCTATGACGCCCTCCTCGCCATCGCCCTGGCCATCCAGCTGTGGATGGTGTGGACGGGCCGGGAGTCGCGGGACGAACTCAAGGCGATCTGCCTGTTCCATGTCCTCGGGTTCGCCCTGGAGGTCTTCAAGACGTCCGGGGGCATCCGGTCGTGGTCGTATCCGGAGTTCGCCTATACCAAGGTGTTCGGCGTCCCCCTGTTCTCGGGCTTCATGTACGCCGCGGTCGGGAGCTACATCATCCAGGCCTGGCGGCTGCTGGACCTTCGCGTGATCCACCACCCCCCCGTACTGGATGGCCGGCCTCATCGCCACGGCCATTTACCTCAACTTCTTCACCCACCACTTCATCGGGGACTACCGCTGGTACCTCGCCGCCGCCGCGCTCGGCCTCTACGCGCGGTCCCAGATCGTCTTTCGTCCGCACCTGCGGGACCGGCGCATGCCCCTGTCGCTGGGCCTGGTGCTCGTCGCCTTCTTCATCTGGCTGGCGGAGAACATCGGCACCTTTTTCGGGCTGTGGGCCTATCCGCATCAACTGGGCGCCTGGGCCGCCGTGCACGTGGCGAAGTGGAGCGCCTGGTCGCTGCTGGTGCTGATGAGCTTCACGATCGTGACGAACCTCAAACACGTCAGGGCCACCATCCACGTGCCCGTGTGAGCCCGGCGGCGCCGGCATGCGGCGGGACGTCCCCGGGCCGCTCTAAGCATATTTGCCGATGTTCTTTGCGCCCGGCGCGCGACACCGCCAAACTCGCGGCTCGCGCCGCACCCCCCGCAGTTGTTATGCTCGCCAGCTTGGCCGCGGACCGGCCACCCCACTTCCGCCGCCCGTGCCGCATGCCATTGCGTGCGCCCACTCACCGGCCAGCGCCGATTTTTTCCCATCTCCCGTTTTCGACCATGAGCAATTTCTACGAAGCCAAAGTCCTGAGTGTTCACCACTGGACCGACCGGCAATTCTCGTTCACCACCACCCGCGACCCGGGCTTTCGCTTCCAGAGCGGCCAGTTCACGATGATCGGCCTGATGGTCGACGGCAAGCCCCTGCTGCGCGCCTACAGCGTGGTCAGCCCGCACTGGGACGAAACCCTCGAGTTCCTCAGCATCAAGGTGCAGGACGGCCCGCTCACCTCGCGCCTGCAGCACATCAAGGAGGGCGACACCGTCCTGATCGGCCGCAAGGCCTCCGGCACCCTGCTGACCCAGAACCTGCTGCCC
>Ga0068855_100009411_pt1 | contig 11799 bp, 10 predicted proteins | sample KBSCornC52_FD_66592 | JGI IMG/M metagenome (GOLD analysis project Ga0068855, IMG submission 66592) | Corn rhizosphere microbial communities from Kellogg Biological Station, Michigan, USA - KBS Corn C5-2 | ecosystem: Host-associated > Plants > Roots > Rhizosphere > Soil ...
CGTGACGATTCAGGTACGCCTCCAAATCCTCGGTCGGCGCATACCATTCATCTTCTTCCACCTGCAGAACAATAACCTCGGTCGCCGCCGTCATGAACGGCAGCGCGGCGGCGACAGCGCGGGTCGCCTCGGGCGATCCATTCCAGAACAGGGATATGCGCGCGAACGGACCTGTCGGCGCTGGCTTGCCATTGAGCGGCGGCGCGGCCAGGATCGCCCGCCCGCTTTGCATGAGTGCGGAATTCAGGGTCATCAGCGATCCCGCCTCATGGCCCGGCACCGGCCGGCTGAGGGCGATAAGATCGGCCCGGCAGGCGCGCAAGGCGACGACCTGTTCTTCAATGCCCACATCCTCCAGCCAACAGGCGCCGAAACCGCCGTTGGCGCGCGGCGGTTGTTCGTCGCGCGGCACATTCATCTCCGTCATCAGCGATTCATAAACCTGACGTGCCTTCTCAGCGCGCGTGGCGGATTCCTTTTTCGCCATCGTCATCATCTCATCGACCATGACGCCGGACATAGCCTCTCCCACCAATGGCAATGTTGCCGCCGGATCGGTCCGCACATGCAGCACATCAACGTGGGCATTGAGATCGCGGGCCGCGCGAAACGCTACGGCGAGACTGTCATGACTTGTTTTGGCGTCGCCGACGATGGCGAGGATATTGGCAATGCCGGGCATGCTCGACCTCCTTCACTGGCCCGTTGTCACGGGCATCCCATCAGGCGGCGCCGACGGGAGGATGATATTCGGGAACGCCTTCAGGGTCTTGATGAATGATAACATCCGCCGCTGGAAAACGCGATTGCACGGCGGTCTCAACCTCGTCGGAAATACGGTGAGCTTCCATCAGCGTGAGAGTCTTATCCAGAACGATATGCATCTGGATGAACTGATGCAGACCGGATGACCGCGTCCGCAGCTCATGCACGCCACGCACGGCGGGGTGGCTGCGCGCCGTTTCAATGATCTTACGGCGTTCGGGTTCCGGTAATTCGCGATCCATGAGCGCACTGACAGAGCTGGTAGCAATACGAACTGCATTCACAAGCAGAAAGATCGCGATACCCATGCCGAAGGCGGCGTCGGCCCACGCCATCTCGAAACGGGTGGTCAACACCAGCGCAGTGATGACGCTAAGGTTCAGCAGCACATCGCCGGTGTAATGAAGGGAATCCGCGGTGATGGCGAGGGAACCCGTCTTGCGGACGACATATTTCTGAAATGTCACCAGCAGGATCGTCACGATGATGGAGAAAACCATCACCGCGATTCCCAATGAGCCATCAACCACGGGCGTCGCCGCGCGGAAACGGGAAGCCGCCTCCACCCCCAGAAGCACCGCCGATCCGGCAACGAACGCAGCTTGTGACAGCCCCGACAAGGGTTCAGCTTTGCCATGGCCGAACCGATGCTGGGCATCGGCGGGAACCAACGCCTGGCGCACGGCAATCATATTGACGCCTGACGCCAGGATATCGAGCGCGGAATCGGCAAGGCTCGACAGCAGCGCAACGGAATGGGTTTGGAAATAAGCCGCCGCTTTTACGGCAACCAGCAACACTGCGCTCGCGACCGCAACCCAGGTCGCGGCACGCATGAGCATGGGCGCATGCATGCCTTCCTGCATTTTGTGGCTGCCATGCGCTTGGGCGTGTTCCATCACGGGTACCTGCTTCCTACGGATAGAGCCGCCGCCATTGCCAGCCCGCGCTCGCGGCGTGCTCATACACAACGCGGTCGTGGAGGCGATTGGGGACATCTTGCCAAAACTCGATCATGGTCGGCCGCAGCCGGTATCCGGACCAATGGGGTGGCCGCGGCACGGGACCACCTTCGTACTGTGCGGCGACGGCTTTGAACCGCTCAAACAACGTCGACCGGGCCGACAAAGTTTCCGATTGGAGGGAGGCCCAGGCGGCAAGCTGACTGTCCCGTGGACGCGAATTGAAATAGGCGTCGGCTTCCGCCACCGTGACCGGCGCAAATGTGCCTTCAATACGCACCTGCCGCGACACGCTCTTCCAATAGCAGCACATCGCGCCATAAGAATTATCGCCGATCTCCTGACCCTTGCGGCTCTGGGTGTTGGTGTAGAACACGAACCCGTCGTCGCCAAAGTCCTTGAGCAGGACCATGCGCACGGACGGTCGGTGATCACGATTGACCGTGGCCAGGCTGACGGCTTCGGGCAGGCCGGGCTCATGCGTGGCGGCTTCGGCAAACCATTGCCGAAACAGCACAAGCGGATTAGCGGCAGGCGTAATGGGCGGGGCGGAATCCATGGCTCAAAGTGCTGTGGGGTTTACAATTTTGTCAACTCATGACGCCTGCGGTTTACACGGAACGCCCTCATTTCGCCACCATCCCGCGAAACAATACGGCCTGGTCGAGCGTATGTAGGAGGCCCGGGACCGCCGTTGCGCCAAGGTTCCCGTGAACTTAGCTATCTGAGGCGCGATTAGGATTGATTCGCAAATCCACGAACTACGACAGGTCAAAATCATGCGTAAATTCTCAACCGCAGCCGTTCTCGCGATTCCAGCCCTGGCGACGGTATTAACGTTATCGGGCTGCGCAAATGATGGACGCGGCGGCAAGGAAGTGGGCGGTACCCTAATGGGCGCCGCCGCGGGTGGATTCATCGGCTCGCAGATGGGCGGTCGCGGCGGCGGCGGTATGGCCGCAACCGCCATCGGCACACTGCTCGGCGCGTACATCGGTAATTCCATCGGCCGGCAATTGGACGAGGATGATCGACGCCGTATGCGCGAAGCGGAAATGCGTGCTTACACCGCGCCGCTTAATGAGCCGATCCGATGGAACAATCCGAACAACGGCAATTCCGGCTACATCACGCCGATCCGCGATGGGCATACGTCCAGCGGCAGCTATTGCCGCGAGTTCCAGTCGGAGGTGGTCGTGGGCGGCGAACGTCAAAATGCCCATGGAACCGCCTGCCGTGAGCCGGACGGCTCCTGGCGTATCGTCAATGGATAGCCGCTTCGGTTAGCGCCGTGTAATAACACAGCCATGTACAACCGCGGTTCCCGCAAGGGGCCGCGGTTTTCATATGCGTGCTTACGTTGCCCCCTCCCGCTCCCCTGGCTTAGAGTGTTGTCTGACGCCGCGCTTGACGCATTGGCCGCCGGGGAACGCATCTCATGACCGACGAACTCAAGACTCTCGACCAGGTCAAACACACCGTTATCGATCTGGCCATCAAGTTCGGGCCAAAGGTTCTTGTCGCCCTTGTTTTCATCGTCGCGGGTGTTGTCGCCAGTCATTGGGCGGGACGATTATCCGACCGCAGTTTGCGGCGGTTCCATTTGGAGATTCCGGCGCGCCAACTGCTGGTTCGCGTGGTCCGCATTTGCATCGTCACCCTGTTCATAATCATGGCGGTGCAGAACCTGGGTGTCGAACTGCTGCCGCTGATCGCGGGATTGGGCGTCGCCGGCGCCGGTATCGCGCTGGCCATGCAAGGCGTGCTAGGCAATCTGGTGGCCGGCCTGACGGTGATTTTCACGCGGCCGTTCAACGTCGGCGAATATATCTCCATCAATACCGAGGAAGGCGTGGTGGAGAGCATCACCACCTTCAATACCGTGCTGCTCCATTCCGACCTTTCACGGGTTGTCATCCCCAATCGCAAAGTCGTCGGCGAGATCCTGCACAACTACGGGCGGATCCGGCAGCTTGAGATCATCGTCAGCGTCACCTATGGAGCCGATCTGAACAGCATCCTGTCGTCGTTGCGCGACGTCCTGACCGGCACGCCGCTCGTCTTGCAGGAGCCCGCCCCGGTGATCGGGGTGAATTTGATTAAGCCGTCCTCGGTCGATATCGCGGTCAAACCCTGGGTGAAAGTGACCGACTATGCCAATGCGGGCAGCGAGGTCCGGAAAGGGATTATCGCGCACCTCCGCCAGCAGAATATCCCGCTGCCGGTGCCCCAGCAGGAAGTGCGCCTGATTGGGACCCCTTCGTAACGCCCCACGGCAGCGTTACACGTGTCCCCGATCCCCCGCCTTGCCCAAAAGGCGGTTTCGTGTAGGATGCCGCAAGTTATTGGTTAGCGGTGTGTTTTTAGGGATTTGCCGGGCGGGACGACCGTAGGATGGGCGAGACTGAACAACTTATGCGGGGCAAGCGGGGGCTGATTCTCGGCCTCGCCAACAACCGCTCCCTGGCCTGGGGGATCGCCCAGCAAGTGGCCGCCCAAGGCGCCGAACTGGCCTTCACGTATCAAGGGGAAGCCCTGGAGAAGCGTGTGCGGCCGCTGGCGCAGAGCTTGAACGCGCCCATCGTCGTGCCTTGCGACGTGACCGACGCGGCCTCGCTCGACACGCTCTTCGAGACCATCGGCAAGACCTGGGGCGGCCTGGATTTCGTGCTCCATGCGGTTGCCTTCTCCGACAAGGAATCTCTCAAGGGCCGCTACATCGACGGGATCACGCGGGATAATTTCCTGCGCACCATGGACATCTCCTGCTATTCGTTCACGGACATCTGCCGTCGCGCCGAACCGCTGATGACCAATGGCGGAAGTCTGCTCACCCTCAGCTACTACGGCGCTGAACGGGTTATCCCCCATTACAACGTCATGGGCATCGCCAAGGCCGCGCTGGAGGCCAGCGTGCGCTATCTGGCGGTCGATCTGGGCGGCAAGAATATCCGCGTGAACGCGATCTCCGCCGGACCGATCCTGACCCTTGCGGCGTCGGGCATCGGCGACATCCGTTACATCCTGCGGTGGAACGAGCTGAACGCGCCAATGCATCGCAACGTCACCATCGACGACGTCGGCAAAACCGGAATGTACTTCCTGAGTGATCTGTCCAGCGGCGTCACCGGCGAAATCCATCATGTCGACTGCGGCTACCACCTTGTGGGCATGATGGCCGAGGAATCCGCGCCGCAACTCGCCGAATTGCTCAGCGACTTTTCCAAGTAGTATCCGGCGGCAGCTACTCCGCCCCGGCCCATCGAGACCCATATGTCCAGCAACACCTTCGGCACGTTGTTCCGTTTCACGACCTTCGGCGAAAGCCATGGCCCCGCCATCGGCTGTGTCGTCGACGGCGTACCGCCGCGCCTGCCGTTGAGCGTGCCGGATATTCAGATGTGGCTGGACAAGCGCAAGCCCGGCACATCGAAGTACACCACGCAACGCCAGGAGCCGGATGCGGTGCGCATCCTGTCAGGCGTGTTCGAAGGCGTGACGACAGGCACATCCATCGGTCTGCTGATCGACAACGTGGACGCACGCTCCAAGGACTACTCCGACATCGCCGAGAAATTCCGTCCCGGCCATGCGGACTACGCCTACTGGAAAAAATACGGCATTCGCGATTATCGCGGCGGCGGGCGTTCGTCAGCGCGGGAAACAGCCATGCGCGTGGCGGCAGGCGCGATTGCCCGCAAAATCCTGGCAGCGCGGTTCGGTGCGCAGATGACCATTCGCGGCGCGCTGATCCAGATCGGCCCCCACGCCATCGACCGGTCGCGGTGGGACTGGAACGAGATCGACCGCAACCCATTCTTCTGCCCCGACGCCAAGACTGCCGCCCAATGGGCGGGCTATCTTGACGACGTGCGCAAGGCGGGATCGTCGGCGGGCGCGATTATCGAAGTAACGGCCGAAGGTCTGCCGGCGGGATTGGGCGAGCCGATCTATGGCAAGCTGGACGCCGACCTGGCCGCGGCACTGATGAGCATCAACGCCGCCAAGGGCGTCGAGATCGGCACAGGCTTTGCCGCCGCGGCACTGAGCGGCGAGGACAATGCCGATGAGATGCGCATGGGCAAGGATGGCCAGGTTGAGTTCCTGTCCAATCGCGCGGGCGGTATCCTGGGCGGCATCTCCACGGGACAGCCGATCGTGGCGCGGGTTGCCATCAAGCCCACGAGTTCCATCTTATCTCCACGCCGGACGGTGGATATTCACGGACGTGACACAGAGATTGTCACCAAGGGACGCCATGATCCCTGTGTCGGCATCCGGGGTGTTCCGGTGGCGGAAGCCATGGTCGCCGCCGTGCTGGCGGACCATGCCCTGCGCTTCGCCGCGCAGTGCGGAACGTAATGCGGCAACACGCCCGGTCCGGCGCGTGCGGCCTACAATGAGGTCAAGACATGCGAAGCCTTGGTAAGATTCTGGTCGGCCTGCTTGCGAGCATCGGGTTCGTGGTGGTCGTTTTCGTGGGCCTCGGCATCTATGCCGCCTCCCACCTGCAAGGCAACCGCGAGGTCCACCATGCACCGGACCGCTTCGTCCTGACCCTTAATCTCGACAAGGGCTTCGAGGAGTCGACCGATAGTGGCCTATCGTCGCTGAAGATCGGACCGCGCCTGTCATTCCAAGACGCCGTGCTGGCCCTCAAGCGCGCCAAGGACGATCCGCGCGTGATCGGCGTGGCGGCCAGCCTGAACGATCAACACATCGGCATCGCCCGGATTCAGGAACTGCGCGATCTCATCAACCAGATCCGCGCGGTGGGCAAACCCACGACCCTGTTCTCGGAATCCATCGGCGAGGGCACCAGCGCCATGTCCAGCTATTACCTGGCATCGGCATTCGGCGATATCTGGGTACAGCCGTCGGGATCGGTCGGCGTTGCGGAGATCGGCATGGAGCAGCCGTTCTTCAAGAAACTCCTGGATCGCTTCGGCTTCAAGGCGACCTTCATCAAGCGCAAGGAATACAAGAGCGCCGCCGAGAGCCTCACCGACGAAAGCATCTCGCCGGCGAGCCGCGAGGAGCTGCAAAGCCTGGTGAACGGCTGGTTCACGCAGATGGTATCGGGCATCGCGAGCGACCGCAAACTCACCCCAACAGCCGTCAAGGACCTGGCAGACAAGGGTCCGCTCACGGCAGCGGAAGCAAAGGATGGCGGCCTGGTCGACCATCTGGGATACCGCGACGAATTCGAGGCGGCTCTGGCCAAGACCACCGGCGGCATGGTGCACGTGCCGCTGTCCAAATACACCCAGATGGACCCGCCCGAGGGGCGCCCAGAACCCAAGAAAAGCGTAGCGGTGATCACCGCCGTGGGCGAGATCAGCCGCGGCGACAATGACGAGCACCCGTTCACCGCCGACACCGGCATCAAGTCCACCGCGGTCAGCCGTGCGATCCGTGATGCCGTGCAGAACCAGAACGTGGCAGCGCTGATCATCCGCGTCGACAGTCCCGGCGGCTCCTATGTCGCCTCCGACACGATCTGGCGCGAGATCGTGCGGGCACGGCAAAGCAAGAAGCCGGTGATTGTGAGCATGGGCGATATGGCCGCTTCCGGCGGCTATTTCATCTCCATGCCCGCGGACCATATTTTCGCCGAGCCGGGAACCATCACCGGCTCTATCGGCGTCCTTACGGGCAAGATCACCGTCGGTGGCGCGTCGGATAAACTCGATGTTCATTGGGATCGCATCGCATCGGGGGAGTCCGCCGGTCTGTATAGTCCGGTGACGGATTTCACGCCCAAGCAGGTCGCACGCCTCAACGAGATCATGGACACGGTCTATGGCGATTTCACCACCAAGGCCGCTCAGGGCCGACGGCTTGATGTGGACGCCTTGGAGAAATCGGCGCGTGGCCGGGTATGGAACGGCACCGACGCCCTGAAGGCGGGATTGGTGGACGAGATGGGCGGCTTTTCCCAAGCGCTCGACTACACCAAGAAGCAAATCGGGCTTAAGCCCACCGACACCGTATGGCTGCTGGCCTACCCGCAGCCGGAGGACCCGTGGGGTAAACTGATGAAGGCCCTGGGCGACGGCGATCTTTCCTCGGACATCCTCTCGTCCATGCGCGCGGCAGCGGAGATCGGACGCGTGCTCGCACCCTTCGAGCACGTTCTCTCCGGGATCGATGCCCCCGCCGGCCCACAGTTGCGCATGACGCCGGCCGTCGCCAACTGATGACGCCGGCGGAGATCCGGCGCCGATTGTATGCCCGGGCCGTCCTGGCGCGGGCGGGCGCCGACAACCCGGCGCTGGAACAAGCATTCGCCGCGGTGGAGCGGGAACGGTTTGCCGGCCCCGGCCCGTGGCACATCTGGACGCCCGCCGGATATGTGCTCACCGCCTCCAACAATCCCGAAGCGCTGTATCACGATGTTGTGGTCGCGCTGAACAAGGACAAGGGCATTAACATCGGCGAGCCGTCCTTCCACGCCCGCTGCCTCAATGCTCTCATGGTTCGGCCCGGGGAAACGGCCGTGCACATCGGCGGCGGGGTTGGGTATTACACCGCGATCCTCTCGGAGCTTGTGGGGCCGTCGGGAAAAGCCGTCTCCTTCGAAATCGAGTCCGATCTTGTCGCCCGCGCGCGCAACAATCTCGCCAATCGCAGCAACGTGGAAATACGCCTGCAATCGGGCAGCGCGGGGCCTATCCCTGCCGCCGATGCCATCTACGTGAACGCGGGCGCGACTTTCCCGCCGCGCCTGTGGCTCGATGCGTTGAAGCCCCGCGGACGGCTCATGTTTCCTTTGACCGGCAATAACGGTACGGGCGGCATGCTGCGTCTACAACGTCAGGGCAATGCCTGGAGCGCCATGTTCATCTGTCTGGTGGGCTTCTTCCCGTGCGTCGGCACACGTGACGCCGCGTTGGCCGCACGCCTGGACACGGCGTACGAGAACCCCGCGTGGTGGGGCGTGCAATCCCTTCACATGGACAAAGCCCCGGATAACTCCTGTTGGCTTGATGGCGACGGCTGGTGGCTGTCCACCGCCAAAGTCCCCTGAACCAGGCCATGGCAAAATCCGTTTCGACCGCCAGCGCACCGAACACGCTCCCGCTCGACGACGGATTGGGGCGTCCGGGATGCCTCTGCACAAGTGCCTGCCGGAATATTGTGAGTTGGTTCCGGCAAACGGCGGGCGCGGCACGCCGGCATAACGCGGGCGTTGTGCCCATGAGCCTCAGCGATCTCACCGCCCTTCCCGCCACGGCCAAGCAGGTCGGCGCCTACGCCATGGCGACCATCGATCTCGACTCCTACGGCAGCCGAGACGATCTCGTGACGGCCGCGCGGGCCATCACGGCAAAGCGCGGCACGATCAATCGGCACATGGCGCGGGCACGGCGGGCGGGATACGCCGTGCGGCCCTTCATGCCGGGCGACCACCTCACCGCCATGGTCGCCATCCACCGCTCCAAGCCTTTTCGCGACCGCAAACCCCTGCAAGGCGAATTTTATAACGCCGATGCAAAAACGCTCGCGGCCATGGTCGCAACCACCAACGGCTTTTGTCCGCAACACAACGAGACCTACTGGGGCATTTTTCTGGGCGCGGCGCTTGTCGGCTACATCTGCCTGACGCGCCTGGGGAACACGGCCACATACCGCCACATCATGGGTCACGGCGAGCATCTGCGTCACGGCATCATGTATCTGCTCCACTATGAACTGGCGGCGGCGCTGCTCGCCGACCGGCCGCCGGGTTTGCGCTATCTCGCCAACGGCGTGTTCGCCCGCCGCCCGCTCGACCCCCCGTCGCAGTGGCAGACCCACGCGTTGTTTACGCCGTTCTATCTGCTGTATGCCGACGACCATTGCGTCAGCCTGCCGGCGGAGCCGCCCATGCCCGGCTTCGCCGAAGGATTGCTCACCCTCAAGCAAACCCTGGATGCACCGTGGCCGGAGGCTGTGGAAATCGGCAATCAACTGAGCGTATCGCCGGCATGGTTGGCGGCGCTCCACCGCGCTTGGATTGTGGAAAACACGCGCGCGCCTGGCCTGCACATGAATATATTGCGCGCGGGCCCATATCCACCGCCGGACGCACTGGCGCCCCTGACCTCCGGTCTTTTTCCCATGGAAGCACTGGCGGGGATCGGCAGCGTGCGCGCCGTCCTCAGTTCCGATACCCGTGGGCTCGATACCCTGCTGCCCTTGCGCGCGCGCAATCTCCAACCGGTATACGTGGAGCACGGAAACGAAGCGGAGTTGGCAGCGCTGCGCGAAACCTATCCGGATACCTGGACCTACGGTACAGCCACGCAAGGGACAAGTGCCGATCTGTGGATCATCGAACCCACGGACACGAACGACATCGCCCGGCAGACGAAAGCCTGGCGCGGGAGCGCGGCGTGCCGCTTGATAATCTCGCTTACGGAATCGGATTTCCTGGCGCTCGATTGTCCAAACCCGACAGCGCCGCAAGTCGCCACATCGCTGGGCCGCCTCGCGGCGGGAACCGTCACATGCAGCGGTATCTTCTTCCGGCACGGCGCACCGGAAGAAACCCGCTGGGTGGTATTGGAAAAGACCTGATTATCGCGCCCGGAACGCAGCGATGGCTTCGGAAAGCGCGTCGTAGTCGGATTCCTCGTTGTAGGCTTGCGCCGCGATCCTGACCCAGGCGGCATCGTCGTAGTAACTCAGCGCCACCTCGATCTTGCGTTCCTCCGACAACCATGTGCGTAGCGCCGCCGCTTCGGCCATGCTGTCGACCAGACCCGCGGGCAGACGAATACCGGCCATGGCCGCGCACATATCCGACGGCATGGCCACTTCCGTATCCCACAGTTCCGCCAGCCGCCGCGCCGCGCCATGGGCCATTTCGGCGTTGTGCGCCATGAGCGCGGCACCGCCGAGACGTTCATGGAAAGCAAGGCCCGCAGGTATGGATAGAAACGCCGAGGGATCGCGGGTGCCCGTCCAATCGAACTCGGCGACCATGCCCTGCCCATAGCCATGAGACATAGACAAGGGATGGACCATCTCCCGTGCCGTGCCCGCCGCCCACAGGAAACCACAGGCGCGCGGCGCGAACAGCCACTTATGACAGTTGGCCACATACCAGTCCGCGCCCGTGGCGGGCAGATTGAGCAGCAGATTGCCGGGCGCATGGGCGCCGTCGACGAGCACGCGGGCGCCCGCGTCGTGGGCAAGGTCGGCGAGACGCCGCGCGGGCATCACCAAGCCCGTGGGCGACAGGATGTGATCAAGGATGACAAGCCGCGTCTTGCCAGTCAGATGCAACGCCAGCGCCGCTGCGATGCCGTCCTCATCCTCTGCGGGCAACGGCAGGTCGGCGATCACGACCAGCGCACCGGCACGTTCCGCCGCATAGCGCGCGGCCTTGGTGATCGCGCCGTAGGCAAGATTCGTCGTCAGGATCTCATCGCCGGGCTTGAGATCCAGAGACCGCAACACGGCGTTGCAGCCCGACGTAGCATTGTCGACCAACACCAATTCATCGGCTTGCGCACCCACATAGCGCGCGAGCACGGCCGCCACCTGCCGTATCGCCGCTGGATATTCGGCGGTCATGAACCGCGTCGGATTTTTCTCGATCCGCTCGCGCCAAATTGCTTGTAACGCCAGCACATCGTGGGGCGTGACACCGTAGCCGCCGTGATTGAGGTAGGTCACATCGGGGTCGAGCGGCCAGAATTGCCGCAGATGGGCACCGTAAGAGGTCATGACGATCGCGTTGCGCCGATGAGGAATTCCACATTGCCCTCCGGGCCGGTTATGGGACTTTGTGTGACGCCGGTCACGGTCCAGCCCCCTTGCGAAGCCAGCCACGTTGAAATCGTCTCGCACACTTCCGCGTGAAGCGCCGGATCGCGCACCACGCCCTTCTTGCCCACATTCTCACGCCCCACCTCGAACTGCGGCTTGATCAGCGCGATCAGCCACGCGCCCGGCGCGGACAGCGCCAGCGCCGCCGGTAAGATCGTGCGCAAGCCGATGAAACTGGCATCGCAGACGATCGCGCCAATGGGATCGGGAACTTCGGCAGCGGTGATATAGCGGGCATTAGTCCGCTCAAGTA
>Ga0068855_100009415_pt1 | contig 11797 bp, 8 predicted proteins | sample KBSCornC52_FD_66592 | JGI IMG/M metagenome (GOLD analysis project Ga0068855, IMG submission 66592) | Corn rhizosphere microbial communities from Kellogg Biological Station, Michigan, USA - KBS Corn C5-2 | ecosystem: Host-associated > Plants > Roots > Rhizosphere > Soil ...
GATACGGAATGGGGTTTCGGTGGCTATTGTGGGGAAGCCCAATGCGGGGAAGTCGACCTTGTTGAATACCTTGTTGAATGAGAATAGGGCTATCGTGTCGGAAATTGCCGGGACGACCCGCGACACCATTGAAGAGACATTGAATATTGATGGGATATTGTTCAGACTGATCGATACTGCGGGTATACGACAGCATACGACGGATGTTATTGAATCCATTGGGGTGGGGAAGAGTTTGGAGAAGATGCAGCAGGCGGATATTGTGATATACATGTTCGATGCGATGGATGGGGTGGAGGAGGTGATGGGGGCTGTGGGAACTGTGCAGGGTGGTGTTGGCGGGCAGGGGCTTTTGGGGGGTGAGATTGTTACGGGGGACAGAGAGACCGTTGCCGGCCCTGAAGGAGATGTTGTTGCAAGGGGCGGGGAAACCACTTCGGGTTCCGAGCAGATTCGAACTGCTGGATCAATGACAAATGGGCTAGGTGAAAACCTGCCGGCCAATAAGAGGGATGTACCTACGACCCTCAAGCGTTTTCTCTGGGTGGGTAATAAAGTGGATGCGATGACGGAAGATGCGGCGCGCCGGAAGTTCCCGCTACTGCCCGATGCGATCTTTATATCGGCTAAAGAGGGTCGGCAGGTGGATCTGTTGAAACAGCGGCTGGTGGATCAGGTACTGCAGGGGAATACCGAGACGGAGGGGACGATCGTGACGAATGCGCGGCACTACCATGCGTTGCAGCAGGTTGATACTTCTTTGAAGGCGATACGGAAGGGGTTGGATGATGGGCTGCCGGGGGACCTGCTGGCGTTAGATATCAGGCATTGTCTGCATTATTTGGGAGAGATCACGGGGGAGATAACGAGTGAGGATAGGTTGGATTATATATTTAGTAAGTTTTGTATTGGGAAGTAGGACTTGTAAGTTATTGAGAATCAATCTATTTTACTTTTTGATCAGACTTAATATTTGATTGATTATCATTGTTTAAGATATTATTACAGCGTCATATTCCAGCTAATTTTCCCTTATTTGTGTCTAATTTGTACCTTTTTGTGCAATTTTAAAAGGGTACAAAAATGGAGCTGTTTTTAGTGAAATAATTGCGGGAAAGTGCAGTTTCATGCACTCTGAAGTTAAGTCATACATCATTGTACGGCATTGATACATGCGGATTTTTTTCTATGTTCGGTGCCATGAGTAGCAATCTAGAATTAAGGCGCATCTGCCAACATTGTGGAAAAAACTTTATTGCCAAGAAGACGTCGACTAAGTTTTGTTCTTTGCCTTGCGGTCAGCGGAACTATAAAGTAAGGCAAAGAATGAACAAGATCGAAACTTTGAATAGGCGTTCGAAGACGACAGGCCTACTTATAAATATAGCAGAGGGTCGAGCCCTGGACATGGAACAAGGATTGATTGATATTAAGGCCCTGGCATATTTTACCAGCATGTCGGAGCGATTGATATTCAATTTGATGAAAGATCCGGCTTTTCCAAGATTGAAAATTGGAAGGAAGGTGTTGTTTGAAAAGAAGACGGTAATGGACTATTTGGGAAGAAAGTATGGGAATTGGTCTCCAGGCGTTTAGGCAACGCTGCCAGAAATAGATATTTCATCCCCAGTCAATGGCTTATGTATACCAAAATCTGAAGTATCACTTTTACAGTAAAAATTTAATTTTTTATCATATTTACAGTAACTTGTATCAACTTTACAGTATTTACTGATGGTTCATTTGCTTTGATTATATCAGCTTTACAGTAGAGGGCGCCATTTTTTATCAATTTTACAGTAATTGAAACCAGTTTTACAGTTCCTAACCATCAAAACAGAGAAATGAAGTCAAGACCGGTCGGGGGTGAATGGCTCAAAGACCATTTTAAGCTGTCACAGTATACGCTGACACACAGTTCCTACATTGCGGATAATGTGGCGATCCGCGTGACGTCGAAAGGCAATATTGAGCAGGACTACGGTATCAAGTATGCTGTAGCCGACGAAAACAACCCGGTGCATCACGTTGAATTCTTCCTAAAATATGACGATCTTCACCTTGACTTTCTACAGGCTGTTTTTCAGCGGACGCCACGAGCGGAGATCGAACACTTTGTGACGGAATCGCCTGCCGGCCGAACTGCAAGAAGGATTGGCTTTTGGTACGAGTTCCTGACAGGGCAGCTACTCAACCTTACCCGTCCGATTTCCGGCAATTATACCGATCTGCTCGATCCCGACAAATACTTCACCGGACGAACAGAAAAGAATGCCCGTTGGCGGATCAACGATAATCTCTTGGGCACCAGGACGTATTGCCCGGTCGTCCGCAGAACACGGGAGCTGGAGCAGTTGTTAGGACAGGACCTGACAACAAAGATAGAAGCGTTGAAAGCAGACTATCCGGAAGACATATTTCGGCGAGCAACCAATTACCTCTATACCAAGGAGACTAAATCATCGTACGAAATTGAGAAGGAAAAACCTTCCCCGGACCGTACCCAGAAGTTCGTTGCCTTGCTGCAGATGGCTGGTTCAGAGACCAACGAACAAATGCTCCGGGAAAGTCGACTCGTCTTGTTGCAGAATGCCATCGTCGATCCCCGCTTCGCCGCTGCTGCTTTCCGTGATTTTCAAAATTATATCGGGCAATCGCTGGGAAACGGCCAAGAGATCTTTCACTACATCTGCCCGCCATCCGGCCTCATGGCCTTGCTCATGGAGGGACTGCAAGCTCTGACGCTAAAGACAGCTGGCGTGACATCCCCGGAGATAAGAACGGCAGTCATCGCATTTGGGTTTGTCTTTATTCATCCGTTTGAAGACGGCAATGGTCGGCTGCACCGGTTTTTGATACACGACGTGCTAGCGCATGACGAAAAGGTCCCCAAGGGCCTCATTATTCCCGTATCGGCCCACATGCTCAACAATATCAAAGAGTATGATACGATCCTGGAAAAATATTCCAAGCCACTGATGCAGCGCGTCAGGTTTTCGACCTCGGGCTTAGGAGAGGTGGAGATACTCAATGTAGAGGAAGTAGAAGGCTACTTCAGGTATCCCGACATGACTGAGCAATGTCTTTACCTTGTCAAGACCCTCCATGATACCATACAGGAGGATATGCCGGAGGAATTGACGTTCGTTCAGCGTTTCGACGAGGCGAAACGGGCGGTCCAGCAAATTGTTGATATGCCGGATAAACATATCGCGCAAATGTTAACCTTCCTTCATCAGAATAAGGGCGTATTCCCGAAAAGAAGGCGTGAGTATTTTGACAAGCTTACTGACGCTGAAATCGAGCAGATGCAGGAGGCTTATCGAAAGATTTATGAGCTAGACTAACGAGAATTGGATTATAGTACTTTTTACTGTCCATTTCTTTTTTTACATTAGCCAAAAATTGACAAGTCATAAATTAGCAGGCCATGCAATTTGGTGAAAAGCTTAGAGAGTTGCGGGAAAGTCAGGGTCTATTGCAACGGCAGTTAGCTGCCAGTCTTGAAATAGACACCCCTATGTTCAGCAAAATTGAACGTGGTGAACGTAGAGCCAAAAGAGAACAGGTAGAGCGGTTGGCTTCTTTGTTACATACTAACAAACCAGATTTGCTGAGGCTTTGGTTGGTAGATCAGATTATGGATTTGATCAAAAATGAACCCCAGGCAAGTGAAGCATTAGAAATAGCATTAAAAGAACTAAAGAAATATGAGCATTAACATTCTTAAATACGAGTCAGATGTTTGGCGTACGGCAGATTTGTTGATTGGTGCAGGAATCAAGCAGAGTGACTTCCCCAAATACATGATGCCCTATTTCGCTCTACTCATGGTAGAAAGTAGGTTGATAAGGGAAGCTAGCAGGTTGGAAGAAGAAATTGGTAAAGACAATATTGATGATTTTTTGGAGATGTTCCAATTAGAAGGCCTGGGCTACAATGACTATCTCATCCGAAATGGCAAAACCCTCAAAGATATCTGTAAAAACGATAAAACTTTTGATATTGACTTTCATGCCTATCTCAAATCGTTTGACCAGGAGACCAAATATCTATTGGGAGTTGACAAAGGTACAGAGGAAGAAAAGTTTTTGGACATTTCAGGCGTTAGCGGCCAGCTCAAAAAGAAACGCATCTTATTTGAGACGGTAAAAGCTTGGAGTGAAATAGACCTCACTCCGTTCAATAACTCAGAAATCACCACCCTTGAGGAGCACATCAAACGCAAGTGGGCAGACATTTCAGCGGAAACAGCCGGAGAACAATATACTCCAGACGACATCATTTCGCTTATTTCAGAACTCATAGCCTCCAAGATAGCCGACAATGGCAAGTTTCTTACTATTTATGACCCCACATGCGGAGGTGGCAACTTACTTTTTGGTGTAGAAGATAAGATCAAAGAGAAATTTAAACGCCCGACAAAAACATTTGGTGAGGACTGGAGCGACAGCCTTTACGCCCTGGCCAAGATTGAAAGCCGTTTCAGGGCCGATTCTGAAATCAAATACGGCAACACTCTCACGAATATTTCCTTCATTGAAAAACGCTTTGATGTAGTGGTAGCCAATCCCCCCTACGGTGTGGACTGGAAGGGCTATCAGAAAGACATTCAAAACGATACTACTGAAAGGTTTGTTGCTTTGCCCTCTATTTCGGATGGGCAATTCCTTTTCACCCAACACATTCTTTATCATTTAGACAATGACGGCCTTTCTGTAGTTGTTCACAATGGCTCTACGCTTTTCAGTGGAGATGCGGGAAGCGGAGAGAGCTCCATCCGTAAACACTTCTTCGATAATGATTGGGTAGAAGCCATCATTCAGATGCCAACGGATGAATTTTTTAATACAGGAATATACACCTACCTATGGGTTTTCAATAAGAATAAACCTGTTGACCGAAGGGACAAAGTAATACTCATCAATGCCAGTGAGCTATATGAACCACTCAAGAAGAGTAAGGGTAAGAAGCGTAAGCAAATGAATCCTGAAAACAGGACTGAGATTATAAAAGCCTTTAAGGAGTTTAGAGACAATACGTTTAGCAGGGTGCTGGATAAATGGCATTTCTACTACAACCGCCAAAGTATCATGCTTACAAATGTGGATATCAACGGTAAGTTCATTGAAATGCCTGTGAGGGAAATAGAGGCCGAAAAGATAGAAGCCAAATCAATCAAACTAGACCCGGTAAAGATTACGATAGTTGACGATTCGGGTAGTACCACTATTACAGATTTTGAAATCACTGAGTTTGGCAAAACTAAATATTCATCTTTGGAAGCCATGTTCAATGAGGAAGTAAAACTCAATATTTCCACTCTGGACTATAAGGAGCAAAACCTGAAAGTCTTTACCAAAAAAGCAGTTTATTGGTATGATGAAGACAAAGAAACTCTTATTCAAGAAATAGGCGGTCAACGAACAGAGTTGGGGTGCGGAAAAATCGTCATTAAACCAGTCTATAAGAAACCTGCCAAATCTAAGAAAGCCACTATTGTGATTACAGTTGAACTGGCCAAAGACCAGCAAAAGGATTATGAAATCATCCCCTACTCACCGGATGAAACCGAAAACCAGCAATGGATAGCCGAGTTCATGGCTAAGTATGTCACCAGGCCTTTTGAATATATGGACAATGTAATTGGTGTGGAAATTAACTTCAATAAGGTATTCTATACGCCTGAAAAACTCAGGGAAGTTGCTGTAATTACTGCTGATTTGGAAGCATTGGAAAACGAATTGCTAACCCTTGAAAAGGAATTAGCTTTATGAAAACTAATGAAAGTACTCTTTCTGAAAAGATGGTAATAGATTGGCTTGGTTTTTCCCCAGAACATTGGCATATAAAGAGAATTAAAGATGTATTTGGAGAATTTGGTAGTGGCACTACCCCGCAAGCCTCCAATCCAAAATACTATGAAAATGGCGACATTCCCTGGCTGAACACTTCGGATTTAAATAATGGCATTGTTTTAGACACCAAGATCAAAATAACAAAAGCAGCAATTGATGAAACATCCATAAAATTGTATCCGAAAGGATCATTTGCAATTGCTATGTATGGGCAAGGAAAGACAAGAGGCACTGTTGGCTTGGTTAATTTTCCTTTCACGACAAATCAAGCTTCATGCATAATGTTTAAGCCCAAAGGAATTGACTTGAAGTACTTGCTTTATTGGTTTAATTATAAATATGAAAGCATCAGGGCTATCAACGTTGGCGCCTCACAGCCCAATATGAATCAAGATTTTGTTAGATTCTTGCAAATTCATTTTCCTCCACTCCCAGAACAAACTGCCATTGCCAATTATCTCGACAGCAAGACCAAGGCCATTGACAAGAAGTAGGCCTGTTGGAAAAGAAAATAGGCTACTACCAGGAATTGCGAAAAAGTCTGACAAACGAAACGGTTACCAAGGGGCTGGAAAAAAATGTAAAGTTCAAGGACAGTGGGGTTGATTGGATTGGGCAGATACCCGAGCATTGGACGGTGAATAGGTTTAAAAGTTTTGCAAATACCATAAAAGGTAAAAATCTTGAGACTTCTGATTTTCACTTTGAAAAAGCACTACCCCTTTTAAATTTAGAGTATTTAAGAAATGAGAATGTGAAGTTTGATACATATTCTTTCAGCAGAGATAGGGCATTATTAGCTTCTGAAAAAGACTTAATTATAGTTTGGGATGGTGCGGCTGTTGGTGAAATTTTGAAAGCAAAAAGAGGATTTATTTCAAGTACCATAGCTAAAATTCGCTTTAAGAAATTTGTCAGTTCTCGGTTCTTTTATTTTTTAAAAGATTCGCTGGATTACACATTAAAGAACATTCCAACGGGAATGGGAATCCCTCATTTGAACCCGACTATACTTAATAATTTTCCTTGCCCAATTCCTCCGATAGCAGAGCAATTGCAAATCGCTGAATTTTTAGAAGCAAAGGCAGGGCTGATTGAAAAAATCATTACAAATATTCAATCCCAAATCACCACCTTTAAAGAACTTCGCGAAACGCTCATCAATGATGCAGTGACAGGTAAAATCAAGATAATAAACGATTAGAATGAAAGAATTAGACTTACAGGATAAATACCTCATCAATTTCCTTTGCGAAAGGCCGGACGGCCTTCGTTACAAGGAGGCAAAGGCTAACACGGTTTCACCTCAATTCTTCATTGCAGAGGACCTAAAACACTTCATTTCTGAAACTGAGCTGAATAAAAGCAATTACAAAAAGTTGCTCAAAAAATTCAACAGTGAGAAAAACCTCCTAAACGCATTTACCCTCTTCCTGGATGAAAAGATAAAGTCTTCCATGAACATGGCTGTTTTTATTAACACTTATAAGTCGGTTACGTTTGAAGGAGTTAAAATTCATCTATTCTATCCAAGCGGTAGTGAATTTGAAGAAGACAAGCTGTTTGAGCAGAACATTTTTTCAGTAGTTCAGGAGCTTCCGTATTCATTTAAATATGAAGGAAAGCAGTACTTCTCTTTCCGTCCAGATTTGTCTTTCTTCCTCAATGGTATCTTTTTAGGTTACAGCGAACTTAAAAGCAATTGGAATAATCAGACCTCCATGAAGAACGGGCGAATGAAGGTAGTAAAAGACTACCTGAATGCCGTACAGGAATACCTGACCATTGCCGACTATAACGACCTAGCTCAGTCCATCCGAAAGGACTTTCTTAAAATCTTTGAAAAGGCCATTCACATCACCTCTACTGACATTGCAGAGACGTATGTCATCCGAAATATTTCGAATCACTTTGACGAAATCAAAGCTACGGTGCAAAATGGCAGCTATGATTTTGAACAGTACGAAAAGAAAGTGCTGAAAGACTTTAAGCCCTATCCACTCAAAAACAAAGAAAGTTCTAAAACGGCCCGGTTTGAGGAGGTATTCAAAGCCTTGTACGATAAAAAGATGATAGAGAAAGAAATCCTCTATTACAACTTTATTGAACGGGAACTTGTTAAAAAGGAAGGCAGCAAGACAAAAGAGTACAAGCATAATGATGGAAGGCTGATAAGCCCAAGACCCAAACAGAAATTCGGTACGGATAAAATACTCTCCAAAATCAATGAATTTTTAGAGCATGAGGATGAACCAGGCTATTTCATAAAAAAACTAGAAGCAGAACTTAGAGCCAAAGGCATAGGCGAAGGACAAATTAAAGAACTGGTCGCCAGACGACAGAAATACCAAAACAACAAAAACGTTTATTCCCTCCTGATGCAATATGCCGCGGGCTTCGGGAAAAGTAATATCATAGGCTGGACAGCTCTGCAACTTAAAGACCTTCGAAAAGATAGAGAATACGTCTATGACAAAGTAATGTTGGTAGTAGACAGATTGCAGCTTCGGGATCAATTGGATTCCAAGCTGCACAATATGAACATTCAGAAAGGGATGTTCATAGAAGCCATCGATAAGAAAAGCTTTATCACTGCCCTCAGGAGTGATAAAAGGATTGTAGTTGTTAATCTACAAAAATTCTCCTCAGTAGATAATATCCTGGATGCGTCAGTTGTAAAGAAGTTGTCCAAAATGAGAATTGCATTTCTCATTGACGAGATCCACAGAAGTAACAGCGGTGTTCAGCATGAAGAGATGATTAGTATTTTTGATGAGTTGCAAAATAGTTTCGATCAGAATAAGGATTATCAGAAGCAACAAAGGAAAAAGAACCTAATCGTAGGCTTCACTGCTACTCCGAGCGACCATACATTAGCCCGTTTTGGTGAATTTAATAAATACGCTGAATCCGAAAAAATTTGGATTCCATTTGATAGCTACACCATGCGAGAAGCGATTGAAGACGGATATATATTGAACCCAATAAAAGGAATTTTGCCTGTTTCAGCCAAAATGTATTTCGAGATACCGGATAATGAACTGGAAGGGTTTGAGGGTGATTTGGGATACGGATTTGAGGAAATACCGGATGATACAGACACAGGTATTGATGAGTACGGGAGAAAATATGCTATTCGTAAAAAGAAAATCTACCTCAATACTCAGCGAATTGAAGCCATATCTAAGTTTATTGTAGAACGTTTGGTCAGTTCCGTTTACCACAACATAAGAGGTACAGCCAAAGCAATGCTTGCAGTTTCATCAATCCCGGCAGCTATCAAATACAAAGGGTTTATTGACAAGTATTTTGCGAAAATTGTAAAGGAGAAGAAATATGAACGCTTTGAAGATGCTCCTATCTACATTGCTTATTCAGCTAATCAGGAACACAGAAGCGCCAGCGGCTTAAACGGAGGTTTGAGTGAAGAAAAGGTACTTCAAAACTTTGCTATCAAGAAAAACGGCCTGATTATCGTGGTTGACAAGCTCCAGACAGGTTTTGATGAACCTAAACTGCATACCCTGTTTTTGGATAAAGAAGTAAAGGGTATCAATGCCATTCAGACTATTTCAAGGGTAAACCGAACTACAAAATACAAGAATGACTGCAAGATTATTGACTTCTCATACAAGAATGTCAATGTAGAAAATATCAAGGCCGCCTTTGAGCATTTCAGTAATGTGGTGGTATCAGATTTTGACCCCTTGGGTGATGAGGAAAAGCTGGCAGACCTCTTTAAGGAATTGAACACTCATTTTGTATTTAGAAACCATTTCTCGAAATTCAAGGCATACCATACAACAAATCCTGATGTTTCAATTATAATTGCGTTGGAAGACGCGCTGGATGATTATATTCGTAACTGGAAAGATGAAGCCAGGAAGCTTAAAGAAAAGGTGCTAGGTTATTTCAAAATCCTCAACCTGATAGAGTTTGTCATTGAGTTAGACTCCAAGTACAGTGAGCAGCTCTTTCTGGACTTTTGGCGCAAATACAACATGCTCTATAATCAAATCAACAAACAGGATGAGATCATTGACGATGTTGAAATCTACTTTGATAATCGCATTGGAATTGTTGCGCCAGAGGAAATAAAATATAAAAGTGTAAAATCGATAGTATCCGAACCGCCTAGCGAATATGGGAATAAAAAATATAAATATAATATTCTAAAAGTCATCGAAAAACGAAATCAGGAAGAAGAAGCCATTGCCGAACTAATTGCTGATTTTGAGAATAAAATTACTGCTCTGTTTGAGTTCATAAAGCAGGATGAAACGGGAATACGGTTAATAGCAAAAATAAATGATGATGGCTCTGCCTTCTCACAAGATGAAATCTATTCTGATTTCACAAGGCTATATCGCAAGTTTACGATTAAGAACAAAGACCTGGGCGAATTCTTCATTCGTGAAACGAAAGATATACTTACCCAGCTTTGTGATGATTTTGAAAGAACTTTAAGAGAAGGTCAAAATCAAAAGCCAATCACCGAACAGGCAGAAGGCTATATCTTCATTGATACAGATAATATTGAACTGGCTGAATCTGTCTTTGATGCCTACGTCTCATTTGCTCAGGCATTAGGTTTCTTCATTAGGGAGGAAGGAACATTTGAAAAAGGTTCCTGGATAAAGAAAGGTATTAAATTGGTGCAGGATTTCTTCAAAAAAGAAGAGGTTAGGGAGATCTATCAGAAAGGAAAGCGCAGTTTAGAATTGGCTTACATTGAAAAAGCTCAGGCAGAAATTGATGGTCTTAAAGTGGGGGCAGCTGCTCAACTCTTAACCAGTGTAAAAGATACCACCAACGTAGCTATTAAGTTAGGGTCAATCGTTCTGATAAAAGGAGTTACGAATGGGCAGGAACAGACCTTAATTTTTGACCTGACAGATGAACAGCGACAAAACCTTGAAAAAAATGGGTTTTTACTTAATGAACCGCATGAATTATTGAAATACCTAAATGGATAGGTTCGCAACGGGAATTTAAAGTATCCAATTTCTGAGAAGATATCTTATCAGAAATTTGTACCTTAACTGTACCTCGGGAGCGCTAATCGTTTGGCAATCAAATATTTTCATTTTCTGTATTGGGAAGTAGCCAGCTTGCGCCAGATGCGGGCTTTGCGCTGAAAATCAGGTGTTGCCTTTTATTTGCCTTTATTTATGCTTTTTGTGGTGCGATTCTGGTTGTTAGTTTGGGAATTAGTGACCACGATGGGCAGGATGGGGAGCAAAATGAGGCGTAAGGTACGGGGAAGGTGGCGTATATGGGGCGATCCACTTTTCCTATGTTTCCTCTATTTCCGATGAATCAGCAAAGTTCCCTTGATAGCCTACTTGCCAACAAAAGCGAACCATTTTTGAAAGGCCCATCCCACCAATGGCATAGGAGTTTCTTTATCTTCCATAGCTGCTTTGAATCCCAGAAACCATAAAACCACAAGAGGGATTAGCACCATTAATGAAGAAAGGTCAGCATAAAACAGATCCTTCCCTAATATCTTGTAAAGAATGTAAAAACAGAGCCCGGTGACATAGAGGCCAAAGGACTGTCGTAAATGAAATTGATCAACAGGACGTTTCTCGTCACTGGAAGCGAACAACGCGGCCGCGACAATAAAGCCAAAGGGCGTCAGGTAACATTTAGGGGCAATTTTTGTGAACATGTTGAAATATAGGAATAATTTTCATCTCTTTTTATATTTCATTTTAACGTTGTCGGCATTCGATTATACAAAAACTGTCAGCAGAGGTAGGCAATTGGCAGTGTAGGCTCCCCCGGAAGTCGCCCGCGGCGGGGGCGGGTTAGAAAAAAATCTCTAACTTAAACGCGCAAACATGAAAAAAGTACGATTCACGGAGACCCAGATTATCTCCATTCTCAAGCAACAGGAAGCGGGCCTATCCGTCAAGGATCTGGCCAGGGAACAT
>Ga0068855_100009418_pt1 | contig 11796 bp, 5 predicted proteins | sample KBSCornC52_FD_66592 | JGI IMG/M metagenome (GOLD analysis project Ga0068855, IMG submission 66592) | Corn rhizosphere microbial communities from Kellogg Biological Station, Michigan, USA - KBS Corn C5-2 | ecosystem: Host-associated > Plants > Roots > Rhizosphere > Soil ...
GTGCCGCCGCTGGCCGTGCCGCCCGAGCCGACCGTACCGCCGGCACCCACCGCGCCGCCCGTGGCCCCGCCGGTGCCCGGCGGGATGTGGCCGCCTTCCCCGCTGGAAGAGCCACCCGTGCTGGAGACGGTCCCGCCGCTTCCGTTGCTGCCGCCGGTCCCGCCGGGCCCGACGCTGCTGGAACAGGAGGCGATCACGAGCGCGACGGGCAACCACCGCGCAGCCGCCTGGGGCCACCGCGTCGAATTCGTAAGCATAGTTTATCAACTACCACGGCGGTCGCCGGGGCGACAAGCGAATCTGGTTCAGGCGGCGCCGGACCAGTCCATCGGCATCACGAACCGGTGGATGCCGGCCATGAGCAGCCCGCGGGCAAAGCGCTTGGGCGCCAGGATCACGGCCACCGCGTCGAACCGGCTCCAGAGCGCGGCGCGCTGGATGCCGGCGCTCAGGTAGTCGGTGGCCGAGGTGGGCAGCTCGGTGACGCGGCCGACCAGGACGACGCGCCGGACGCCGTAGATGTTCAGCGCGGCGCCCACGCAGGTCGCCACGGCGTCCAGCGTCGAGCGCATCCAGGCCGGCAGCTCGCGCTGCGCCGAGCGCACCACGTCGGCGAACGTGCTGCCGTGCCCCTTGGCCTCGCGCAGGCTCTGCACCAGGCCCCGCTCGGAGGCGAGCGTCTCCAGGCAGCCGCGCCCGCCGCACCCGCAGGCGCGGGTGTTGCCCGGGATCGGCGTGTGCCCGATCTCGCCGCTCAGCGGCAGCACGCCCTGGTAGAGCCGTCCCCGCAGCATCAAGGCCCCGCCCACGCCGTCGGCGATGTCCACCATCAGGAAATCGTCGGCGTCCGGGCGGGCGCCCAGCTCGCCCAGGGCCAGCGCCCGGACCTCCTGGACCAGCGCCACCGGCGCGGCCCACACCTGGCGCAGCATCCAGACCAGATCGGCCTTCTCCGACCAGTGGAGGTTGGGCGACAGCATGACGCGCCCGCCCCGCTCGTCGACGATCCCGGGCGTGCTGAGCAGCACCGCCCACGGCCGCTTGATGTCGATCTGCCGCGCCGCCTGGCTCAGGCGCTCCAGCCAGGCGTCGGCGTTGTCCGGCGTCTGGAACTGCGTGTCCCAGTGCTCGGTCTCCGGGGGCGCGGGCGGCAGCGCGGCGATCTTGGTCGAGTCGACCCCCAGCGCCATCACCACGAAGTGCGGGCGGCTGGTGGCCAGGCGCACGTGGTTGCCGGGGCGGCCCACGCCCGGACGGCCACCGTCGACGATCTTCACCTCTTCGACCACGCCGGCCCGGATCATCTCGTCGATGATCTTGCCGGCGGTCGGCTTGCTCATGCCGGTCGCCTTGGCCAGCTCGGCCCGCGTCGCCGCCTTGCGCCCCAGCAGTCGTTCGAGGATCGTCGCCTGATTGGCCAGCCGCAAGCTGGCGGGAATTGCCGGCATTTCGCCGACTGTAGCAGCCCCGACTAAGGCACGTACATGACCGTCGCCCAGCCGGTGGCGGGCATCGCGAACTGCAGCTTCTTGCCGCCGACCGCCAGGGTGTAGGTGGTGGCGCCGCCGGAGTTGTACATGACCGTCACGATGCTGCCGTCGCGGTTCTTGAACGCCACCGCGTCACCGCCGCTGGTGCCGACCACGGTGGCGCCGGGCGCCACGAACTGCGAGACGTGGCGGAACACGTAATAGGCGGGCGTGATGACCAGCTTCTTGGCCGAGGCGTCCACGGTCAGCAGCGCGTCCTGCGCCCAGGGCATCTTCGAGTCGATGCTGTCGCCGACCGTGTCGAGCACCATGTTCCAGGCGCTGTAGGAGGTGACGCCGGCCTTGATCCAATCGCGGATGAGGCCCCAGCTCTCGACGGCGTAGGCCTGGTCGTTGGGCGCGGTCGACTTGTAGCCGCTCTGCCAGGGGTAGTTGCCGCACTGGTGCTCGGTCTGCCAGACCGGCAGGTGATAGGCCGAGTTCGCGCTGGCCACGCTGGCCTTCATGGTCCACTGGTAGCCCAGGATCTTGACGTAGCTCTTCGCGGTCGCGTCGCCCATCACGGCGCTCACGATGGCCGAGTCGCCGTCGCTCTTCGACATGGTCCCCAGCATGATCTTCGTCGGCAGGCCGGCGGCCGTGATGGCGGGCCCCAGGTACTGGCCGACGAACTTGGCGAACAGCGGCGCCGTCCAGATGCACGACGGGTAGTTCTCGCTGTAGTTGGGCTCGTTCTGCGGGGCGACCGCCTCGATGGTGATCCCCTGCGCCGCGTAGGCCTGCACGAACTTGACGAAGTACTGCGCGTTGGCGGTCAGGATCTGCGGGTCGTCGGTCATCTTCATGCCGTCGAAGGGCGACCCGTCCGCCGAGGTGCCGTTCTTCATCCAGGTGGGCGGCGTCCAGGGGCTGGCCCACAGGCGGATGCTGCCGTTCACGGCCTGCGCCGCCTTGATGTACGGGATCAGGTACTTCGTGTCCTGATCCGCCGAGAAGCTGCTCATCGCGTAGTCGGTGCTGCCGGCGGCGACCTCGTCGTCGGTGTAGCGGCTGACGGCGTAGTCGCTGGCGCCCATCGGGACGCGGCCCATGTTGAAGCGGGCGCCGTCGCTGCCGTAAAGCAGGTGGATGGCCATGTCGCGATCGGCCTGGCTGAGCATCTGCAGGTAGAACCAGCCCTTCTCGTTGAAGGCGCCGCCGAAGCCTTCCCAGGTCTGGGCCGTCGACGTGTCGTTCACGGTCACCGTGGCGTTGCCGCTGGTCACCGTCGTGAGCTGGCCGCTGGTCTGCCAGTAGCCGCTCGGGCCCGAGGTGACCAGCGTCGTGTGCGCGGCGGGCGCGCCGCCGGTCCCGGTGGTGCCGCCGGTGGCGGGCGCGCTGCCGGCGGTTCCGCCCGTGCCCGGGCCCCCGGCCGCGCCGCTGATGCCGCCCACCGCGCCGGCGCCGCCCATCCCGCCGTCAACCGGGGTGCCGCCGCTGCCGGTCGAGCCGCCGCTGGCGTCGCCGCAACTGCCGGATGCGAGGCACGCGCCGTTGCACATGATCCCCGACGCGCAGGCGCAGGTCCCGTTCTGGCAGACCTGGCCGCCCAGGCAGGGGATGCCGCACCCGCCGCAGTTGTTCGAGTCGGACAGGACGTCCAGGCAGGTGTCCCCGCACTGCATCTGCCCGCTGGCGCAGGGATTCACGAACGGTCCGCCGTTCGTGTTGTTCTTGCTGGAGCAGCCGGCGACCGCGGCGGCCAGCCCGACGGCGAGGATCAAGCGCGTGATGACATTCGTACCCACGGCCCGATCTGTCGCCAGGCGGGCCGAATTGTCACGTTTCCTCAGGGCGCCTGCGTCGCGAAGGTGGCCGAGCCCGACGCCAGCGCCGTGCCCGCCGCCGCGCTGACCGTCACGGTCCCCGGCGTGGTGGTCGACTGGACGATCGCCATCAGCTTGCCGCTGAACGCCGCGTGGGACGTCCCCTTGTACGAGTCGTGGTTGGTGGAATCCCCGGCGTCCAGGCCGACCAGGACGCCCGGCCCGGTGACGGTGACCGTGACCGTGTTGTTGGCCTTGGGCGCGACCACGCCTTGCGCGTCGACGATGTCGATCTCGACGTACGCCAGGTCGCGGCCGTCGGCCGCGATCGTGGGCCGGTCGGGGGCCAGCGCCAGCTTCGCCGCCGCGCCGGCGGTCTTGACCGTGTCGGTGGCGACCACCGTGCCGCCCTTGGTCGCCTTGGCCTGCAGCGTGCCCGTCGCGAAGTTCACCGACCACTGCAGATGCCCGGTGGTCGAATTCATGGTCTTCGATCCCAGCGAGGTGCCGTTCAGGAACAGCTCGACGCTGTCGGCGTTGGTGTAGACGAACACCGGCACCGCCTGGCCGGCCGTCCAGCTGGTCCAGTCCACCGGCGCGATGTGCACCATGGTCGGCCCGGGGGCGTTCCACTTGCTTTGATAGAAGTAGAAGACGTCCTTCGGAAAGCCGGCGGTGTCGATGGCGCCGAAGTACGAGCTCTTCGACGGCCAGGAGTAAGGCGTCGGCTCGCCGATGTAGTCGAAGCCGGTCCAGATGAATTCGCCCGCGATGAACGCGCGCGTGTTGACGCTGGACCAGGACCCCTCGGCGCTGGTTCCCCACGAGACCACGCTGTTGTCATAGGACGAGCACTGGTTGTCGCTGGAGGTCAGGATGTTGCTGGTGACGGGCGTCTTGTACACGCCGCGGCTCCGCACCGCCGACGACGACTCGCTGGCGAAGAATTTCCAGGTCGGGTTGCTGGAGTGCAGGTTGTCGTACGTGTAAGGCGCGTAGTTGAGGCCGACCACGTCCTCCATCGGCGCCACAGAGGCGCCGGGCGTGGCGTTGAGAAACGCCTGGCCGATGGCGCGCGTGCTGTCCTTGGCCTTGACGGCGGAGATCAGCGACTGCGCGACCGCCGTGTTGTTGCTGTCCTGGATCTCGTTGCCGATGCTCCAGATGATGACGCTGGGGTGGTTGCGGTCGCGCATCACCATGTCGCCGATGTCGGTGGCCGACCACTTCGTGAAGAAGCGGGCGTAGTCGTAGGTGTTCTTGGCCTGGTCCCAGCAGTCGAAAGCCTCGTCCATCACCAGGAAGCCCAGTCGATCGGCCAGGTCCAGGAACTCCGGCGCCGGCGGGTTGTGCGACGTGCGCAGGCCGTTCACGCCCATGCTCTTCAGCTGCTGCAGCCGCTTCTCGATGGCGCGCGTGTTGACCGCCGCGCCCAGCGCGCCGAGGTCGTGGTGGTTGCAGGTGCCGTTGATCTTCATGGGCGTGCCGTTCAACGAGAAGCCGCTGGTCGCGCTGAACGCGAAGGTGCGGATGCCGAACGTCGTCGTGTACGTGTCGACGACGCTGCCGCCGGCCGACAGGGTGGTCACGACCGAGTACAGGCTGGGCGACGCGGGCGACCAGAGCTTGGGGTTGGACACCATCACGGTCTGCGTGACCGTGGCGGTCTTCCCCGCCGCCACCGTCGTGGCGGGCGAGGTCGCCGCGCCCACGCCGGTGCCCGTGGGATCGCCGACCGAGCTGGCCACGGTGACCGACTGGTCGGTGGCCGAGTCGTTCTGGATCGTCACCGCGATGCTCACGGTGGCGCTGCTGGCCGAGACCTGCGGCGTGGTGACGACCTCGCCGGTGTACGCGACGCGCACCGGGTTCACCGTCTTCAGCCAGGTGTGGCGGTAAATGCCGCTGCCGGAGTACCAGCGGCTGCTGGGCTGCTGGTTGTTCACGCGCACGGCCAGCACGTTGGAGGCGCCCGGCTTCGCGCTGGCGGTCAGGTCACACTCGAAGGACGAGAACCCGTACGGGCGCGCGCCGACCTGGGTGCCGTTCAGGTAGACCGTGCTGTCCATGTAGACGCCGTCGAACTGGACGAACAGCTTCTGCCCGGCGCTGGACGCCGGCAGCGTGAAGGTCTTCCGGTACCAGCCCACGCCGCCGTTCAGGTACCCGCCGCCCGCGCCGGCCGGCGAGCTCTGGGTGAAGGGGAGCGAGATGCTCCAGTCGTGCGGCACGTCCAGCGCGGTCCACGACGAATCGTCGTAAGTGGTGGCCTGCGCGCCGGTCACGTCGCCCAGGTGGAACCGCCAGGCCGCGTCGAAGCTGACCGTGGTCGAGCGCGCGCCGTCATAGCTGTTGACCAGCGGCGCGGGCGTGGAGCCGCCTGCGCCACCTCCCCGGCCGCCCGTCGCGGACCCGGCCGCGCCGCCGCTGCCGCTGCCGGACTGGCCGCCGTGGGCCATCCCGCCGGTGCCGGTCGCGCCACCCCGGCCGCCGCCCGCGCCGGACTGCCCGCCGGCTCCGGCGATCGCGCCGCCCGACCCGCTGCCGGCGTGGCCGGACGCGCCCCCCGACGCCGTTCCCCCGCTGCCCATCCCCTGCCCACCGGTCTCGGACCGGCCACCGGAGGCGCTGCTTCCGCCCTCACCGGTGGCCGTGCCACCGCCCCCGCCGCAGGCGTTCAACAGAAGTGCGGAGAGGCCGACCGTCAGCGCGCGTCGAATGAGCTGGTTCTTCACTCTCCAAACTGCTTCGAGACCGCGCGCTGTTGAACGAAAACATCACGGGACTGGCGGCGGCGCCGTCCCGGACGGGCGGCCCGGTCGCGAGGCGAACCGGGCCGCCGTGCCGTGCGTCAGGGCTTTCCGACGAACGTCGTGACCGACTTGCTGGCCAGCATCGCGGAGAATCGACCGCCGGTGACGGTGATGTCCGACCCCTTCGCCAGCTTCGAGCTGTTGTCGTCGGTCGTGACGTACGGCGTGACCGATGCCGGCCAGGCCGAGCCCGCCACGAAGAACGAGACCTGCGTCGCGCCGCCGCCGTTCACGACGACGATCTCCACCGCGCCGGTCGACTGGTTGGTGAATGCCACCACCAGCGGCGTCGTCCCCGACGCCTTGGGCGCGCCGCTGACGTCGACCCGGTACTGCCCGGGCCGGACGAACTTGCTGAAGTTCCCCAACGCCCAGACCTGCGCGGGCGGGCTGCTGGCGTTCGGGACCAGCGCCTCCGTCCACCAGTAGTGCCAGCCGTTGACGCCGCCGGTCGAGAAGGAGGCGTAGATCATGGTCGCGATCGTGAGCGCGCCCGTGCCATTCGGCGTGCACTCCGTCTCCCACACGTGGTGCGTGTTGTTGGACGGCGGCGCCGGACGCGCGTAGGTGCCGGCGCTGGTGTTGCCGTAGTCGTGCGTCGCGATCGGGCCGACGTACATGTTGGCGGTCGCGTCGGCGATGATGGCCGGGCCATACCCGTCGCCGCCCCAGATGTTCCCCCAGTTGTCCGGCTCGGCCGCCAGCACCTTGACGGGCGGGTTCAGCGCCGCCAGCGCCGGGCCCAGCACCTTGATCCAGGCCACCATCTGCGAGGCGTTGAACAGACACGACTGGTAGCTGGCCGTGAAGTCGGGCTCGTTCTGCGCCGAGATGGCGTAGAGGTCGACGCCGCCCTTGCTCTTGTAGAACGCCGGGAAGCCCGCCAGGATCTTGGCCCAGGCGTCGTAGCTGCTGGAGTTGAGGTGGCCGCCGTTGTTGACGTTGTTGTTGTCCTTCATGCTGGCCGGCGGCGACCACGGGGCCGCCCACACCTTGCAGTCGGCGCCGTTGAACTTCACACAGGCCTGGCCGTCGGCGTAACCGGCGGCGCCCATGATGTTGGGCGACCCGCTGGTGCCGTCGATGCCGACCCGCAGCAGGTTGAGGCCGATCCCGTTGGTGGGATCCCACAACAGCGTCTGCATGGTGGTCGAGGACGAGCCCTGCCAGACGTCCGCCTCGCCGAATCCGTCGACGACCTGATAGGTCTTGCCGGGATCGACGGTGATGTCGCCCGACTGAGCCGTCCCGGGCGTCTTGGTGCCCATGTACTTCCCGCCGGTCCCGCCGGTCGCCTGCGTCGAGCCGCCGCTGCCCGTTCCCGGCGCACCGGCTGGTCCGCCGCCACCGCCCGTGCCGAGGTGACCACCGCCGCCCCCGCGACCGCCGACGCCGCCGCCGGTCGTCCCGCCGGTCGACGACGTGCCGCCCGTGCCCGTGCCCTGCACGCCGCCGGTGGCGGAGTGCCCGCCCGTCGCGGATCCTCCGGTTCCGATCGATCCGCCCGACGCGCTGCTGCCGCCGGTCGCGGGGCTGCCGCCGGGCGTGCCCCCCTCAGACGAAGATCCGCCTGTCGCTTCGTTCCCCCCGCCCCCCGCCGAACAGGCCAGGCCACCCACCAAAAGGGTGGCGAGCAATGACGTACGCCGCAGAGTGCCGAGCTGCATGTGGGGCTCCTTGCTTCGTCCCGGCACGAGCCATTCGCGGCCAGGGATCGGAAGCGTAAAAAGGTCGCTGCAGCGGGTAACTGTCGGCCGGCGATCGAAATTGTCAGGAAAAGTTCGTCAGGCGCGTTCCAGCCAAACCGTGTCTGGCCGTGCCCGACATATTCCCGGCCCTCGACAAACTGATCGCGCAAAAACCGATCACTATTCGTTCACCGAACGTTGGTCCGCGACAGATCAGGTATGCGGACGACGGTCTCTTCGTCATTTTTTCTGCGCACCACCGTCATGATGGTGGCCGGCATCACGTTCGGTTGTGGCTCGGGCGGAAGCTCGAGCCAGGGATCGGGCGGCCAGGGGGGCGGCATGGGCGGCGTGCCGGCACAGGGCGGCAGCGGCATGGCGACCGGCGGCACGGGTGGATCGCCGTCGACCGGCGGGAATCGCGGAACGGGTGGAACCGCCAGCGGAACCGGCGGAACCGGAACGACGCCGGGCACCGGGGGCACGGCCGGCGGTCCGGGGACCGGTGGCAGCTCGTCGAGCGGCGGAAGCGGCGGCGCGCGCAGCACCGGCGGCGCGGGCGGTCACGCGTCGGGAGGCTCGGGCGGAGCGGGCGGGCCCCCGTTCTACGTGTCGCCCACCGGCAGCGGAACGGCCTGCAGCAGCGCCATGCCCTGCGCGATCACGCAGGCCCAGGCGCTGGTTCGAACGCTCGCCCCGTCGATGCAGGCCGACATCGCCGTCAACCTGACCGACGGGACCTACCGGCTGGCGGCGCCGCTGGTGTTCACGGCCGCCGATTCGGGAACCAACGGCCACACCATCACCTGGCAGGCCGCGACCGGCGCCCATCCGGTGCTGTCGGGAGGCGTGCCCGTCACCGGCTGGACGGTGAGCGACACCGCCAAGAACATCTGGAAGGCGGCCGCGCCCGGCAGCTTCGCGACGCGCCAGCTCTACGTCGACGGCAAGATCGCCACCCGCGCCCGCTCGGCGTCGATCAGCCGCGCGGACATGAGCCTGACCGCCACGGGCTGGACCTTCACGAACAGCAAGCTCAGCTACCTCAACAACCTGGCCAATCCGGCGCGCGCGGAGCTGAACGTCATCGGGTCGTGGACGAACCGCTACTCGGGCATCCAGAGCGTGAAGAGCAACGCCGTGACCATGGCGCAGCCCGCCTGGGACGAAAACACCTGGGGCTACGACACCGTGCAGAGCCCGTATCGCCAGGGCCCGATCTACGCGGAGAACGACCTCACGCTGCTGGATCAGCCGGGCGAGTGGTATCAGGACACCACGGCCGGCGTCCTCTACTACATCCCCCTTTCCGGGCAGGACATGACCAAGGCCGACGTCGAGCTGCCGCAGCTGCAGCTGTTGCTGGTGATCGGCGCGGCCTGCCCATCGGCCGTGACGGCCGGCAGCGCCTGCGTGCAACCCCCGCCGGTCAACTCGACGCAGGCCGTGGCATACGCGCCTCCGGCGGGCGGCGACCCGTACGCGCAGCCGGCGCACGATCTGGTCTGGAGCGGCGTGACCTTTTCGCACACCAGCTGGCTGCAGCCGAACGTGGACGGGTTCGCGGATCAGCAGACCGGCGGCTTCCTGGTCGGCCCGCGATCGAACTATCCCGGCGGCGGACAGACGCCTGTGTTCGAGGCGGCGCGGCCGCGCTGGCTGCAGATGCCCGCCGCCGTGCAGGTCTCGGCGGCCAGCAAGATCTCGTTCGTGCGCGACCGGTTCGTCGCCCTTGGTCAGGTGGCGCTGGGGATCGGCAACGACGCCGACGCGCACGCCAGCGGCGTCGGCCTGGGCGCCGCCAACATCAGCGTGACCGGCTGCGTGTTCTCGCAGGTGGCGGGCGGCGCCATCGTGGTCGGGGGCATCAAGTCCTGGGCGCACCACCCGTGCGGTGACAAGGTCTGCGCGTCCAGCGACGCGGGCTCGCGCCTCATCACCCAGAACGTCAGCATCACCGACAACCTGATCCACGACGTCGGCATCGACTACCGGGACTTCGCCGGCGTGATGTTCACGTACACGCAGAACGTGACCGTCTCGCACAACGAGCTCTACAACCTCCCCTACTCCGGCATCAACAGCGGCCTCGGCTGGGGGACGAACGACGCGGGCGGCAACAACGACTACAAGAGCCGCTCGACGGGTGACCTGTACCTCTATCAGCCGCTCTACGCCAACGCGACGGTGGCCAAGAACAACACCGTCAGCGCAAACTCGGTGCACCAGGCCATGCTCCAGATGAACGACGGCGGCTGCCACTACAACCTGGGCTTCCAGCCGGGAACCGTCGTCACCGAGAACTTCTGCGAGGGCAAGGGCTCCGGTCTGTCGGGCACCTACTGGGGCGAGTACAACGACGAGGGCTCCGCCTACATCACGGAGACCAAGAACGTGTACGCGAACTTCGGCGCGTACGTGACCGCCAACGCCAATGCCTCGAACAACACCGGTCACATCACGTTCACCAACAACTGGGGGAGCTCGGCCAGCCCGGGCCTGGGCGGGCCCGGAAACACCGTGTCGGGGAACATCGCCATCAGCGGCGACACCTTCCCGTCCGCCGCGCAGACCATCGTCAGCGCCGCCGGCCTGGAAGCCGCGTACGCCGACCTGAAGTCCAACCCGTAGCGGCGCCGGCGGCCGAGCTGATTTTCGTTCACAGATGGCCGCCGCCCGACAGTGACCAGGTGGGTGCACACATGACGATCTCAGGATTGGCGCGGCTCAGCGCCCTTTCGACCCTTCTGCTGGCGGCCTGCTCGTCCAGCCAGAGCAACCCGACCGGATCGGGTGGATCCAGCGCGACCGGTAGCGGCGGCTCGACGGCCACCGGTGGCAGCAGCGGGTCCATCGCGTCGGGCGGCCGGACCGGCACCGGCAGCGGCGGCTCGACGACCACCGGCACCGGCGGCGCACCCCTGACCGGCAGCGGCGGCTCGACGGCCACCGGCGGGACGGCCGGCGCGACCACCGGCACCGGCGGCACCCGGACCACCGGCACCGGCGGCTCCGCGGCCACCGGCGGCAGCGCCGGCAAGGGCGCAGCCGGCAGCGGTGGATCGGCCGGGCACGCGGGTTCGACGGGCGGCAGCGGCGGCTCGGCGGCCACCGGTGGCTCGGGCGGGAGCCTCGGGCTCGGCAGCACCGGCTGCGGAAAGACGTCGACGCTCAGCTTCGGCATGGTCCCGGGCGAGAGCGCCACCGCGGCGGCCGGCTCGGGGAACGGCGTGGGGCACGGCGACGGCGGCTACGTCACCATCCAGAGCGGCGGCGGGACGCGCGGCTTCGCGATGAGGCTCCCCGACAACTACGACAAGAACAAGCCGTACTGGCTGATCTTCGGCTTCCACTGGAACGGCGGCAACTCTGCCCAGGTCGATAACGGCGGCGGCAACGGCTATTGGTGGTCGTATTACGGGCTGCAGCGGAAATCCAACAACGGGGCGATCTTCGTGGCGCCCGACGGGCTCAGCGCCGGATGGGCGAACACCGGCGGGCGCGACCTGACCTTCGTCGACGACATGGTCAAGCTGATCGAGAGCAACTACTGCGTGGACACCTCGCACGTCATCACCTCCGGTTTCAGCTACGGCGGCGGCATGAGCTACGAGCTGGCCTGCGCGCGGGGCAAGGTGTTCCGGGCGGCGGTGATCTACGAAGGCGGGCAGCTGAGCGGCTGCGACGGCGGCAACGATCCCGTCGCGCTGTGGCAGACCGAGGGTCTCACCGACACCACCGTCTCGATGAGCCTGGCGACGCCGATCCGCGACCGATTCGTCAAGAACAACGGCTGCACGCCACAGAACGCGCCGCAGCCACCGCAACCGCCGCCTTACTTGAATCCGGGGGGCCACGTCTGCACCGACTACGCCGGCTGCTCGGCCGGGCATCCGGTGCGCTGGTGCGTTCACCAGTCGGGCCACGGCCCCGGCCCCGTCGACGGTAGCTCCGATCTGTACAATTCGTGCGCGACGCCGCCCAAGACCTGCTCGGCGAG
>Ga0068855_100009420_pt1 | contig 11795 bp, 12 predicted proteins | sample KBSCornC52_FD_66592 | JGI IMG/M metagenome (GOLD analysis project Ga0068855, IMG submission 66592) | Corn rhizosphere microbial communities from Kellogg Biological Station, Michigan, USA - KBS Corn C5-2 | ecosystem: Host-associated > Plants > Roots > Rhizosphere > Soil ...
CTGCGGGTGCATCGGGCAGGTCCAGATCGTGCCGGCCGGGGCATCGGCGGAAGCGGGCGGTGCCGGTTCGAGATAGCGTGCCGGATCGGCCAGGAACTTCGTCCGGCAACCGGCGCTGCAAAAGTGCCAGTCGTGCCCGGCGTGATGGGCATGGTGCGGGCTCGTCGCGGGATCGACGGTCATCCCGCAGACCGGGTCTTTCACCGCGCCGGCTGTGGGGGCGCCGTTCCCTTGATCGTCATCGGCATGAACCATCGCGCAAGGCTCCCCCGCAGGTGCTTCCAGTTGTGCAAGGAAGCCCCCGGAATTCAAGCCCTTCCTGCCGCTCCGGGGAGGTCAGGCGGCCTGGCGGTCCCACAGCTGTTCCGGCGGGACCCAGGCGAGGCCGTGCTCGTCGGCCACTTCGCGGCAGGCCACCTTGCCCAGCGCCACGTTCAGCCCGCGCGCGAGATTGGCGTCGCGCTGCAAGGCCGCGCGCCAGCCCAGGTCGGCGATGCGCAGGGCATGGGGCAGGGTGGCGTTGTTGAGCGCATAGGTGCTGGTCCGCGCCACGGCGCCGGGCATGTTGGCGACGCAGTAGTGGACGATGCCATCGACCACGAAGGTGGGCTCGGCATGGGTCGTCGGGTGCGAGGTCTCGAAACAGCCGCCCTGGTCGATGGCCACATCGACCAGCACGGCCCCCGGCTTCATCGTGCCCAGCATCGCGCGGGTGACGAGCTTGGGCGCCGCCGCCCCGGGCACCAGCACCGCGCCGATGACGAGGTCGGCCTCGGCCACGGCACAGGCGATCGCGGCCCGCGTGGCGAAGACGGTGCGCGCGCTGGCGCCGAAGTGGAGATCCAGCCGCTCCATCACTTCCGGGCTGCGGTCGAGCACGGTAACGTCGGCACCCAGCCCCACGGCCATCTGCGCCGCGTTGAAGCCGACCACCCCGCCGCCGATGATCGCCACCTTGGCCGGCAGCACGCCCGGCACCCCGCCCAGCAGCACCCCGCGCCCGCCATGGGCCTTTTCCAGCGCGGTCGCGCCGGCCTGGATCGCCATCCGCCCGGCCACCTGGCTCATCGGCTTGAGCAGCGGCAGGCCGCCATGGCCGTCGGTCACGGTTTCGTAGGCGATGCAGACAGCGCCGCTGGCGACCAGCTCGCGGGTCTGCACCGGATCGGGGGCAAGGTGGAGGTAGGTGAACAGGATCTGCCCGGGGCGCAGCATGGCGCGCTCGCCCGGCTGGGGCTCCTTCACCTTCACGATCATCTCGCAGGCGGCAAAGACCTCTTGCGCCGTCGCGGCGATCGTGGCGCCGATGGCTTCATAGTCGGCGTCGCTGGCGCCGATGCCAAGGCCGGCACCCGTCTCGACCGTCACCTGATGGCCGTGATCGACCAGTTCACGGACCGATTCCGGGGTCAGGCCGACACGGTATTCGTGGTTCTTGATCTCGCGAACTGTACCGACGTGCATGGGAGCACTCCTTGGGGTGGAACACCTCCGAGATAGGAACGCCACCGCGCGATTTTGAGCCGAATTGCGCGATTTTCGCGGGATTTAGGCGCGATGTTCGGCGCCTGGCGACAGGATTGGTTTCAGCCCCCGGCCGGATCGAGGGTGCCCAGCACGGCCACCACGCCGACCAGCCCCACGGCGCAGGCCAGTTCCGCGCGAAGCGAGCGCCGCAGCCGCGCGGCGGCGCCCGGCTCATCGCGGTCGAGCGCGGGCACCAGTCGCCAGCGGTTGAGCGCGGCGAGGCACAGCATGGCCGCGAACAGCGCCAGCTTGAGCGCGAGCAGCGCGGTCCAGGCCGAGCGCGGCGGCACGGCCCAGCCGGCGATGAGGGCGGTATTGGCAAGGCCGGTGACGACCAGGATCGCCACCACCGCCGTGCCCGTGGCGGCGAAGCGGGCCAGCCGACGGGCCGCATCGGCGGCGGCCTCCGGGGCAGGCGCGCCGGCCACAAAGCGCAGCAGGGCCGCGATCCAGCAGGCCGCCGCGGCCAGGTGGGCCGTATCGACGAGGCGCTGGACCATGCCCGCCGTGCCCTCGCCGGCGCCGGCGTGGCCGGTGAAGGCGGCGGTGCCGAGGGCGACGAGGCCGGCGAGCGCGGGCAGCGCCAGCGGCACGCGCGGCAGGAGGATTCCGGCGGCGAGCAGGGCAAGCGCCGCGAGCCGCACTTCCACTACCCCGGCCAGCGGCGTGGCGCGGGCGACCAGCAGGATGGTATCGCGGTCCAGCTCACCCAGTCCCGCCCCGGACATCGCGGCCACGCTGGCGATGAGCCAGAACAGCGAGGCGGGCCAGGCGATCAGGGCAAGCACTGCCGCACTCGTCCGGCCGGCCGGGCTTACGGCCTCGACCCGGCCGGCCGTGAGCCAGTAGAGCGGCAGACCGGCCGCCGGGAGCAGGGCCAGATAGGCCAGCGCCCGGGCGGTCCACAGGATGGTGTCGTCCATCGCGCCGGCCTGCCCGAAAGATCAGCGGACCGAGAAGGCGTAAGACCCTTCGACCCGGTGCTGGTCGGCGGCGACGGCGTGCCACTTGAGTTCGTAGGAACCCGCCGGCAGGGCGCGCGGCAGGGTGACGACAAGGTCCTTGCCGGCAGCCTTGGTGGTGAAGCCCTTGATCGGCATCGGCGCGTGGGCGGCCATGCCCGGCATCCCGGTCATGGTCAGCTCGATGCCGGAGAGCGGGCCGACGAGGCCTTCCGAGAACGACAGCCTGATCGTGGTCGGCTTGACCACGGCGGCATTGGCGGCCGGGGTGGACGAGAGCAGGCGGGGGTGCGCCATGGCCGCGCCGGGAACGGCAAGCAGGCTGGCGGCGGCGAGGAGGATCAGGGTGGGGCGCATGCAGGATCTCCGGATATTCAGGGGGGCGGGGGGCCGGTTGTTCCGGCTTTCCACCAGCCGATACGCGAACCGGCCGCCGGTCCCTCACCGGCGGCGATGATTTTCCTTGCGCCCGCGCGGCGAGGGATAGCACACAGCCTTGCGTATCGGCAGCGGGACGTGAAAGGCCGATGATGACCGAACTCGATGAAATGCTGGGGCGCCTCGGCGCCGAACCGCCGCCCGCGGCGCTGCTTGCGCTGGATGGCGCGGTCCTCGCGGGCATGGGCCAACGGCGCGAGGCCGGCTTTGCCCGGCGCGGGCTGCTGCTCGCGGGCGGGGTCGCGGTGCTGGTGGGGCTCGCGGGAACTTTCGCCCCGGCCGCCCCGGCCGGCGCGGAACCGCTGCTCGGCCTGCCCGAAGCCGCGCCCTCGCACCTCCTGGCCGACTGAGATGGGCAATGCCTCGCGCTATGCGCTGGTCGCGCTGGTAGCGTTCTGCGTGGCGCTGGGCGCCAGCTGGCTGTCGCGCAACGTCATGGCGCCCGCCCATCCGGCCGGCGGCGAACTCCACGTCCTGATGCACGAGAAGCTCGATCTCGATTCCGCGCAGAAGCGCAAGATCGAGGCGCTGGAGGCCGATTTCGCCGTCCAGCGCCGCGCGCTCGACCAGCGCCTGCGCGATGCCAACGCCGGCCTCGCCGCCGCCATGGCGAGCGAGCACCAGTACGGCCCACGGGTGAGCGAGGCGGTCGATCGGTGCCACATGGCCATGGGCGAACTCCAGAAGGCCACGCTGCGCCACGTCTTTGCCATGCGCGCCGTGCTCCGGCCCGATCAGGCCGCGCGGTTCGATGCCGGGATCGCCCGCGCCCTGACCCAGCCGGCCCAGCACTAGGCGCATGGCGGGGGGCGACGACGCGGACGACGCGGCGCTGGTCGCCCGCGCGCTCAAGGGCGAGCAAGCCGCTTTCGGCGCCCTGATGGCGCGCCACCGCGAGGCCGTGTTCCGCCTTGCCCGCGCCCACGTCGGCGGCGAAGCCGATGCGCTCGACGTGACGCAGGAGGCCTTCATCTCCGCCTTCGCCGCGCTCGCCCGCTACGATCCGGCCCGGCCCCTGCGCGGCTGGCTGCTGCGGATCGCGCTCAACAAGTGCCACGACTGGGCGCGGCGCCGCGCGGTGCGCCGCCTGTTCGCCTTCGCCCGCCCGCTCGACGAGGCGCTCGACGTGGCCGATGGCGCCCCCGACCCGGAAGGCGCGCTCGGCTCGGCGCGCGGGGTCGCGGCGATCCGCGCGGCGATCACCACCCTGCCGGCCCAGCTCAAGGAACCGCTGATCCTCTGCGCGATCGAGGGCCTCTCCCAGGACGAGGCCGCCGAACTGCTCGGCACCAGCCGCAAGGCGGTGGAAACGCGCATCTACCGCGCCCGGCAGAAATTGTCCGCCCTGCTGGAGGGATAGGGCCGCGCCGCGCGTATCAGGGGCGATGGATCGTTTCCCCACGCTTGATCGCCGCGCCCTGCTGCGCACAGGTGGCACCCTTGCCGCGGCTCTCGCCGTCTCGCCGCTGTTCCCCGCCTGGGCGCAGAGCGGCACGGCCGGCGCCGGCGGCGGGACCACCCGGCTCGATATCGCGCCGGGCCATTCCATGGTCGGCGGCCGCTCGCTCCACCACGCGGTCATGGTCAACGGTACGATCCCCGGCCCGCTGATCCGGCTGCGCGAAGGCGAGCGCGCGCGCCTCGCCGTGTCCAACCGCCTCGCCGAACAGACCTCGATCCACTGGCACGGCGTGCTCGTGCCGTTCCAGATGGATGGCGTGCCGGGCCTGAGCTTCCCCGGGATCGAACCGGGCGAAACCTTCACCTACGAGTTCCCGCTGATCCACTCGGGCACCTACTGGTACCACAGCCATTCCGGGATGCAGGAAGCGGTCGGCCTCTACGGCCCGCTGATCATCGATCCCGCCGGACCCGACCCCATCGCGTCCGACCGCGAGCACGTGCTGATGCTGGCCGACTGGAGCCCGCTCCACCCGCACGAGCAGCTGCGGCGGCTCAAGGTCATGGGCGGCTACTTCAACCGCCAGCGCCAGGACCTGGCCGGCCTCCTCGCCGGCAAGGACCAGACCCTCAAGGACCGCCTCGAATGGGCGAAGATGCGGATGGACCCAACCGACATCTCCGACGTCACCGGCTTCACCTATTCCTACCTGATCAACGGCCAGGACACCGCCGCCAACTGGACCGGCCTGTTCCGCCCGGGCGAGCGGGTGCGCTTGCGGGTGATCAACGCCTCGGCGATGACCAACTTCAACTTCCGCATCCCCGGCCTCGCCCTCACGATCGTCGCGGCCGATGGCAACCCGGTCCAGCCGGTGGAAATCGACGAGCTCCAGATCGCCATCGCCGAAACCTACGACATCATCGTCACGCCCACCCAGGACAAGGCCTTCGGCGTCATCGCAGAGGCGCTGGATCGCTCGGGGCAGGTGCGCGGCACGCTCGCCCCGCGCCCCGGCATGGCGGGCGAAGTCCCCTCGCTCAGGAAGCGCCCGCTGCTCACCATGCGCGACATGGGCATGGACATGGCCGGCATGGACATGGGCCAGAACGGGGTGATCGATCTTTCCGCCCCGGCCAACGATTCCATGGCCGGCCATTCCATGAACATGCGCGACAAGAGCGTGGCCCCGCAGGTGAAGTTCGGCCCGCAGGTCGCCACGATCTCGCCCGCGCCGGTCGATCGGCTGGCCGACAAGCCCACCGGCCTCGAAGAGGTGGACCACCGCGTCCTCACCTATGCCGACCTGCGCAGCCTCGCCCCCAACCCCGATCCGCGCGTTCCCACCCGCCAGGTCGATGTCCACCTCACCGCCAACATGGAACGCTACATGTGGTCGATGGATGGCCAGACCCTGTCCGACGGCCCCGCGCCGATCCCGTTCCGCGAGGGCGAGCGGGTCCGGGTCAACCTCATCAACGATACGATGATGCCCCACCCGATCCACCTCCACGGCCACTTCTTCGAACTGGTCGGCGGCGAGCCGGGCCACCGCGCGCGCAAGCATACGGTCAACGTCCTGCCGGGCGCCCGGGTCGCCTTCGATCTCACCGCCGATGCGCCGGGGGACTGGGCCTTCCACTGTCACATGCTGCTGCACATGCACGCCGGAATGATGCGCGTCGTGACGGTCCGCCGGGAAGGGCAGGCCTGATGCGTCGCCGCATGCTCCTCGCCGCCCTGCCGCTGCTGCTGGCCTCGCCCGCCCACGCGCAGGAACACCATCACGACATGGCCGCCATGCCCGGCATGGACATGGCGCCCGATGCCGCGCCCGCTCCCGCACCCGCGCCCGCTCCGGCCGACACTCCCGGCAATGCCGCCCCGCCGCCGGTGCCCACCGATCACCCGGCCGATGCCTTCTTCCCGCCCGAGCGCATGGCCGCCGCCCGCGCCGCTCTTGCCACCGAGGGCAGGTGGACCGGCAGCGCCCTGATCGTCGATCGCCTCGAATACCGCGCCGGCTCCGGCGACGACGGCTATGCCTGGAAGGGCAGCGCCTGGTACGGCACCGAACTGGACAAGGCCGTCCTCGCCACCGAAGGGGAGGGCCGGTTCGGCGAAGCGGCCGAGCGGATCGAGGTCCAGGCCCTGTGGCGCCGCGCCGTCTCGCCCTGGTTCAACGTGGAAGCCGGCCTGCGCCAGGATTTCCGCCCGCAGCCGCGCCGCACCTATGCCGTCCTGGGGGTAGAGGGCCTGGCCCCGTACTGGATCGAGACCGAGGCCCAGCTGTTCGTCTCCCACAAGGGGGAAGTCCAGGCGCGCCTTGCCGCCAGTCACGACCTGCGCCTGTCCGGCCCGCTGGTACTCCAGCCCGAGATCGAGGCGAACCTCGCCTTCCAGAACATCCCCGCGCTTGGCATCGGCGCCGGGCTGGAGCGGATCGAACTGGGGGCGCGCCTGCGCTACGAGATCCGCCCCGAGTTCGCCCCCTATGTCGGGATCAACTGGGAGCGCAGCTTCGCCGGCACCGCCCGCGCCACGCGGGCGGCGGGAGACAGCGCCTCGGCGGTGACGGCCGTGGCGGGAATCCACGCCTTCTTCTGAGCCAGCCGAACCCGCGCGGCATGATCGCGCCGCCCCGGCGCCCGGCGGCGCAGGGTCGGCCGCGCCGGCGCGATGGTTCGGTGCAAACGGCCGGGGCGGGGATGGCATTTACCGCCCATGATCGGCCGCTTCCTACCCTGCCGGGCTGCCCTTCCGGCACTCGCCGCGCTGCTCCTCGCTCCCGCCGAGGCCGCCGCGCAGCCGCTGCAAGGCGGGATCGATCTGCTCGAACTGCATCCCGGCCCCGGCAATACCCACCTCGTGATGGAATCGACGTGGGAACTGGGCCAGCTTGCCCTCAAGGCCGATGGCGGCAGCGATACCCGCCCGATGTTCGAGGAGGTGGAGCTACAGGGCCTGTGGATGCCCGCCATCGCCACCGGGGTGAAGCTTGGCCTCGGCGCCCGGCAGGATCTGCGCCCCGGCGCCGATCTCACCCATGCCGTCGCCGGGGTGGAGGCGCAGCTCGCCCCGTGGCTCGCGGGCGAGCACTATGTCTTCGTGTCGGCCCGTGGCGATCTCACCGGCAGTGGCAAGCTGGTCGCCCGCTGGACGCTGGCGCCCGCCCTCGCGCTCGAACCGCGCGCGCAGCTGGACTGGTCCGCCCACGCCGTCCCGCGCGAAGGCCTTGCCGCCGGGGCCACCGGCCTCGAACTGTCCGCCCGCCTGCGCCGCCAGCTTACCCCGAACCTCGACGTCTATGCCGGCGTGATCCACGAACGCGCGCTGGGCGCCACCGCCGCCCTCGCGCGAGCCGATGGGAACCCGGTCCACGTCACCCGCGCGGTCATCGGGGCGGGCCTGTCGCTGTAAGCTGCGTTCGTGATGGCGAGCGTAGCGAAGCAATCCCGTGCGGGCCCACACCGCCCCCGTGTCAGGCCAGCCAGTGCCGCGCCAGCGCCACGTGCAGCCGCACCCCGGTCTCCATCACCGCGTCGTTGAAGTCGTAGTGCGGATTATGCAGCGGCACGGCGTTCTCGCCCTGGCCCTGGCCCAGCCAGATATAGGCGCCGGGGCGGTGCTGGAGCATGAAGGAAAAGTCCTCCGAGGTCGCCGCCGGCTCGGGCGCAAGGCTCGCCTCGCCCACGCTCGCGGCCACCGCCAGGGCATCGGCGGCGGCGGCCGGATCGTTGATCGTCGCGGGGTAATAGCGATCGTAGTGGATGTGGCTCGTCACCTCGAAGCCGGCGCGGATGCCGGCCACGATCTGCTCCATCCGCTCGACGATGCGGTCCTGCACCGCCGGCTCGAACGTGCGGACCGTGCCCGCCACCACCACCTCGGCCGGGATCACGTTGTGCGCGTGCCCGCCATGCACTTGCGTCACCGACAGGACGGCGGCGGCCGAAGCCGGCACGGCGCGCGCCACGATCGTGTTGAGCTGCTGAACGAGACTGGCCGCCGCCAGCAGGACATCGGGGGTATCCTGCGGGATCGCGGCATGGCCGCCGCGCCCGGTCAGGGTGATGCGGAACTTGTCGGCCGCGCCCATGATCGGGCCGGGGCGGGTCTGGATCGTGCCGGCGGGCAGCGCCGGCCAGTTGTGCAGGGCATAGACGCGGTCGCAGGCGAAACGCTCGAACAGCCCGTCCTCGATCATTGCCCGCGCGCCGCCTTCGCCCTCCTCGGCCGGCTGGAAAATGAAGTTGAGCGTGCCCGAAAACTGCGGATCGGCCGCCAGCACCCGCGCCGCGCCCAGCAGCATGGCGATGTGCCCGTCGTGCCCGCAGCCGTGGAACGCGCCGGGATGCCGGCTGGCGTAAGGCAGGTTGGTCTGCTCGTCGAAGGGCAGGGCGTCCATGTCGGCGCGCAGGCCCAGCGTCCGCGTGCCCTCTCCCACCCTGAGCACGCCCACCACGCCGGTGCCGCCGATGCCCTCATGCACCTCCAGCCCCAGCCCCCGCAGCGCCTCGGCAATGCGCGCGGCCGTGCGGTGCTCGGCAAAGCCCAGCTCGGGATGGGCATGGATGTCGCGCCGGAAGGCGATGAGATCGTCGAGGTCGGTCATGGGTGCGATTGTCCGGGAAGCTCTTCCGCGTGGCTGTCTGGCGCGATGCGAATTTTGCTCAGGGTGAGTCGAAAATGGTGCCGCCGCGCGACCCGGAGCGGAGCGTACTTCATGTACGTGAGCACCGGAAGCGCGCGGCGGCGCCATTTGCAGGCCACCCTGGGCGAAATTCCTCAGTGCTGCTCGCCGAACAGGTTCTGGATGGGAAAGTGGTGCTTGATGAAGGGGCTCTTGATCACGACATAGCTGAAATACTTCTCGATCCCGTAGTCGCTCTCCAGCATCCCCTCGATGATCGACTGGTAATGCGCCACGCCGCGCGCGACGAACTTCAGCAGATAGTCGTAGCCGCCCGAAACCAGGTGGCACTCCACGATCTCGTCCAGCTTGGCGATCCGCGTCTCGAACCGCGAGAAGTCGCCCCGGCGGTGTTCGGAAAGGGTGATCTCGGTGAACACCGTCAGGAATTCGCCCAGCTTGTTGAGATTGATGTGGGCGCCATAGCCGGTGATATATCCGGCCTGCTCCAGCCGCTTCACCCGGGTCAGGCAGGGGCTGGGGGAAAGCCCCACGGCATCGGCCAGCTCCACGTTGGTGATGCGGCCCGATTGCTGGAGCTTGGCAAGGATCTTCAGGTCGATCCGGTCTAGCTTCGGCGCGGGCAGCATCGGCAGTCCCCCTGTCAGGCCAGCGCCGAACGAACGTCGGCCTGCTCCAGTAACTGGTCGAGCGAGCGTTCGACGCGTTCGAAGATCTGGTCCATCTCGCTGTCAGAACAGCACAGTGCCGGGGCAAAGCCAATCACTGCATTGGAGAAGCAGCGCACGATCACGCCGTTATCCCACGTCAGCTGGCCAAGTCGGCCGGCAATGTCCAGCTCCGCCGCGAAGCCGGCCTTGCTCGCCTTGTCGCTCACCAGCTCGATCGCGCCCAGCAGGCCGCGCCCGCGCGTGTCGCCCACCAGCGGGTGGGCCCTGATCCGCTCCATCTGCTCGGCAAAGCGCAGGCCCGTCTTGCGGCCGTTCTCCAGCAGGCCGCCCTCGCGGTAGAGCCGCAGCACTTCCAGCGCCACGGCCGCGCTCACCGGGTGGCCGGAATAGGTGAAGCCGTGGCCCACCGGCAGCGGGCTCGCATCGGCAATGGCCTGGTAGACATGATCGGCCATCAGCACGGCGCCCATCGGCGCGTAGCCCGCGGTCAGGCCCTTGGCGAGGGTGAGGAAATCGGGCGAAACCCCTTCGTCCTCGCAGGCGAACAGGGGCCCGGTGCGGCCGAACCCGGTAATCACCTCGTCCACCAGCATCAGGATGCCCAGCCGCGTGCAGGCCTCGCGCAGCGCCTTGAGCCAGCCCTTCGGCGGCACGATCACCCCGCCCGAACCCTGGATCGGCTCGCAGCAGAAGGCCGCCACGTTACCCGCGCCAAGCTCGGCCACCTTGTCCTCCAGCGCCTTGACGGTCGAGGCGATCACCGCCGCATCGTCGTGCCCCTGGGGATGACGATAGGGATAGGGGCTGGCGATATGGTGCTGCCAGGGGCGCGGCAGGTCGAAGCCGCGGTGGAAGTTCGCCAGCGCGGTCAGCCCCGCGCCATTGGAACTGGAGCCGTGATAGCCCCAGTCCAGCGCGATGAAGTGCTTCTTCGCCGGCCGGCCGATGGCGTTGAAATAGTGGACGATATAGCGGATCGCGCTGTCCACCGCGTCCGATCCGCCCAGCGTGAAGTAAACGTGGTCCAGCCCCTCGGGGGCCGCCGCCGCCAGCTCGCCGGCCAGCCGGATCGCCGGTTCGGAAGCGAAGCCGAAATAGCCCGTCGCATAGGGCAGCCGCCGCATCTGCTCGGCCGCCGCCTCGACCACGCTCTCCTGCCCGTAGCCCACGTTGACGCACCACAGGCCGGCAAAGGCATCGAGCACCGCGCGCCCGTCCGCATCCTTCAGCCACATCCCCTTGCCCTCGGCCAGAATGCGCGGGCCCGCCGCCTCGTGGCCGCGGAACGAGGTCACCGGATGGATCAGGTGGTCGCGGTCGATCTCCACCAGCGAGCGGTTGGCGCGAAGGGTCGGCTGGGGGGCAATGCGGCTGGACATGGCAGCGAGGTTACCCCGCCCAGCCGCCCCTTTGCGCCGAAACTCGGCGGCCGGGCCAGCCATCCGGGGCGTTTTTGGAGAATGGCGCGGAATTTTATGCTGCGGGGGTGGAGGCAGGTGGAGAAGTGGGAGGCGTTGAATGGCAGGTTTCGGGCACTGCCGATCTAGTGGGAAATGGCCGGTTTGTTGGGGTAAGCGGACGCGAGAGGATGTCTATTTTCCTGTTAAGACGTCAAAGAAAAGCTTGTCTGGCTTGGCTTTACAGCCGTCTACAGCATCGGAATACGTGGGTGTCTTGGGGAACTCCCGGTTCTGACTGATCGCGCTCAGGCCTCCCGCAGCGCGGATAGAGCTTATCACCATCGCTCCCTTTGCGAGTAGCCAGCCGCGGTATTGGTCTGGCTTCTCCTCAGGGAAATGTTCGGTGCGCCAACCGACATCTGTCAGAAAATCCCGACAGGACTTATTGAAGAATTTCGGGTCCGTCATACTGTCCTTCCAGAAATACATCGGAAGCGCAGCGCGGACGTCTACGGGCTTTCCATCGTGATCCGCAGCGGGCAAAAATTTGCTGCCGCTGACAAGACCAGTGGCGATCGCATCTAGCTCAGGGGATCTGGACGATCCTTTGATAGTCACATTCCGGATGCTGCCATCTTTCCCGACGATTAGGTCGAAGACAACTTCACCTTGAACGCCTTTCTGATAGAGGCCCGAAAGATCGGGGCCTTTGGGTGCTGATTTCAACTTGGGAAGTGCGCC
>Ga0068855_100009424_pt1 | contig 11793 bp, 8 predicted proteins | sample KBSCornC52_FD_66592 | JGI IMG/M metagenome (GOLD analysis project Ga0068855, IMG submission 66592) | Corn rhizosphere microbial communities from Kellogg Biological Station, Michigan, USA - KBS Corn C5-2 | ecosystem: Host-associated > Plants > Roots > Rhizosphere > Soil ...
GCCCCACCCCCCGTTGCAGAGCGCCCGCCGGAGGCGCCGGCCCTTCACCATGGGTTTGACTTTCAAGCGCCTTCAGGCGCCCACCACGCACATGACCGCCGGCCGCCAGCGCAGCCCACGGCACCCCACCGAACTGCGCCACCAGCGGATCCTTCTTAAACCAGCGCGAAGCCGTAAGGGCTTGCAGAGGTTTAACTGTGGGTTTGGATCTGTGGTGGTGGGTTGGTGTCGGAGGCTGTGGCGTAGAGGTGTAGGTCTGTCAGGGTTCGTAGTTGTGTCTCGGCAGGTTGTGGGCTGCGCCCGGCCAGTGTCAGGAGCACATCGGTCTCTTTGACGGCTTTGTGGATGGCCTGTGGGGTGACGCCGAACAGCTCGGCGATCGTGGCCAGGGTTGTGCCGAAGCGGTGGCGCAGCACTGAGGACAAGACGCGGTCCTCGAGGCTGAGGACGGACTTGCGGCCGCCGCCGGGGGCTTTGGTGCGCTGGTGGCCGCGCTGGCGGTGTAGCGCGGCTTCGCGCTGGGCGTGGCGGGTGACGGCCAGCTTGTCGATCAGCTCGTGCCAGGCTGCGGTGGGCATGCCGGTGAAGGCGGGCTGGAACAGCCAGGTGTGATCAGCCTGGACGGTCGCTGGAGCCTGTGGTGGCTCGGGGGCCGGCGTGGGCTGCGGGTACAGGGTGTAGTTCCACTCGCCGTGCCAGTCGTGCCGGTGCAGCGGGAGCGCGGCCATCGTCGCATCATCGATGCGGACCCCGATCGGGTAGCTGGCAGGGTCTAGTTCGGCGTCCACGCGCAGCCCGGTGCTGGTGCGAGTCGCGGCGATGCTGTTGACGGCCACCTCATGGCTGGTCAGGGGACGCCCGCGCCAGTTCATCGAGATGTGGGAGAACAACCGGTGTTCGATCGCGTTCCACTTCGATGTCCCCGGCGGGAAGTGGCACACGGTGACCGCCAGCCCGGTGGCGGCGGCGAACCGTGCCAGCTCGGTCTTGAAGGCGCGGGTGCGGTAGCTATTGGACCCGCCGGCATCGGCGGTCACCAGCAACCTGGTCGCCTGCCGATAGGCGGTGCGGCCGTGGCAGGCCCACCAGCGCTCTAGCGTGGCCACCGCGAACGCCGCGGTGTCGTGGTCGCAGCCGACCGACACCCACCCGGTGTTCGCTGCCATGTCGTAGACCCCATAGGGGATCGCCTTACCCAAGGCGGTATCCGGGAAGTCATGCGTGTTCACCTGCACCGGCCGGCCAACACGGTCCCATTCCCGGCCGCCGTTCTTGAACTGCCCGATGAGTTCCTTCTTCTTGGTGTCCACCGACACCACCGGCTGCCCCGCGGCCAGGTGCTCCCGGGCCTGCTCGTTGAGATACCGGAACTGGGCATCACGATCAGGGTGCTGTTTCCCCTCCAACGTCTTGGCGTTGCCCTGCAAGCTAAAGCCCTGATCCCGCAACAGATCCGCGACCGTATCGGCCGAACACCGGTGCCCGCCAGCGGTCAGCTCCACGGCCAAGGCCCGCGTGGATTTGGCAGTCCAGCGCAGCGGGGATTCCGGATCACCACGCGCGTCAGGCTCAACCAGCGCCAACAACGCCGGCACCAGCCCAGAATCGGCATCGGCCAAACGCTTGCGGCCGGCTCCCTCGACCCGGATCCGACCACGCGGCAACTCCCCGGCATCAGCGGCATCCACGCCCCGCGAGATCATCGCCACACTGACCCCGGCCGCCCGCGCCACCACCCGGATCCCGCCCCGACCCAGCATCCGGGCCTCAGCACCCAGCAGCAGACGACGCTGCCGCTCGTTCAGATGCGGCAACACAAACGCCAGCTTCTCAGCCAGCGCCTCCTCCAACCCCTCCCAAGCACGCACACCCTGAACAACGACCCGAGCAACCCGCCGTCACGCCCACAGTTAAACCTCTGCAAGCCCTAAGAAAACGCCTTTGACTGTCAAACCACAGACCAACCGCACCGGGCACACACCAGCACCACCCACCCGCACCCGCGCTATAACCGCCACGACCCACGGATAGGTCACGAGCGCCGAAAAAACCGCCACCGTCCTATGGACGGTGGCGGTCTTTCCTCAGAAGGAGTCCGCAGCTACTACGCCGCGCGCCGAGGCAGCTTCCAGTTCGGCCGCGGGTAGTGGCAGGTGTAGCCGTTCGGATAGCGCTGCAGGTAGTCCTGGTGCTCCGGCTCGGCCTCCCAGAAGTCGCCTGCCGGGGTGACCTCGGTGACGACCTTGCCGGGCCACAGGCCGGAGGCCTCGACGTCGGCGATGGTGTCCTCGGCGACGCGCTTCTGCTCGTCGTTCAGGTAGAAGATCGCCGAGCGGTAGCTGCGGCCCAGGTCGTTGCCCTGGCGGTCGACCGTCGTGGGGTCGTGGATCTGGAAGAAGAACTCCAGCAGGGCCCGGTAGTCGGTCTGCTCCGGGTCGTAGAGGATCTCGATCGACTCAGCGTGGTCACCGTGGTTACGGTACGTAGCATTCGGCGTGTCTCCGCCGGAGTAGCCGACGCGGGTGGACACGACGCCGGGCTCCCGGCGGATGAGCTCCTCCATCCCCCAGAAGCAGCCTCCGGCGAGGATCGCCTTCTCGGTGGCCATCACTATCCCTTCCTTCGCAGGTCAGTGCGCGGTTTCGCTTGTCGCCAGGTACAACACCAGGGTAGGTGCTCACTCTTCCCTTGTCCTGGCACGGCGGCGGGCTTCCGCGGACCGTCACATTCTCCGGACGCCGGTCGTCAGAGCGGTGAAGACATCGTCCGACGCTTGGAGACACCAATGTCCACCGCTGTGAACGTGATCACTCTCGCCGTGCACGACCTCGACCGCTCCGTCCGCTTCTACGCCGAGGGGCTCGGCTGCCGGGTGGAACGCGGAGGCGACGGCACGGCCGTGGTGTGGCTCGGCGGCCCGGAGATGCCGCGCCTGGCACTGCGGCCCTGGAACGACCTGGCCGGAGCCGTCGGGTCGGCCCCCGACACGGACGGCTTCCGCGGCTTCATGATCTCGGCGATCTTCCCGACCGCCCAGGCCGTCGACCACCTGCTCGACGCCGCGGTCCGGGCCGGCGCGAAGCTCCTGAAGCCCGGCAAGGGCGCCGCGTGGGGCTACTCCGGGCACTTCGCCGACCCCGACGGCCACGTCTGGAAGGCCGCGACCAGCGGAAGCCCGCTGCTGGCCAAGTTCAAGCGGCAGCAGCCGGCCACGACGGCCGGCCCGGCCCTGGCACCGCAGGAAGTCGCCGTGACGCTCGGCGTGCAGGACATCAAGGCCGCGAAACAGTTCTACGCCGACGGACTCGGCTACGAAGTCGACAAGGCCTTCGGCAGCTTCGCCAAGTTCAAGCCCGCCCCCGGAGCCGCGACGCTGTCCCTCTACACCTGGGACGCACTCGCCGGCGACGCCGGAGTCGACGCCGCGGGCCACGGGTTCCGGGGCTACGCCCTCAGCGTCCAGGCACCCTCGCCGGCCGGCGTCGACGAGATCACCGCGGCATCGACGACCGCGGGAGCCCGCGTGGTCTCCGGACCGGAACAGCAGCCCGGGATCGGCTACAGCAGCGTGTTCCTGGCGCCGGACGAAGCCGCGTGGAGTGCCAGCGCCGGATCGGCCGCTTGAGCCTCGGAGGTCATAGGGGAAGGCGGGCAAAGCAAAAGGCTGCGGAGAGGCAGGCAGAGCAGCAGACACAGGGAGGTGGGCCGCACGACCACGCGACCCACCTCCCGGACACTCGACGAAGGCTCTGCGGAAGACTCCGCAGAACCCTCCGCGCCGCTACTCCCGGCGCCCCGTTCCCACGCCGATCCGATACCGCCGCCAAGCCACCAACGCCGCGCCCGAGGCAAGCGCCGCGATCGCGGCGATCCCGTACGGCGTAACAGTCGCCCCGGTATGCGCCAGCCCACCAGTGGGCGCAGTGCTGGGCGGCGCCGAAGCGCTCGGCGAATGCGTCGTACTCGGCGCCGAAGACGGCGTGTGCGACGGCGTCCCGCTCGGCGACGAGCTCGGCGGCGGAGCGGGCGTCTGGACCAGCGGCCCGCCGCCCATCCACGTGTCGGTCGTCGCCTGGTAGTGCACCGGCGCCTGCTGCGACAGGTTCACCGTCGTCGGCAGAGTCTTGTACGTCGTCTGGAACGTCTTCTCCGGAATCGGCGCGTGCGGCGCGTTGGCGAAGAACACACCACCGGTCGTGTACGTGAACTGCTCCGGCACGCCGTTCACCGGGTACGTGATCTCGAACGAAGCGTCACCCTGCTCGTACGACTTCAGGTAGTCCGCGTACACCTTCTCCGCGTCCCACGGCGTCCGGGCCGGCCACCGGCTGAGGTTCCCGCTGTTGATGATGCCGTGGTACGCCCCCGCCTTGGCCTGGTCGCGCTCGCGGATCCACTGCGCGACGACCCTGCTGGCGTACACCCGGCGCAGGTCGGCGAAGCGCGGGTCGTTGTTCACGAGCTCCTGCGCCTTGGGCACGATGACTTTCTGCAGGATCCCCAGGTTGTAGTCCTGAAGGTCCTGCGGCAGCGTGCAGGGCCTGCCGCCCGGCCCCGGCGTCTTGATGACCAGCCGCTGCGCCTGCACCTTCAGCGGCGCCTGCAGGATGTACAGCTCGCTCCCCGACTCCCGCACCACCGCGGTGTCCGGCTCGATCCACACCCGGTACGTCCCGGTGCACGGCGGCGTGTCGTTCGTGCCCTTCAGGTCCTTCCAGTACTCGGCCCCGGTCGGGTTGTCCGGCGTCGGGTCCTGCAGCGCGGCGACCGTGTGCTTGAGCGTCAGGTCGGAGGTGAGCATCACGCGCCCGGCGTCCGTCTTGGCCAGCGTGGGATCGATGATCTTGTCCGGCTGGTCCGGGTTGAGGTTCACCCAGAACGCCTGCGGGTCCATCGCCAGCCAGGTGAACAGCGAGTCCGAGGTCAGCTGGGCGTCCTGCAGACCGCCGAACGACGGGGTGTCGCTCGGGTTGTCGCTGGTCTGGAACGAGTACTGGATGCCGGCCTGGCCCGGCGCGTCGGAGACGTAGCGCAGCTGCATGCTGGAGAAGTCGATGCCGCCGGGTTCGATGGGCTCCTGGTCCGGCTCGCCCGACAGGTCGGCGAGCCACTGGTCGGCGTCGTCCATGACCTGCTGCTGGCCCGCGTTGTCGCCGGAGCCCCCGATCTCCTCGTTGAAGGCGCCGTCCGAGGGGTTCTGCTCGGGGTCCGGCTCGAGGATCTGGTCCTCGGGTGCGTTGGCCACCGGCTTGGGCGGGTTGCTGACCTGCGGTGTGGCCTCCAGCGTGTAGGGCTCGTTCAGCCCGGCGGCCTTGATGGCCCGGAGCGCGGCCGGACGCGGCTTGCTGCCGAAGACGTACTGGATCCGGTAGCCGGTCCGGGCGGCGACGGCCGCGTCCTTGTCCAGCTGGCTCTGGACGATGCTGTTCCCGGACTTGAACTCGTACGCGATCTTCTCTTCGTGGTTCACCGCGTCGTAGACCCGGTTCTCACCGGAACCGGGGATCGTGTCCTGGCACATCCAGGCGTCACCGAGGCCGATGGTCTCGGTGACGTACTGCTCGTAGGCCTTGCCGCGGTTGTTGTTCCCCATGTTGGGGATGTAGCGGTTCAGCCATTTGGCGAACGGCGCGGGCGTCCTGCCCTTGGTCCTCTGGTCCTGGACGTACCGGTTCCACGCCGCGTAGACGTGTTCCTTGGTCCCGATGGTCTTGCCGGTGGTGTCCGTGCCGTAGGACTTCAGCACGTCCGGGTCCGAGGGCAGCTGCATCCCGGTCGCGTTCTCACCGAGGTTCTCGTACTGGTAGTTCGTCAGCGGATAGCTCGGCGCTGTGCCGCCGGACGGGGTGAACCCGGGAAGCTGGTCCACGGGGGGTGTCGGCTTGGTGATGTTGTAGAGGTCGGCGCATTCGCCGCCTGCCGCGTGTGCGGGTGCGCTGGGCCAACCTATGAGGGCCGCGAATATCGCCAAGCTCGCCAGGAAGGCGAGAAACCTCGATCTGGATGTTCTGGTGGGTGTGCTCGTCAGGGCTCTACCGGTCACGCCGAATCCTCCTCGGACACGAGGGGTCCCCCAGCGATCGGCAATCCGGTGGCGACGAAATCCCCCGTGACTCGTCGTTTTCCGTTCGGCCGTCCACGTTAACAGACTTTCGATATATGTACCCTGAGAACATACGTACGCACCTTCCTTGCGGTATCGGTCCTGATAGGGTGCGGAAATGGTCGATGTGGGGGACGAGCTGACCGAATGGCTGGAGGCTCTGCCGCCGGTCGTGGACCGGTTGGCCTGGTTCGTTCCGGCCGATTTCCACGCCGACCACTCCGCGGATTCCCTGGACGTCCTGGAGGCGGCGCTCGCCGCGCAGGTGGTCCCCACGCCGGACGGCGACCTGCCGCCCGACACCGGGCTGATCGAGTCGGCGTGCGCGTATCTGGGAGAGACGCTGCTGCACGTCGGCGGCGGAGAATGGGACTGGGACGACACGGCTTCGAGCCCGACGCACGGCCTGCCGATCGTGCGCTTCGACGAGGCGCTGGCGCTGCCCGCGGTGGCGCCGTTGCGCTTGCTGATCGACGCACGCAAGGCCGGAACCGGCGTTGAGCTTCGTAAGGTTCACGAGAGTCTGCGGAAAAGCGTCGAGCAGTATCAGAGTTCTCATCCCGGTTGGACGCCGACGCTATCCGCCGCCGAGGCAATCGATCCAGCTACCCATCAGCCTGCGTCAGAGCTGACCGAATGGTTGGCAGAGCGGGAAAAAGCGTTCGCCGCGTGGGCCGAGAGCGAGGCCGGGGCCGGCACCGGCGATACCGGGCCCTGGGACTTCAGCGCCGAGTCCATCGCCCGCCTCACCAAGCTGACGCTGCACCGCATCGCAGACGTCGAAGTCTTCAACGCCCCGGCGAACGCCGCATTCGTCGCCGGCGCCACCTGGTACCTCGGCGAGACGTTGCGACGCACGGCGACCGGCGTCTCCTGGCAGTACCAGCCGGTTCCCGACGGCTACGCGGACGCCCGCGACTACTACGCGCAGACCGGCGATGCCTGGGTCGGAGCGCCGTATCTCCTTCAGCACCCTGACGGCGCGATGGCCGACCCCCGAAGTCTGCTGAAGATCGCGGTCATCCGCCGGGAGGGCGCGGTCGTCAGCGACGGCCTGGCCGAGTTCTCCAAGTAAGGGCGCGATCGGGCAGCATTCGACGACTCGACGGCCCCTTCCGCACCGGCGCGGTGGTCCCCGGCGCAGAGCGCACCTAGTGTGCGACGGGCGTTCAATGTTTCCGGGGAACGGAGGGTCGCGTGACGACCTCGGTCGACGTCCAGGGTATGCAGGCGGCCCAGCAGGACTTCCAGCAGGCGCTGGACCAGCTGAACTCGGTCTACAGCGCGATGACCGAGGAGCAGGACAACCTCCTGGCGAACTGGTCCGGAATGGCGGCGTCGGCCTTCGGGCAGGCGCTGGGCGCGTGGCTCGACGACCTGTACCAGATCCGGCAGGAGCTGGTGGTCATGACCGAGAGCCTGTCCACCCACACCGGGATCTACAGCGATGCGAACGAGACGTCGCAGCAGGTGGTCACGGCGTTCCACCAGGGTCTCAGCGGTCTGGAGTCGCTTCCCGGCGAGCCGGTGCTGCTCGCTCGGCGCCGTGTGGAGGGCAAGCTCCTTCCGGAGAAGGGGGTCCTGGCCCGGGGCGAGGTGGTGCAGGGCCAGACGCTGCCGGTGGCGCGGGAGGCCGAGCGGGAACCGCTGATGCCCGCGCTGCGCATGGAGGCCGTCGAGGGCATCCCCGCGCAGCCCAGGTTCCTGAGAAGCGAGCGGCCCACACTGCCCGAGCAGCCCAGGTTCATGGAAAGCGAACGGCCCACCCTGCCCGAGCTGCCCCTCCTGCCCGAAATACCCGCGCTGCCCGCGCTGCCCGCCCTGCGGTTGCGGGAGGCGCCGATCGAGCCGCTCCAACCGGAGCGGCTCGACCTGCCCGAGCAACCCTCCTGAGGGCGCGCGCCGCGCGCTACGGCAGCTTCCAGTGCTGGTTCGTGCCGCCGTTGCAGGTCCAGATCTGCAACGCGGTCCCCCGGTTCGTCGAACCCTGAGGATCGTCCAGGCACTTGCCGGAGTTCGGGTTGTACAGGCTCCCGTCCGAACGCGGGATGAAGACCTGCGCGCCGGTCCCGTTGCAGTGGTAGAGGTCGACCGTCGTCCCGTCGGCCGTGCCGGAGCCCTGGACGTCCAGGCACAGGCCCAGCACGTGCAGGGTGGACCCGCCCTCGACCCAGGACCAGGACTGTGCGCCGGTACCGTTGCAGTCCCACAGGTCGACCTCGCTGTAGTCCGCGGTGTTCGACGCGTAGTCGTCGATGCACATGCCGCCGATGCCGGTGATCTGGCCGGTGGCGCTCGCGACCGAGATCGCCACCGGACCGGTCGGGGCCATCGGTTTGTCGGCCGCCGAGGTGGCGACCGGAGGCGCGGCGGACTTGGACTTGGTGACGGCCGGAGCGACGGTCTTGGTCACGACGACATGCACCGCCGTGGTGCTCGGGTGCGGCGTCCCGGGCAGGTGCGTCGTCACGACGATCGGCGCGGCGGGGGCGGTGGCCGTCTCCGTGGCGGTGGCGGTCACGGTGACCACCGGCGGCCGGAGCGCGGAGGGCGCACCGCTCGTCGAGTCGGGCCCCGCAACCGTCGATGAGGAGTTCGGGGAACCGGTCGGCGCCCCCGCGAGGCCCGCCGCGGCTACGCCGGCGAGGTTCCCCGACGCGGACCCGCCGGGTCCGCCCGGCGATCCCTGTGCGGCCTGGTGGGACGCTTTCCCGCCGGAGCCGACCGCGGCCGCCACTCCGACGGCGGCCAGGAGCAGGACGGCCGCACCGCTGACGGCGGCCACGCGGGAGACGGTGCCGGAGAAGGGACCCGAATCAGTACTCCGATCCGCATCCGAAGGTACGGCAGAGTTCTGCTTCACCAGCGTTGTGTCATCGGGCGCCGCCCCACCTGGAAGGACGAGGACAGCCTCGGAAGCAGCACCGCCGCCCTCCCGAATCTGCGCGGAGGCCCTCAAATCCGCGAGTACCGCCGCCGTCCCCTGCGCGACCGTCTCCGGCGGCGGGAGGAGCAGGTGCGGATTCCCGTCCAGCGCCAGGCTGCTCAGCTCCAGCGTCCCGAGCTGCCAGGGCACCTCCACCAGGTGGTTGCGCCGCAGGTCGAGCACCCGGAGTTCGGGGAAGGTGGCGATCCACGGCGGCAGCGAGGTCAGCTCGTTGTCCGACAGGTCGAGCTCGCGCAGACCGGTGAGCGCGCGGACCTCGTCCGGGAGATCTCGCAGGCCCAGGCCGGACAGGGCCAGCGTCGGATTCCCCTCGGCGCGGGCTTCCTCGACACGCTCCAGCGCCGTCTGGATGGCTACGGCTGCGGCTGCGGGTTCTGCTTCGGTGGCGCTACCGGTGTCGGTACCGGCTTCGGCTTCCATCACTGGCTCCTGTCAGGCGGACGGGTCAAGGCGGCGGTGGCGCGGAACAGGGCGACGGCGTCAGGCTGCGCCGGAGAATCCGTTCGCCGGCGGTCGAGATGGCTGAGCAGATCGGCCACCGGCGCGACGCCGTGGGTGCGGAGGTAATAGGCGACGGCGTCGCTCCAGACCCAGGCTCCGTCGGTCCGGAAGCCCGCCGGGACTCGGGCGCGGCCGTCGGCCGGATCAAGGACGTCGTCCAGGCGAGCCGTGGTGGACATCAGGACGCTGCCGGAGTCCAGGGCGGTCGCGATGGGCTCGCGGTCGGATGCCGTGAGGCGGGGACGGTCGAGGTCGAACAGGGGCGTGCCGTCGGCGGTGACGCCGTCGTAGACCGGCGCGAGGCGGATCGGCGCAGGGCCGGCGGAGGTCCACAGCAGCGCGGAGCGGGCGCGCGCCGACCGCTGGTAGGCCGGGAGGTCCTCCTCCAGGGCGAAGGCCTCGACCTGCGGATCGATCTCGCCGTGCGCGGCCAGGACATGCTGGAGCGAGGCCGCCGCTTCGAAGGGCTCTGCCTGCGCGTTCAAGGCGAGCAGGAAGACACGGCGCGGCGGCGGCCACGGGGAGCCGTCGGACGGCGCGCGCCAGGCACGCCACAGCGCGGCGGCTCCGGGAACGCCGGCTGCGGCTCCGACAGCTGCGCGGTCCAGGTCATCGGTCAGATCGGTGTCCAGCTCGTCGGCAGCCAAGTCCAGGCACGGCCCGAACTCTCCACCCCGCGCCGCCATCACCTCGGGCGCGGCGGGAGTGAACACGTGCGCGACGATCCCCTCGGCCGGATCGGTCCCGGTCTGCACCGGAACCCGCGCCGCCACCGCGACGTCCATCCCGGCCCCGGTGAGGATCCAGCCCAGCAGCCCGGCGTCCTCGACGGCCAGCGGCACGTGCGCCGCGACCGCGTGCGAGGCCACGGCTCCGGCCATCCGCTCCGGCTCCAGCGCCGCGAGCCACGCGCGGCTCTGGCTCAGCAGCCCGTCCGGGACCCGTCCGGCCAGCCGCAGCAGCATGCTGTGACAGGCGTCGGTCAGCGTGGTGACCTCGATGTCGGTCATGAGCCTCCTCCGATCCACGGGCGGCGCGGCACCTTCGGCGGCGCGTCGAGCGCGGCCAGCAGCGAGGCGAGGTCGGGGTACGGCGCCAGCCGCACGGGGCGTCCGTCGCGGTAGACCACGAGCCCGGGCGAGTTCGCCCCCTGGTGCAGGAAGCGGTCGCCGAGCCCGGTGACCCACCCGGCCAGGCTGCCGCCGTCGGTCAGCTGCGCGACCGTGCCGCGCACGCCGATCACGTCGACCGGCGGCAGCACCGCGGCCGGGGCGCCGCCGGCCGGCAGCGCCTGGTTCGCCGCGGTCCGCCGGTGGTTCTCGGTGCTGATCGCCCGTGCGAGCGCCGCGCTGCCGTCGCCCTCGATGAAGAGGCGGCGCGGCACCGGGTCCGGCGAGGCGGCCAGCTGCTCGATGATCGCCGCGGCCATCTGGTCGCGGGTGGCGGCGGCGCCGCGCACCGAGTAGCCGCCGGTCGCGGTCGGCGGCGCGCCGATCGAGATGGTCAGCGTCTCGCGCTGCTGCGGCCGCTGCATGGCGCTCGCCAGGTCGGTGTTGTCGCGCGGTATCGCGAACCCGGAGGGAGTGGGCTGCCAGGCCGCCCGGACCGCGTCCTGCGGGGTGGCGCTGCCGGACAGGTCGTCGCGGTGTTCCGCGGTTTCCGTCTGCGAGGTGCCGGTGGCGTGGGCGGTGCCGGTCGAGCCCGCGTGGCTGGTCGCGGCCTGGGTCGCGGCCGCCGGGATCTCGTCGACGCTCGCCTGCGCGGTGTCGACCCGGACCTGAGCCGCCTGGTTCTCGCGGGTCGCGGCGTCGACGGCCGGGGCCAGCCGGTTGACGTCGCCTTCCAGCCTCGTGCGGTCGGCGGAGATCCGCTGCGCTTCGGCGAGCTGCGTGCGGGTGTCGTGTTCGGCCTGCACCAGTACCGGATCCGGGGGCGGCGCGGGCTGGCCGGGCTGGGCGGGCTGCTTGTTCGCCCGGTCCTGGTTCAGGGCCTGCTGAGCCTGCTGATGTGCTTGGTCGAGGTCGGTGACCCGCTGCTGGAGGTCTCCCGGGTACTGCGTGCGGTGGTCCTGAAGGGCCTGGTCCGCGTCCCGGCCCTGTTGCAGGATCGGCGCGTTCCGCAGGTTCGTCTGCTGCTGGGACTGCTGCTCGTCGCGCAGCGTCTGCGCGCGGGCCGGCTGCTGGGCGTCGAGGGTCCGCTGGTGTGCGGCGTCGTCGACGGCGCCCTGGTGGCCCGCGTCGGC
>Ga0068855_100009426_pt1 | contig 11793 bp, 12 predicted proteins | sample KBSCornC52_FD_66592 | JGI IMG/M metagenome (GOLD analysis project Ga0068855, IMG submission 66592) | Corn rhizosphere microbial communities from Kellogg Biological Station, Michigan, USA - KBS Corn C5-2 | ecosystem: Host-associated > Plants > Roots > Rhizosphere > Soil ...
GTTCACCCCGCTAATCTAGAACGACGGCCGGCCGCCCAGGCTGAAGATCACATTAATCGTGGTCATCACTTCCACCGGGTCGCCATTCAGAAGGTAAGGCCGGTAACGCCACTGGCGCACCGCATCGAGAGCCGCCTGCTGCAGAGTCTGATGGCCGCTGACCACTTTGAGGGCACTGATTCGACCGTCCCGGCCAATGACGGCCTGAAGTACGACGGTTCCGGAGATGCGGGCGTCTTTAGCGGCCTCCGGGTACTCAGGCGTGACTTTGTATTCAATCATTCCCGCCGCAACCCCGGCGGAAATGTTGACGCGGAGCGGAATGGGAATCAGCTTGGCATCCGGCGGAGGAGTGAAAGCGGCCTCGTTCGTCGGGTTGAGCGATTCGATGACATCGACATGCAGCGCCGCCACAGCCTTGCCGTTGCGGATCATCTTGAGATCGCCCGCGATGGTAACGCCATCGAAACGAAGTACGCGGTTGTAGAGCGCCTGGGTAGACGAGTACGGATTGGCATAGATGCGCAGAATCGGCTCGTTCGTCGACAGGCAGAACGTCGACGCGCCCGGCGCCCCGGACGGAGTAATGCACGTGAGTTTCAGGCTCCCGGTTTCAAACGGCTTGGCCGTATAGGTGGTGTGCTCTACGGTCATTTCGTTGGGCAGCGGATGAAGCAGGTTTTGCCGCGCGTTCACTAGAAGTAGAGGGATTTCGCCTTGCAAAGATGTACGAAACTCGCCCTTGTCGGTGGTGAACTCGGTTCCGCTGAAGATTTTGCCGCTAAAAATGCGTCGGGCCTTTTGCCGTCCGGCCCAGAACTCCTCGTAGGTGCCTTCGTCCGTAACGGTGCCCTGTTCGTCGAACAATTGAAATGAGGCCTTGAGGTGCCACGGCTTGCCCGTCGCATCGGCCAGGTTGTTCATTCGAGCTGCCGCAAGCATCAACTCTTTAGGGTCCTTCGGCTCCGCAGGCGTGGGAGTCTGCTGGCATATGAGCCCGGGCCTGGAAAGCAGAAACACGAAAACTGCAAAGAACAGGAGGGGAATCCGATTGGGTTGAAGCATGCCGAGAATCCTAGCAAACAAAGGGCCCTTACAGCCCTATAGCGTGTTCCGTGTTACGCTAAACGCTACACATGATCCAGTCGTTCGCGGACGCGGAAACCGAGGCGCTGTTCCGTACCGGGGAGAGCCGCCGGTGGAAAAACATCGCTCGAATCGCACTGCGGCGGCTGCAGTCCCTCGATTTTGCCAGCGTGATCGAAGACCTCAAGAATCCGCCTGGAAATCGGCTCGAACGCCTCAAAGGCGATCGAAAAGGACAGTGGAGCATCCGCGTGAACCAGCAGTTCCGAGTTTGCTTTCGCTGGGACGGAAAAGATGCCAGTGACGTGGAGATTGTTGATTATCACTAAGGAGGCTGGCCGATGAGTATTCGCCGCAAATCCGAGGAGCGTAGCGTTCCGATCCATCCCGGCGAGTTCCTGCGTGAGGATTTTCTTGTCCCCCTTGGACTTTCGGCCAATGCTTTGGCCCTTGCCTTGCGTGTCCCCGTCACGCGCATCTCTGAAATTGTGAGAGAACGCCGCGGGATTACCGCCGATACGGCCCTGCGGTTGGCAAGGTATTTCGGAACCACACCAGACTTCTGGATGAAGATGCAGGCCGCCTATGATCTGGCGATTGCCAGCAGGGAATCAAAAGATCGAATCGCAGTCGAAATTCTGCCTGCGCCGCGCACGGAATCAGGAGAACTGAAAGCAAGACAGATTGCATAATCCACAGACGGGACTACGGCTTAATCAACATGCCCACGACCACTCAAAAGGACTACTACGCGACGCTAGGCGTTAAGAAGACGGCCACGCCGGAGGAGATCCGCAAGGCCTTCCGCAAACTCGCGCGCAAATATCACCCCGACGTAAACCCGAACGACAAAAAATCCGAGGAGAAGTTCAAGGAAATCTCCGAGGCCAACGACATCCTGAGCGACGAGAAGAAGCGCAAGGTCTATGACCAGCTCGGGTTCTACTCCGACCAGATCGATCCGGCGCAGGCCGAGGCCTACGCGCGTCAGCAAGGCCATGGCGGCGTGCCGGTCGACTTCGGCGGATTCGATTTCTCAGGCTTCCAGGGCGGAGCGGGCCAGCAGCAGCAGGGCGGCGGCTGGGGCAGCTTCAAAGACATCTTCTCCGGCATCTTTTCCGGAGCGCAAGACAAGCATCGTCCGCACGGGCCGCAGCCCGGTACCGATCTCGAATACCAGGCGACAGTGGATTTCTGGACCGCGATTCGCGGCGGGCAGGCGCGGCTGCAGGTGCACCGCCAGGAGGTGTGCCCGACGTGCCACGGCCAGTCGACTACCGGCGGCCCCATGCAGTGTCCGGAGTGCAATGGCACCGGCCAGGTGACGCAGATGGGCGGCCGAATGAAGTTCAACATTCAGTGCCCGCGCTGCGGCGGGACCGGGCGCATCGCAAGCAACTGTCCCACGTGCCACGGCGAAGGCCTTATCGACCGCACGGAGATGGTGGAGTTCCGCATCAAGGCGGGAACGCGCGACGGGCAGCGCATCCGCCTGCAGGGCAAGGGTAATGCCGGCGCGCACGGCGGCGCGCCGGGCGACCTGTTCCTGATTGTGCGCGTGGGTACGCACCCGGTGTTCAGCCGCAGCGGCGACGATATTCAGGTGACGGTTCCCGTCACGGTGCCGGAGGCTTCGCTGGGCGCCAAGGTGGAAGTGCCGACCATCGATGGGCGCGCGCAGCTCAAGATTCCTCCCGGCACGCAGAGCGGGCAAAAGCTGCGCATGCGCGAGCGCGGCGTCGAAAGCGCGCAGCACGCCGGCGTCCGCGGCGACCAGATTGTCACCGTGCAGGTGGTGGTGCCGCATCTGCAGGACGAGCGCAGCCGCGAGATCATGCGCGAACTGGGCAAACTGAATCCGCAGGACCCGCGTGCCCAGTTGTTTGATAAGCTTTGACCACCCATTGATCGCAAATGCACGGAAAACAGAATGGAACCTGAGCAAGATCGTCCCGGCAAGAAGCTTGAGGAGCTGGAGTTTGAATGGCACCCGATTAAAGCTAGAGCGAACCTGAAGAAGCACAAGGTAGCGTTCGAGGAAGCCAGCACGGTTTTTCGCGATGAAAAACATTTGGAGATTCCCGACATCGACCACAGCCATGATGAGATCCGCTATCTTGCGATTGGACGATCCGAGAATGGGCGCATTCTGACATTCATCTTTACCGAACGGGGAAAGAAGATACGGCTGATCAGCGCCAGGCTCGCCGAGACTTGGGAAAGGAGTGAATATGAAAGCGCAGATGAGCGAGAGTGAACAGAGATTGCGTGCTCAATTCGACTTCTCAAAAGCCACTCGCGGCAGGCATTCCGCACAATATACGAAAGGACATCGGGTAACCCTCCTGACGGGGGAACCTGATACCGATGACCCGCTTGCCCCCGTTGACGGCGACTCGCAATTGGTCGAAATCGCGGGTAAGCATTTGCTGATTTCCAGGCTGGTCGCAGCTGGCTATGAAGTCGCCGAGCCGCTGCGCGACCGGGGAATCGATTTGATTGTTTATCGGGATAAGAATGGCTTCAGCGCAAAGCCGCTGCAGATGAAGGCATCCACGCAGGAATCGTTCTCTCTGGATCGCAAGTACGAGAAGTTCTCGAACCTGCTGATTGCGTATGTGTGGAATGTGAATGCCGGCGAGAAGGGCGACGTGTACTTGCTCACCTTTGAACAGGCACTGAAGATCTTGGAAGCGAAAGGCTACGCTAAGACCGATTCCTGGATTAAGAACGGATACTATTTCGTGCGGAATGCGGGTAAAGAGTTGAAAGAGCTTTTGAAGCCCTACCGCATGCAGTTGCAGAACCACTCGGAGAACCGTCTGGCCATCGGATGACAAGGTAGCTATGCCTGCGAAACGCAAATCGAAGGGCGCCTACATGATCTCGGCCGTTGCCGAGATGTACGAAATTCACCCGCAGACCCTCCGCCTGTACGAGCGCGAAGGCTTGCTCAAGCCCTCGCGCACCGAGGGCAACACGCGCCTCTACACCGACGAGGATCTCGAGCGCCTCGAGTTCATCCTCAACCTCGCGCGCGACCTGGGCGTCAACATCGCCGGCATCGGCATCATCCTGCAGATGCGCGAACGCATGGAAGAGATGAACCGCCAGATGCAGAGCTTCGTGGAATACGTGCGCTCGGAGATGCTGTCCCGCTTCCAGCAAGCCACGCCGAGCGCACCCGGGGCCATTGTGCCGATGCGCAAGCCCGCCGTGGCGCCAAAGAACAACAATCGCCGCGAAGGGTAGCGGATGTCCCCGGAGTTTACGCCCGAGCCCTGCATCGGTTAACGTTCGAGCAGGCCCTGCTTCAGCGCCCGCATCCAATGGTCCATAGCGTCGGCCGCCTGTTCCCCAACCGACGAAGCGAATGCCGTAATTCCCAGGAGATCGCCATTCACCTCGCTCTGGCTGCCGTCATTTGTGTGCTTTTCATCGCCAGCGTCGTCCGCTCCGCGTTCGGGTTTGGGGAGGCCATGGTTGCGGTACCCTTGCTGGCTTTCTGGATCCCGCTGCAGTCGGCGGCTCCGCTCGCGGTCCTCGCTTCGGTGACCGTCGCCCTCATCGTTGTAGCGCAGGACTGGAAGCATATCCACCTGAGAGCCGCCGCGGGATTGCTCGCGTCCACGCTGCTCGGCCTGCCGCTGGGCCTGATGCTGCTCACCAGCAGCCACCAGCATGTGCTGCGCTTCGGCCTCGGAGCGCTGATCGCCTTGTTTTCGTTCTATGGGGTGGCCGGGCGCGGCCGCATGAAGCTGCAGATAGAGAACAAGGGCTGGATGGTCGTGTTTGGCGCTCTGGCTGGTTTTCTAGGTGGCGCATTCGGAATGAATGGGCCGGCCCTGGCCATCTACGGCGCGCTGCGGCGGTGGCCGGCTGCAAACTTCCGGGCTACCCTGCAGGCTTATTTTTTGCCCGCCAGCACCATGGGTTTAATCGGCTTCTGGAGGGCGGGAGTCTGGACCCCGACCGTAACCCACCAGTACCTGTTCGCCCTGCCGGCAATCGTGCCCGGCGTCTTCGTCGGCCGATACATCAGTCAGAAGCTCGATCGCGATGCATTCCTCAAGTACATCTATTTCGCCCTGATGGTGGTGGGGTTCGTTCTCATGGTGCAGGGCGCTACCGGGCATCGCGCGTGAGTCGCGGTCCGCAAAGTATCCTTAAGCTGCATGTTGTACGCGCTTCTCGCATTGGCGGTGTTCGGGCTGATCACCTCGTCTGTTTTCACAGGTATGGTGCTCGCCGCTTTGCCGCGCTTCTACCGCGAACGCCGCGAGGCCTTCACCGCGATGGATCGGGAGCCACGCTATAATCCGCCGCTCAGTCTTCTCAAGCCATTGCATGGAGCCGAGCCCGGACTGGAATCGTATCTCACCACGTTCTTCGAGCAGGTTTATCCCGTCTACGAGATTCTCTTTTGCACGCGCTCGGCCGACGACCCGGGGCTGGCGATCGCGCGCCGCGTGGCCGCGCGCTACCCTGAAGTGCCCGCGCAGTTTCTCTCCACCGGCGGCCAGCCCGACTACATCAACTCCAAGGCCGCCTCGATGGAGTTGATGGAGAAGCACGCGACGCACGACATTTTCGTCATCAGCGACAGCGACGTGCGCGTGGGCCCCGAATACCTGCAGGCCATCGCGCTGCCTTTCGCCGATCCGAAGGTCGGCGGCCTCACATGCCTGTATCGCGGCGTTGCCGCGGAAGGCGGCCTGTGGGCGCGTCTCGAAGCGGTCGGCATGTCGGTCGAAATGTCGGCAGGCGTACTGGTGGCGCGCAGCATGGAAGGCATGCAGTTCACCCTGGGTCCGACCATGGCCTTTCGCCGCGATACCCTCCGCCGCATGGGCGGATTCAAGGTGACGGCCGATTACTGCGCCGACGATTTCATCCTCGGCAACGAAGCGCATAAGCTTGGCGACAGCATCGTGCTCAGCCATCACGCCATCGATCACATGGTCATCAACACCAGCTTTCGGCAGTCCATGCTGCACCAGGTGCGCTGGATGAAATCGACGCGCTTTTCGCGCCCACGCGGCCATTTTGGCACGTCACTCACCTTCAGTATGCCCTTCGGATTGCTCGGGCTGGGCGCGGCGCTTGCCCTTCCCCATCATGTCGGCATCGGCGTGGGCCTTCTGGCCTGGGCGATCGTGTCGCGCTGGCTGCTCTCGGTTTGCGTGGGGAACTGGGTAGTCGGAGACCCCCATTGGTTCAGCCTCATTGTGCTTTATCCGCTACGCGACCTGATGGGCTTCTGCTTTTGGGCCGCCAGTTACACGTCGAGTAATATCCACTGGCGCGGGCGAAAATTCAAGCTTCTCCCCGGCGGCAAAATGAGCTCGGTGTAAAAACCTCCGCCCCGCCACTTCAGCTAACCCCGCTGACTCCGCTGACTCCGCCAACTCCGCTACCATGACTGCATGAAGGTTCTCTCCGCCCCCGAGATGCAGGCCTGCGATCGCGCCACGACGAAGCGCTTCGGCATACCCTCCATCCAGCTCATGCGCAACGCCTCGGCGGCCGTAGCGAAGTTTACTCTCGAACATTTTCGTGGTATCCAGAACGCGACGGTACTCTGCGGACGCGGCAACAACGGCGGCGACGGCATGATGACCGCGCGACTGCTGGATGCGGCAGGCGTCGCCGTCACGGTGCTGCTGCTGGGCGACCCGGATGGGCTGAAGGGCGATGCCGCCGAGGCGTGGCGCGAATTGAAAACCACATTCTGCCACGTCGCTGTGATTCGCGAACCCGCCGACCTGAACCATCATGCCGACGCGCTGCAGGCCGATCTGATAATCGATGCCGTGCTCGGCACCGGATTCAAGCCGCCCATGCAGAGCCTTCCCCTTGCCGCACTCGAATGGGTCAAGGGCAGTCGAGCGCCCATCCTTGCCATTGACCTGCCGTCGGGCTGGCCTGCCGACGATCTGCACGGGACGATTCACGATCCTGCGTTTCCGGCCGACGCGGTCGTCACATTCACCGCGCCCAAGCCGGCGCATGTGTTTGGTGAACTCACCCGCCATTGGGACCAGCCCATCGTTGTTGCGCCCATCGGCTCGCCCGACGAGGCCATCGCATCCGAACTCAATCTGCATTGGGCCGGGTCATCGCAAAGCCTGGTGCGCAAGCCGCGCCCGTTCGATTCGAACAAGGGAAAGTTCGGCAACGTTCTGGTCGTTGGCGGCTCGTTCGGTTCTGCTGGCGGCAAAGCGGGCGCGCCCGGGATGACGTCCCTGGCGGCAATGCGGACCGGCGCTGGGCTGGTGACCGCTGCAGTGCCCGAGCCGGCACTGCCGATCGTTTCCGGCTACGCGCCGGAACTGATGACGTGGCCGTTGAAAGCGAATGCTGACGGGCAGGCTTCGCCCGACAACCTCGACCCGCCCCTCGTCGCCGCAATGACCAAAGGGACGACCGTGCTGGCCATTGGCATGGGCCTGGGCCAGACCGAGGACACGGCGAAATTCTGCATCGGACTGCTTGAGGCTACGACCATGCCGGTGGTGATCGACGCGGACGGCCTGAATATCCTCTCGCAGCATCGCGGTGCGCTGGCGAAGCTTGCGCGCAACGGCCGCACGGTCGTCCTCACGCCTCACCCGGGCGAGATGGGGCGGCTCGCCCAAATCGACACACGGCAGGTGCAGGCGGACCGGCTCGGTGTGGCGCGCGCGTTTGCGCAGAAGCACGGGTTGACGCTGGTGCTGAAGGGCGCGCGTACCCTCATTGCGCATCCTGACGGCCGCGTCGCCGTCAATACTACGGGAAATCCCGCCATGGCCAAGGGCGGCAGCGGCGACCTGCTCACTGGCATCATTGCCGGTCTGCTGGCGCAGTATCCTGACCGGCCAGCTCACGCAATCGAGGCCGCGGTTTACCTGCACGGCCTTGCCGCGGACATGGCGGTGCGACACATGGACGAGCACACGCTGCTGGCAACCGACACGCTGCCGCATTTTTCCGCGGCGTTTCGCTTTCGCAGCCGTGCTCGAAACGGTTATGTTTGGTTGCAGGGACTGCCGGCCGAATCCTCCACGCCGAAACGCTCCCATGAGGCAGCGGAATGAGCAACGAAGCCCCCGTCGCGGAAGGCCGAATCCACGAATTCACCACGCAGAGCGGCGCGGACACCATTGAAGTGGGCCGCAAGCTTGCCGGCCTGCTCAAGCCGCCGCAACTCATCCTGTTGCATGGCGAACTCGGCACCGGCAAGACCACACTGGTCAAGGGCATCGCCCAGGCGCTCGATGCGGCCGATCCCGACGAGGTGACCAGCCCCACCTTCACCCTGGTGCATGAGTACGAGGGCACGCGCGACGGAAGCCCGGTGAAGCTCTTCCACCTTGACGTGTACCGGCTCGAGGGAGAGCGCCAGCTCGAATCCCTCGGCCTCGACGACCTGCTCACGCAGGATGCGCTGGTGATGGTCGAGTGGGGCGAGAAGTTCAAGAGCATCGTCAAGCGCGCTACGGGCGAGATCACCATTACTTCGGAAGGCGGCGACGCGCGCAAAATACGGGTGCTGCTCAAGGATGCCCCCGCATCCTAGATGCAGGGCAAAGGATCGATCTCGATGGAGGCGGAATCGCAAACCGGCGCGGATCACGGCTGCTGCGATACGTGCCAGGCGCAGGCCGCCCCTATGGCGTCTCGCCGCGTGTTCTGGCTGCAGTGGCTCACCATCGGGTGGATGGTGCTGGAGTGCGCCGTTGCGCTTGTTTCCGCATCCCGTGCGCGCAGCGTGGCTCTGCTAGCCTTTGGCGCGGATAGCTTTGTCGAGCTTCTCTCGGCATCCGTTGTACTGATGCAATACCTGCCCGGCGTCAAGCTGCGAGGCGAAGTCGCGGAGCGCGCGGCCGCCGTCTTGCTCTACGCGCTGGCGGCTGCCGTGGCGCTTATCGCTGCGCTGAGTTTTCGCCACGGTGCCGAGACCAGCCTCTCCGGCATGGCAATCACTGCGCTGGCCCTCGTCTTCATGCCGCTGCTGGCGTGGATGAAGCGGAGATATGCGCGCGCCACAGGCGATGCGGCCCTGCGCGCCGACGCCGCGCAGTCGGCCACCTGCGCGTACCTGGCCGCCGTCACGCTGGCGGGGCTCGCCGTGAACGCAGCCTGGCACATCACCTGGGTCGATAGTGTCGCGGCGCTTGCCGCCATCCCCGTGGTGCTGGTCGAAGCACGGCGCACCTGGCGCGGCGAAGGATGCAACTGCGCTGCCGTATAAGGACATTGCTGATTGCGCAACAGCACTGCCCCCGCATATAAAGAGGTGCAATTCAGAAACTCCTCTGGAGGCCCTCGTGCGCCGGTTTCATCTGTCTGCATTGTTTGCTTTGTGCGCCATTTCGTTCGCGCTGCTGGTTTCGCCGCTCACTGCGTCCGCCGCGGAAAAGCCGCACATCTTCCAGCATCCCGCGCTGAGCAAGGACCTGATCTGCTTCGGTTACGCCGGCGATCTGTGGACCGTCCCCCGCACCGGCGGCAAAGCAACGCGCCTCACCACCGGCGTCGGCATTGAGACCGCTCCCGTGTTTTCGCCCGACGGCAGCACCATCGCGTTCACCGCCGACTACGACGGCAACGTTGACGTGTTCACCATTCCCGCTGCCGGCGGCGTGCCCTCTCGCGTCACCTATCATCCGGCCGCCGACTTCGTTGTGGCATGGACGCCGGACGGCAAGGACATCGTCTTCCGCTCCACACGCGACGCCAAGAGCCGTTACACGCAGCTCTACACCGTGCCTGCAAACGGCGGACCCGCGAAGCTGCTGCCGCTGCCCATGGCCTATCAGGGCGCGATGTCTCCTGACGCCAAGGAGATCGCCTACTCGCCGCTGCCGCCCGCGTTTGGGTTCGATTACACCGCGTATGTCGCATGGGGCAATTACCACGGCGGCCGCGCGTCCACCATCTGGATCACCACCCTGCCCGGCCTCGAATCGACCGAAATACCGCACGAAAACTCTTCGGATTTCAATCCCGTCTATGCTGCCGGAAAAATCTACTTTCTCTCCGGCCGCAAAGGCCACACCACCATCTTCAAATACGATCCGGCGACGAAGAAGGTAGCGGAAGCCCTGGCCAACGACGGTCCTGACATCCGCTCTCTCGCCGGCGACAGTAGCACCCTCATCTACGATCAGCTCGGTGAGCTGCACCTGTTCGATACCGCCAGCGGCAAAAGCCGGATCCTACCCGTCGAGATTGACGCAGACCTGCCAGAGGTTCGCCCGCAAATCAAAGCGGTTGCCGATGAGGTGGAGCACGTGCGCATCTCCGCCACCGGCATCCGCGCTGCCGTCGAGGCACACGGCGACATTTTCACCGTCGCGGTCAAGCACGGTCCCACGCGCGACATCACGAACACGCCCGGGGCAATGGAGCGCGAGCCGGCCTGGTCGCCCGATGGACAATCCGTGGCGTACTTCTCCGACGAGTCGGGCCTGTATAACCTCTACGTCGCGCCGCAGACCGGCAACGCCATGGCTGGAACCGCGCCCGCGAAAAAATTCGAACTGGCCAAGGAGCCCACCTACTACTTCGATCCCATCTGGTCGCCTGACTCAAAGAAGCTGGCCTTCCACGACAGCCGCCTGAACACGTGGGTCCTGGATACCGTGACGGGCAAGCTTTCCGCGGTCGGCGAGAAGAATATCTATGGTGGATTTTCCAACACGGCCTATGACACATCGTGGTCGCCGGATTCGAAGTGGCTGGCGTACACACGTTCCATGCCGAACCACCTTCACGCAATCTTCCTCTACGAGGTCGAGACCGGAAAGTCTACGCAGATCACCAGCGAGATGGCCGAGTCCACCAACCCGGCGTTCGACCGCGAAGGCAAGTATCTCTACTTCATCGCCAGCACCAACGCCGGCGCCACGTCCGACGGTCTCGACATGACCAGCGATCTCTACCAGGTCACATCGAACATTTATGCCATCACGCTAACGGCAAGCACGCCGTCGCCCATCGCGCCGGAGCTCGAAGATGAGAAGGGGACAGACAGCGGCAACAAGCCCGACGCCGATCACGCCGACGCGAAAAACAACGCCGGCGCCGACGAGAAGGCACACGCGGCCAAGCCGCCGGTGAAACCCGTCAAAGTCGACCTCGACGGCATCATGACGCGCACCGTGGCGCTGCCGCTTCCCACGGCGGTGTATGAAGGTGTGTGGGCCGGCCTCAAAGGTTCGGTCTACTTCCTCGAGCGGCCGGGATCGGGCCGCTTTGCCGAGCGCGGCGCCACCCTGAGCCGCTGGACGCAGGAGGAGCGCAAGACCGAGAAACTGGCCGAGAATGTGGAGTCGTTCGAGCTCTCCGCCAACGGCGAAAAGATGCTGCTGGCGCTGGGTCATCCCGCGCCAGAAGGCGGCGCAATGCCGGCACCCGGCGGACACCCGTCGTGGGTGATTGTGCCTGCGACGGCACCGGTGAAGCCGGGCGAAGGCACGCTCTCGTTCGCCGACCTCAAGCTGAAGGTCGATCCGCACGCCGAGTGGGCGCAGATGTACCACGAGGTCTGGCGCATCGAGCGCGCCTATTTCTACGATCCCAATTTCCACGGTACCAACACGGTGGAAGACGAAAAGCGCTTCGAGCCTTACGTGCAGTCCATCGCCTCGCGCGCCGATCTCAACTACATCTTCCAGGAGATGCTCAGCGCATTCTCCGTGGGCCACCTGCGCGGCAATG
>Ga0068855_100009429_pt1 | contig 11792 bp, 8 predicted proteins | sample KBSCornC52_FD_66592 | JGI IMG/M metagenome (GOLD analysis project Ga0068855, IMG submission 66592) | Corn rhizosphere microbial communities from Kellogg Biological Station, Michigan, USA - KBS Corn C5-2 | ecosystem: Host-associated > Plants > Roots > Rhizosphere > Soil ...
CGGGCGGCGTCCGAGTGGCGTGCAAAGGGCCACTCATCCGATCGCGCGTTGCGGAATTGGCCGCTGACTCGGCGAGCGCAGGCGCAGCCACGGCGGGCGCCGCCTGCGCCGTGGGCGGCTCGAGCTCGGCCGCGGACGGCGCGGCCGCGGCGGACGGCGCGGTTTCGGACAGCGTAGGCTCGAGCGCAGGCGATGCCGCGCCAGACGAGACCTGCTGCGCCGCCGTGAACGTCTGATTGTGTCGGGTGAGCACGACGACCGTGAGCGCGACCAGGACTGACACGAGCGCGCTGGCCGTCCACGCGGTGCGCCGCCGGGGGCGGGCTTCGGGCGCGGACTCGAGCTCGCTGGGCGACGGAGTGACCGACAGCCGCGGCGCAACCAGCGCCGACAGGCTGGATTTGTGCGACGAGCGAAATTCCTGTTCGAAGACCGGCACCCCCGGCAAGCGCGGCGGCAGCGAGCTCGGACTGCGCTCGCGCAGCGCAAAGTGCGCCGCGACTTGCGCGTGGGACGCGACCCGACCGCGCGTCACCGCTTCGATCGCAAAAGCCAGCTCGGGACAGTCGGCGAAGCGCTGCGCCGGATCGACCGACAGCGCCCGCATGGCCACCGCTTTGAGCGGGATGGCCCAGGAAAGCTCCGGCGGCAATGCGGGCACTTGGATTTTGCCGCCCAGCAAGCGCACGACGATTTGATCGACCGAGTGGTCTTCGAACAATCGACGGCCGGCGAGCGCCTCCCAAAGCAACACGCCCGCGCTAAATACGTCCGCGCGCCGATCGACTTCATCACCGAGCAGACGCTCGGGCGCGACGTGTCCGAGATGCTCGGGCAGCGGCGCCGAGTCAGCGCTAAAGTGCCAAGGGGCGAGCGGCACGAGCCGCGCAATGCCCTGCTGATCCACGCGCACGAATGCCGGCGAAAGCTCGCCGTGGACGAAGCCTGCGCCCGCTTCGGTTTGGGTCTCGTGCAGCGCGGTCAGCCCGGCGAGGAGATCGAGCAAAATGCGCAGCGCGCGCGAGAGGCCGTAGCCTGCCAGCCCGCGGCTCGAGCTGAGCGCGACCCAGCCCGACGCGGCGGCGGTGTCGAGCGCGTAGCCGCCACTTACTTCGCGCATCGGCGCGAGTGCAGGATGAATTCGCGTGAGCTCGAGCTGGGCGCTGAAGCGCTGCGCGGTTTGCAGGGGCTCGAGCTGAGCAGGCGTGGGTTGGGCGGATCGGGCCAAGCCTTCCCAGAATACGGCAAATCGCTGGAATACTTGCGGCCAATCGTGGCCCCTTTGCGTCTTTCCAAGCCACGCATCTCGCTCGCCCGCCACGCGCGCGGCGGGCGCGCCGGAATTTTCCAGCGCACCAAAAGCGAGGGCAGCCGCTCACTTCGGCGACCGATCGCGCGCAGACCAGTGAAGCTCTTCGAGCTTTGCGCAGAAGTCGGCTTTCGCCAGGCGCGGATCTGGGCAGGGGTAGATGTGGTTGTTCGACGGCGCAGCTCCCCCAAAACTGCACGCGTCCCTTCTCAACGCGAACCGGCGCTCAGGCGCTCGCTCACTGAAAAGCGATCACCGCCGCGATCACGATACCCACGCCGAGCAGGAGCAGCGCCGCGCCAGCTTTGGGTAATGTAGCCATCGCCTTCGCGCCGCCGCTCTCGCTTCGGGCGCGCTTCTGCAGCATCTGGGTATAGCCGAGCACCCCGGCCATGATCACCACGAGCGTGAGCTTGGCGTGAAAGGCGGGTCCGCCTGCGGCAAAGACGCTCGCCGGCCCGCGCATGAACAACATGCCGAGCCCGGTCAACACCAAGAGCAAGAAGCCGATGCTGCCGTTCTTGCTCACTGACATCGTCCGCAGCATGAAACTGCGCCGTTCCGCGGGATCCAGCTTGGCGCTCGCGATGCCGAGCCGGAGCATGGCAAAGCCAGTACCGACACCGAGCGAGAGGCCCAAGAAATGAAGCACTAACAACACGAGGTACGAGGCGGGCATGACCTGGACGCTTCTAGCACTCTCGGCCACCCGTCGTAAAATTGCGCTCCGCGTTCCCTGCGGGTTACTACGGTACCTCCTCGGGAGGGGTCGTGCCTTCTGGCCAGTCGTCGGCGCGGCGATAAGCTGCGTCACGTTGCGCGAGTGATGCATTGCCGAGCGACAGTTCACGCCAAGTTCGACCGGGCGGCGAAGCATCCAGCCAATGAAAGCTATGCTCGCGATCGTCGAGGTGCACGTACGAGGTCTTCGGGTGCGTGTACACGCCGACCCCGACTCGCGGCAACGTGCGCAGGTACGCCGCGAGCACGCGCGCCGCGACGCCTGCCAGCTTGAAGTCAATGGCTTTACCGCTCGCGTGCAAGCCCTCGCGCCGGCGCCCGGGCTTGCGATAGGCGGAGATCACCTCCACTTCCGTGGCGCGAAAATGCAGGGCCGCGCGGACGACCAGCTGCAAGGTGCGGCGATCGATCGCGAGCGTGGCGATGGCCTTCGGATCGCGCGCGTCAGCGAGCAGCGAATCGAGTCGCGCGGCCGCGCTCTCGTCCACGTGACCGCTCGCATCGTACAGCTGAATGCTCGCGCTCTCGCGTAGGTTAGCGTTCGTGAAGTGAAGCTCCGCTGGCCGGACGAAGGGCAAGCTCGTGTTCAGGGCCGCGTGAGCCGGTGCGGGCGCCGGGGCCGCGGCGCGCGGCGCGGTCAGCTGGGCCGGGCGAGCCTCCGCCACTGGTTCTGTGCCGCTCGTCGCGTGATGTGCGAAGGCCAACGTGCCCGTGATTGCGAAACCGCCCAAGACGGCGCACGAGATCAAAGCGAGCGAGCGCGGCATCGCCGAAATCTAAGCACGCTTTCCGCAGGCGCGTGAAGCGCGCGCGCAAGCTGCCCGGCTTCAGCTGGCTTTTGCCGGCTTCTGCCGGAGCTCGATCAGCGGCTCGAGACCGCTGACGGCGGGCCCCACGATAACTTTGCCGTAGCAGTCGAAGCGCGAGCCGTGGCACGGACAATCCCAGGATTTTTCCGCGGTATTCCAGGATACGACACCCTTCAGGTGCGGGCAGGTTGCCGACATTTCGTGGGCCACGCCTGCGAGGTCGACGTACACCGCAACTCGCTTGAGCCCGCGACGCAGCACCGCACCCTCACCGCGCGGAATGTCCTCGAGCCGCGCGTCCGACGGCCCGAGCCAATCGGAATATTGCTCGGCCACGTTCAGGTTCTCACGCACGAACCGGCCAATCGCGCTCAGCGCCTTCGGTTTGCGAGCAGGATCGTAGAGCGACTCGAACGGGCTCTGGATGCCTTCAGCCAAGTCGGCGATCAACTGCGCGCCGAGCGCGCTGTAGCTCATGCCGTTACCGGAATGTCCGGTGATGATGAACACGCGCTCTTGCCCCGGATTGCGACCGATGAAGCCGATGCCATCGATCGGCTCGAGCACTTGGCCCGACCACCGGTTCAGCACGTGGCCTGCGCCCGAAATTCGCTCGCGCGCCCAATCCTCGAGCCGCTGCCAATGGCGCTCCCCTTCGGCATCTTGTCCGACTTTGTGATCTTCGCCGCCGACGATCAGGATGGATCGGCCGTTCGCGTCGCGTGCGCTCCGCACGTAGTGGTACGGCTCCTCGAGATCCCAGCACAAGGCCGGAAGCGGCTCGGCGTAGGCCAGAGACAGCGCGTAGCTACGATACGGCGCTTGCTTCGTGTGCATCGTCACCACATCGTTGATCGGGCTATTCGAGGCGACGACGACCTGGTTCGCGCGAATGCTGCGCCCGGCGCTGGTCCGTAGCCCGATCTGATCGCTCGCGCTCACCGGGTCGAAGCTTTGCACCGTGACCGGCGCATACAGCTGCACGTTTTCGCGCTGCAGCGCGCGCACCACTCCGGCGAGGAACGCCAGCGGATCGAACTCTGCCTGATGCGGCACGTGCAGCGCCGGTCCGGAGGTGAGCGCAAGTGGCGCACGCCGCACGAGCTCACAGCTGATGCCCGCCTCGGTTGCCGCCTGCTGTTCGCGGCGCAAGATCTCGGTTTGGTCCTCGTCGTTGGCGCACAAGAAGCCGCTCACTCGCCGAAAATCGCAGTCGATGCCGTAGGCGTTCGCCACGCGTTCCAAGTGGGCGATGCCGCGCATGTGGCTGGTCGCGATCGAGCGCGCCGCCTCTGCGCCGTGAATGTTCGACAGTTCGAAGTAACGAGTGTCGAGCATGGTCGTGAGGTGGGCACTCGTGGCGCTGGTTTGGCCTGCCGCGAGGCCCTCTCGCTCGAGCACGACGACACTGCGGCCGCGCTCCGCGAGCTCGAGCGCCGTCAATAGCCCCGCCATGCCCGCACCAATCACACACACGTCCGCGGTCAGATCGCGCTCGAGCGGAGCGAATGCGGCACCGCTCAGTGAACCGAGCGGCGCTTCCCAGCACGACTTATGCGTCATTTTCTGGTCCCCCCGCGGGTCGCGCTCGGACGGCGCTCGCTCTCGGCCACGACGTCTTTGCGCGAGCCGTGCTCGGGTGTTTCATCGCCGTTGGCGACTTTCGCCGACGACTCACGCAGCCTGCCATTTTCGTAGCTGAATTGGTCTGGGTGGAATTGCCGCCGAGCAAAGGCATCCCCAAAGGGCGAGAGCGCGTCGGTGGCGCGCGCCAGAAAATGGGCACCGAGCTCGTCACGCATGGACGCGCCGCGTCGAGTGCCGTGCCCGGTCGCAGGCGATTTCGCAAAATCCAGGTCGAGCTCGAGCGTCTCCGAAATTGCGCCGCCTCGTCGCGATAGCGGTCCCGGGTCGGCCTCGAGCTCGAGCTCGCCGCGCCCAGGCTCGGCGCGCTCGAGCTCCGACCTCGACTGATCGAGCTCCGGCTTCGGCTGATCGAGTCCGGCTTCGCGCAGCGTGCTCGGGCCGTCCACCCCCGCGCCACGGCGTTTGGTCTTGAGCCAGGAGAAAGCAGCAAGGCCTGCGAGCACAGCCCCACCACTCAACAAGGGAATTGCGACGCTGCGAATTGCCAAGGCGATCTCCTCTCTAAACCGTGACCAGCAATGCAAGGCACGGGCCGCCCTCGATCGTGCTTCGAGAGCGCGGACGAAAAGGTCGCAACGGGGGCCAGGTCCAGCACGTTTCAAGCGGGAAACCTGCTGCGTGCGCCACTCTGTCGGCGCAGCAAAACGCGACACTGCGCCATTCGACCACAAGCAAAGTGCTGGTGGACCGGTCCACGCCGAGACACAAATGCGCAAGGGTTAGGGAAATCATCGGAAATTCGCTTTCTATCGCTCACTTCCGAGGCTTGGATCACAAGTTGCTTTGAGCCTGGGGCGATGACTTCGCCTATCCATGCAAACGCCGCGGGCGAGGGTCATGATCATACGGAGACGTGTCTCGCGTTTCCGCCCGGCGCGCTCGCGGCGGGCATCACCCGTTACGCCGCTGGCTCGGTGTTGTCGGGCAAGTATCGTCTAGATTCCTTGCTCGGCGAAGGCGGCATGGGCGCGGTCTGGCGCGCGACCAATACCCTGCTGGACCTGCCGGTCGCGATCAAGTTGATCCGCGCCGACCTGGATCGGAATGCGCTGCGCGCGCGCTTGCAGCTCGAAGCCCGCTCGGTTGCCAAGCTCGGCCACCCGGCGATCGTACGCATCTACGACGTGGGCGAGACCGAACAGGGCGACCCGTTCATCGTGATGGAGCTGCTGGAGGGCAAAACTCTGGCAGAAATGCTCGGGCAAGGCCGGCTATCGGCGGTCCATGCCGTGCAGCTGCTGCTGCCGATCATCGACGCCTGCGCGGTGGCGCACGCGCGCGGCATCGTGCACCGCGATTTGAAGCCCGACAATTTGCTCATCGCCCGCGACGAGCACCGACTCCAGCCAAAAATCCTGGATTTTGGCATCGCCAAGCTGACCGACCCGCGCGAAATCGACCTGCGGCTGACCGAGATTGGCACGGTGGTGGGTAGCCCTGACTACATGTCCCCCGAGCAGGCGCGTGGTCAGGACGACGTGGACTACCGGACCGATATTTGGTCGGTGTGCGTGGTGCTGTACGAGGCGGTCACTGGCCGCGTGCCCTTCAACGCGCCCAACTACAATGCGCTGCTCCGGGCCATCGTCGAAGACGAACCACGGCCGGTCACGGATTTTGCCGCTGGCGATCTGCAACTTTCACAGATCATTTGTCGGGGGCTCGCCAAGTCTCCGGAAGGTCGTTACCCGTCGATGGGCGAGCTCAGGCATGCGCTCGCCGGCTGGTTACTGAGCCACGGCGTTCAGGAAGACGCTTGCGGCACCTCGCTCGACGCGAAATGGCTCAGTCGCGCCAGCGATCCCGCCTTGCTCGACGGGGGCATCGAGGACTCGCTCGAGGGGTTCGACTCGAGCCGCAGACGCACGCACGACTCGAACCCGAGCGCACACGCTGTCGACTCGCGCGGCCCCTTTACCGCCACCATCCGCCCCGAAGTGGTGGCGCGGACGCGCGCGCGCCGCTTGACCGCGGCGGCGTTGGTCACCGCACTCTGCCTCGCGCTGTTGTTCCTCGCCCCTCGGCGTTCGCTGCCGAACGCCGGAGCTGCGGCTTGGCTCGGCCAACGCAGCGAGCACCCGCTGCCTCCGCCTGCACCGAAGCCGGCCGTACCGCTCCCCCCAGCGAGCGCAGTCACCGTGGCCGCGCCGCAAGTGAGCCCCGCGCCGGTCGTCGCGATTCCGGTCAGCGCCCTGCCCCTCTCGAAGACGCCTGCCGCGGCTTCTGTCGCCCGCGGCTCGCAAACTACGCCGTCGCAGCGCCCTGCCAGCCGACGAGCCGTCGCCAGTGCCGCCGCACCGGCCACGGTGACCGTACCGCACCCGACCGCACCAGCCCGGCCGAAACCTTCCGAGCTCGACCTGATTTCCCCCTACTGAACCGCGGCGGACCAAAGTCGTGATGCGAACGAAATCAGCGACAGTCTTGCGGCAGCGACGCTCGCTGCCGCTCTTCGGTTTGTGTGCCGCGCTCTCACTGCCCGTCACGCGTGAGGCGCGCGCTGCCGAACCGGTCGTCGCCTCGAGCGATACCAGCGGCGAGCAGGGCAAGGCGCTCGCCAAATCCAAATATCAGCAGGGCGTGGAGCTCTACCGTAACGAGCGCTACGCGGATGCCGTGCAGCGTTTTTTGGAGGCAGACGCCCTGGCACCGAGCGCAGCGCTCTCGTTCAACATCGCCCGCGCCTACGAAAAGCTCGGCGACGACGCGGCGACGCTGCGTTGGTACAGGAACTACCTGCGCTTGAACCCGGAGGCGCCGAACGCCGCAGAGGTTCGCCAAAACATCGAGACGCTCGGCCTGTCACTGGCCAAAAAGGGCATTCAACAAGTGACCGTGCTGTCCACACCGAGCGGAGCCACAGTAGCGATTGACGGGCGCCCGGTCGGCGTCACTCCACTCACGCTCGAGATGAAGCCCGGGCCGCACCACGCGTTCGTCACGCTGCGCGGTTTCCGCGATCTCGAGCGAGATTTTTCGTTGAGCGCACCCGCTGCGATGGATTTGTCGGCCGAGCTCGAGCCGGCACCTGCCTCCGCTTCCGGGCTCGCAGCGCCCGAGCAGGCCGGCAATCCTGGCCCGCATCCGCTGCCCCGTCGGCGTTTCGGCATCGCGCCCTATCTCACGCTCGGCGCGGGCGCGGTCGCATTGGCGGGCGCCGCCATTTTCGAAGCCCGGCGGCGCTCGGCCCAAGACGCCGCCCGGGACGATCAGACTCAGCTTGCCAAGCAACACGATCTGGACGCGATGAATAGTCGGCAGACGACCGCGCGCGTCCTGCTCGGAGCCGGTGGAGTGTTGGTCGTGACGGGTGCGACGCTACTCGTCTTCAACGCGCGACTCACGCCCGAATCGACGGCAGCGGTTTCGCCGGTGCCTGGCGGAGCGGCGTTCTCTTGGACGCGGAGCTTCTGATGGCACCTTTTCGAGCGCTGCTGTTGCTTGCGAGCCTGCTCTGGCTGGCGTTCGCCTGCGAGAATACGGTCTCGACTAGCCTGGAGGGGAAAAAGTGCGACGCCACGCTGCAGTGCGCGAGCGGCTACGTTTGCGACGTGGCCCATGATTTGTGCGTGCGCCCCGATCAACTCACGGGCAGCGCAGGGGGTAGCGACGCGAGCGCACCCGGCGACGGCTCGCGCGGCTGCGCCGACGGCCAGGTGATGTGCGCGAGCGGCTGCGCGCAGCTCGCTTCGGATCCAAAAAACTGCGGCGGGTGCGGCGCAGAGTGCACGTCACCCGAGCACGGCGCGGGCGTTTGCGTCGACGGCCAATGCAATTTCGCCTGCACCGCCGCAGGCTACGCTGCATGCGGACGGGTTTGCCTCGCGCTCGACTCCGACCCGGACAACTGCGGCAGCTGCGGAAACCGCTGCCCCGGGGACGCGGGAACCCAACGCTGCGTGGCCGGCAAATGCAAGCTCGAGTGCCCGAGTCCGCAGCAAATCTGCGCCGGGCAATGCACGGATGTCGCGAGCAACCCCGCGCACTGCGGCGCCTGTGACAAGCCCTGTGCCGCCGGGCTCGTGTGCTCGAACGGCGCGTGTAAGTCGAGCTGTGAAGCACCGCTCGCCGACTGCGGCGGAGCTTGCGTCAACTTGGCGACGACCCCGAGTCATTGCGGCGCGTGCGCCACAGCGTGCCCGAGCCCGGCGCATGGCAGCGCAACTTGCGACGCTGGCAGCTGTGGGTTCGCATGCGCCGCAGGCTACGGTAAGTGCGGCAGCAACTGCGTCGCCCTCGCGCAAGATCCACTCAATTGCGGTAAATGCGAAAATAGCTGCCCCGCCCCCGCGAACAGCGTCGCCACCTGCGCCGCGATGGCCTGTGATTTCGTGTGCAACGCGGGCTTTGCCAAGTGCGGCGGCGCGTGCGTCAAGACCGACAGCGATCCGAGCAACTGCGGCGGCTGCGGCACGACCTGTGGAAGCAATGAGGTCTGCTCCGGCGGCAAATGCATCTCCAGTTGCCCGAGCGGCACCTCGAATTGTCAAAGTGCCTGCGTCAATCTGAAGACCGACCCCAGCAACTGCGGAAAATGCGAGATGATGTGCAACGGCGCTGCCAACGCCAGCGCCGCATGTCAAAACGGGAGCTGCGGCCTGACTTGTGACGCCGGCTACTCCCTGTGCGGCAACACCTGTCGCAGGGTCGACTCCGACAGCCAGAATTGCGGCACCTGCGGGCACGTTTGCGCCGCCACGCCGAATGGCGTCGCGATCTGCAGCGCGGGCCAGTGTGGCGTGAGCTGCAACACCGGCTACAGCAACTGCAGCGGCAAATGCGTCGATGAAAGCTCGGATTCCGCGCATTGCGGAGATTGCGGCACCGCGTGCCCCAAGGGCAGCGTCTGCCAAGGCGGCGTGTGCATGAGCAGCTGCGGTGCGAAGACGACCTGCGGCTCCTCCTGCGTCGACACCTCGAACGACACCTCGAATTGTGGGGACTGCGACGTCGTGTGCATGCCTCCGCCGAACTCCGCGCCAACTTGCGCGGGCGGCAAATGCGGCTTCAAATGCCAAGCGCCCTATATGCTGTGCGGAGATGCCTGCATCGACACGCAGTCCGACGTGAACCACTGCGGGAACTGCGACAAGGTGTGCCCAACCGTATCGGGCGGCGTCGCGACGTGCACGGGCGGCCAATGCGGCATCAGCTGCGCCGCTGGCAACTCCGCGTGCGGCGGGAAGTGCTTCGACCTTCTCAGCGATCCGATGAACTGCGGCGGGTGCGGTAAGAAATGCCCTGGCAAGAAACAGTGCCTGCTCGGCCTGTGCTTGCCGTAAAGCGCGACTCGACATCGCGTGATCGCACGCGCCACACTGGCATGCGCCGTGCACGCCGCCCACTCGATGTCCAGTTTACTTAGGCATTCCTCGAGTCCGATCCTTCTTTCTGCTCTCGCCTTGTCGGTGAGTAGCTGTCGCATCGTCGGCGGCATCTTCAAGGCGGGCGTTTGGGTGGGCGTGATCGCCGTGGCCCTAGTGATCGGATTGCTCTTTGGGCTCGTGCGAATGCTCGGAGGCAGCCGCTGAGCGTGCTGCTCTGCCTCAGCCTTTCCAAACGGCCACAGTCCGATGTCCACGAACCCTGATCATAGCGCGCGAGACGAACGCAGAAGCGTCACACCCCCAAGTGCGCCGCTGATTTTCGACCCGCGCCAGCTCCCGCGCCTCGGTCCCTATCGGCCGCAGAGCGTGCTCGGGTCGGGCGGAATGGCGACGGTGTACCTCGCGACCGGTGCGGCGCAGCTCGGGCATCGCCGTTGGTGCGCGCTGAAGGTGCTGCACTCGAAGCTGTGCGCCCGCGCCAACTACTTGGACATGTTCTTCAATGAAGCGCGCATCGCTTCGGAAATCAGCCATCCGCACGTGTGCGGCGTGTTCGATTACGGCACCATCGACGGCCAAGCCTATCTCGCCATGGATTACGTGCGTGGCAAATCGCTGTCCGCGATCGCGCACGCGCGCGAGAAAATCGACAATCCGACCGAGCACGCACGACGCCTGGCCCGGCTCTTGGCCGACGCTTGCGAAGGGCTGAGCGCAATTCACGAACATCGCTCCGCGCTCGAGCCCGAGCTTCGCGTGGTGCATCGCGACATCAGCCCGGACAATTTGCTCCTGGGCTTCGACGGCTTCATCAAAGTGATCGATTTCGGGCTAGCCAAGGTCGACGGCCGCGGCGAAAAGACCGAGTCCGGAATTTTGAAGGGAAAGCTTTCGTACGTCGCACCCGAGCTGCTGCGCGGCGAAAGCGCAACCGCCAGCGTCGACATCTGGTCGCTCGGCGTCGTCGCCTGGGAGCTGCTCACGGGTCAGCGCCTGTTTCGCCGCGGCAGCGACGCCGAAACCGTGCGAGCACTGGCGGAGGCTCCGGTGGCGGCGCCGTCGAGCGTCCTGCCCGGCCTACCGAGCGAGCTCGACGCCATCGTGCTGCGCGCGCTCGAACGCGAACCGAACCGACGCTACGCAAGCGCCGCCGAGTTCGGCGCCGCGCTTTGGACTTTTCTGCGGTCGCAGGGAGAAATCCCCGATCATCGCCAAATCGGCGCCTGGCTGAGCGCGCTGTTCCCGGAAGAAGAACAGCGACTTCTAGAGCGGCTCGAGCGCGTGCCGAGCACTCCACTGCATTCCACGCCCGCGACCGCACGTCGTTCGCTCCACCTGCTCCAGCACGTGCGCGGCCGCATCGCTCACGCCGTAAAGCTACGGAGTCGCTCGCGTTGGTTGGCCGCCGCGGTGATCGCCGGGCTGTGCTTTGGCTGGAGCGCGTTCCACTGGTCGAGCGCGCGCGGCCGCGGCCCGTCCGCATTCCGCACGGACGACGCAGCGCTGGTCTCACCGGCGTTCGAGCGCGCGGATTCGGCGCGCTCACCGGCCCCGGTCTCACTCGCGCGCGTGCGTTCGGAGTCTGGGCTCACGGTCGAGATCGAGCGCGCTTCGAACAACGATGAAGTGACGGTTCGCGTGCGCGCCTCCGCGCCGAGCGAGCGGACGCTGGAGCGCGCCGCGCGCTAAACGCTTGGCATTCTTGAAGGCGGGCCACGCTGTGACCATTTGCGACGGAGGGCGCCCGTCCGAGAGCCACGTTTCGGCTCAGTTTCCCGCGAAGCAATGTTCGGCACGGCACGTGCTTTAGAGCACGACGTCAGTTCAAACTCAGGAGGCTTTGATGATTCGTTCTTCCATCGTTGTCTGCGGTCTCGGCTTGGTGCTCGCGCTCGCGAGCGCATGCAACAAGGCTGCGGACGAACAACAAAAAGCAGTGAACGCGCAGACGCAGGCCAA
>Ga0068855_100009431_pt1 | contig 11792 bp, 6 predicted proteins | sample KBSCornC52_FD_66592 | JGI IMG/M metagenome (GOLD analysis project Ga0068855, IMG submission 66592) | Corn rhizosphere microbial communities from Kellogg Biological Station, Michigan, USA - KBS Corn C5-2 | ecosystem: Host-associated > Plants > Roots > Rhizosphere > Soil ...
CGCAGCGATCTCGAATAACCCGCACTGTGTGCAGCCCCAGATCGCCCGCATCGCGCGTTCTCCGGCGATGGCGCCCCGATAGTCGCCGCGCGCTGCCGCAAGATCAGCCATCGCCCCGAGTCGAAAGAAGTTTCCTCTCTGCACGCCGGCCGGAATCAGACGGTCGGACTCGGCGAGCAGTCGCTGCGCTTCGTCGGGACGACCCGCCAGCGCGTACGCCGACGCGAGCGCCGGATACGGACGGTCCATCGGCTCGATGGATGCGAGCGTATGCCTGGCGAGAGCAGAATCCAGCAGGGCCAGGGCGGCAGCCGGATTGTTCCTGTGCCGAAGCTGCAGCTGCGCCAGCGATGCCATCTGGGCGAGATACTCGCCAGGCAGTCCGCGCGCTTCCCCCGCCGCAGCCGCCGCGCGATATCGCTGTTCCGCCAGCGAGAGCTTACCCTGGACTGCGGCCAACGCTGCGCCATCGGCGTTCGATATCTCCGACCAGTACGTGCTCGAGCTCTGCGCGGACTGCAGCTCGTGCAGACTCTTCTCCGCCTCCTGGTACTCTCCCCGCCTCGCGGCGAGATACATCTTTCCCTCGATCATGGTGGGATCGGATGGCGCGAGCTTTTCCCAATCCGTCATCGTCGACTCTGCGGCGCTCGCCTTCCCCTCTCCGAACTGCGCGTTGATCAGATTCCACGTGCAGGTGCCGGCGAACCCCAGCTTCGTGCAGCGCGCCGTGAGGCTGTCCGCCCGCGCGTACTTGCTGGTCATGTATACCGCGAGACCGAGATTGTTGAGCGCGATATCGTTGTTCGGGTCGATGGACAGCATCGCCCGATATGCGTCCTCCATCTTCTGCTCATCGAAGTCGACCGAACCGTAGTAGTACGCGATCGTGGCCTGTCGCTCGAGCTCCGGAAGCCGGTCCCGATGCTGGAATGCACGCGTGGTGGCATCGACGACCTTCGCGGTGGAGCTCGTCGTATTTCCCAGCACGGCCGCGAGCTTGCGCCACGCCATTGCGAAGCCCGTGTCCAGCGCGGTCGCCTCCTGCAGGAGCACGATCGAGCGGTCATAGTCGTCCGCGTTCGCCAGTCGCACAGCCTCGGTGTATTTCTTGAGCGCCTCGAGCGAACCTGTCGTCACGTGCTCGAGCGGCTCATCCGCACGGATGCTCACGAGCGATTCGCCGATTCGCTCGCGCAGCGCGCGCGAGAGCCGATCGAGTGCGGGAATGAGCTCTCCATCATTCGCCGCGCTCTCGCGCACCGCCGCGAGCACATCGCCCGTGCTCGCGGAGAGGATCTTCGCGGATACGAGATAGCTCTTCCCCACCGCATCGATCTCGCCCGCCACCACCGCGGGCACGCCCTCGCGCTGCGCGAGCTCGCGCCCCAGCGCGGCGGTGATGGCCGTGCTCCCCGGCTTCTGCATTCGCTTGAGCGCATCCGATACGGCTTCGGCGTTCATCAGCTTCACCGTCGACGACTGCGACAGATCCACGCGCAGCGCCTCGGTGAGCGTCGGACCGAGCGTCGAATCCGACGCACGATTGTCGAACTCGGCGAGCAGAATCGGCTGGCGGTTCTTGATCAGCCCCTTCGCCTGGAGTGTGCCGACGGATCCGATGCCGAGCGCACGCATCACCGTGTAGCCGATCACGATCGCGGTGAGCCCGCCGAACGACAGTCCGCCACCGAGAATCGCCTTGCGCCACGTGAGGTGCTTCGCAACGCCGGCATCGGGGACGCGGTACGTTCCCGTCGCGGCGGCCATCATGCGCTCGCGCTCCTTTCGCCCCGTGAGCAGCATGATCGGCAATCCGATCGCGAGCAGAACTGCGGCGCCGCCGAGCACCCAGTCCGGAAGCCCGAGCTTGTCGCGCAGTACGAACACCACCGCGAGCACCGCAATCGAAGCCGCACCGAACAGCATCGTCACACGCAGAGGTCGCGCGCGCCTCAGCGCCGCCTCCGCGCCACTGGTGAACGCCGGCGTCGCCGGCGCCGCACCCGTCGGCGCCATCCCGCCGCTCGGCGTCGCCAGAGCCTGGAGCTGCGACACCACCTCGGTTGCGTGCTGCACGCGATCCGCCGGCTTCTTCTGCAGCAGGCGCATCACGAGCTCGTTGACCGCGGGCGGCACGGTCTCGCGCAGCGACGACACGGGCGCCGGAGCCGTCGTCACGTGCGCGGCGAGTACCTGCTGGGGCGACATTCCGCTGAACGGCGGACGGCCCGCGAGCATCTCGTACGCCATGGCACCGAGCGCGTAGAGATCCGCGCGGTGGTCCACGTGCGGGTCGGCCGCCGCCTGCTCGGGCGCCATGTATGCGGGCGTGCCGAGCGCAACCCCGATCGACGTGAGCGAGCTGCCACCCGTGGCGGCGCTCACGGCCTTCGCGACGCCGAAGTCCGTCACCACCGCGTGCTGCCCCGAGATCAGGATGTTGTCGGGCTTGATGTCCCGATGCACGACGCCGCGCGCGTGCGCGTACGCGAGGCCATCCGCCACATCCATGAGAATCCGGATCGCTTCCCCGACGGGGAGCTCGCCCTCGCGCGCGAGCTTCGCGCGCAGCGATTCGCCCTCGACCAGCGGCATCGTATAGTAGAACAGGTCGCCCACCTGTGCCGCCGCGTGCACGGGTACGATGTGCGGATGCTGCAACGAGGCCGCGAGCTGGATCTCGCGCCGGAACCGCTCGATGTTCACCGCGGCAGACATCTCGGGCGGCAACACCTTGATCACGACCTCTCGGCCGAGCGCCGTTTCGCGCGCCAGGAACACGTGCGACATGCCTCCGCCCCCAAGCTCGCGCTCAATGCGATAGGCGTCACCGAGTGACGCCTGCAGGCGCTCCTGGAGCTCGGACATGGGGTGAAGCTATGGTCCGAGACGCAATGTGTCCACGTTCACGAGCATCGCCGCCAGGGCGCGCGTGACCTCCGGCATCACATGTGCTTGCACCCGGCCGCCGAGGCATTTGCCCAGGAACTGCTCCGTCGCTCGCGTGACGGCCAGAGCGGTGACTGCCTCGCCGAAACCGTGTCCTTCGTTCGCCGCGAGCAGGTAGGTGACGGGAATGTGCCGGCGATGGAGCGCCACGGCGATCTGATCCGCCTGAGGCTTCGTCACCCGCGGATCGTTCGCTCCCTGAAAGATCAGGAGTGGAGCGCGAGCGGAGTCAGCGCGAAAGAGTGGCGAGTGCGCGAGCATGTCGGCGCGATCGTTGGCATCGCGCGGATCACCCACGAACGGATACCAGGACCGCGGAAGAAAGGGTCGCCATGACGGCGGAAACGACTCGAGCAGCGTGACGAGATTGCTCGTGCCCGCGTAGTCCACCACGCACGCGAACGTATGCGGCGTGAACGTCAGGCCGACGAGCGCTGCGTAGCCGCCATAGCTGCCGCCCATGATCGCGATCCGCGACGTGTCGACCATCCCCTGCTTCTCGAGATAGGTGATGCCATCCAGCAGGTCCGTGTGCATCGCCCTGCCGAACTGCTTCTTCGCCGCGCGCGCAAACCTCTTTCCCAGTCCGGTGGTGCCGCGATAGTTCACCTGCAACACCGCATAGCCGCGGTTCGCGAGCAGCTGCACATCGGAATCGAACTCCCACTTGTCCCGATCGCCCCACGGGCCGCCATGCACGAGAACGACCAGCGGCAGCGCGCGCGCAGGCTTCCCGGGTGGCAGCGTGACGTAGCCGCCTATGCCAAGCCCGTCGCGTGACTCGAAGGAGATCGGCGTCTTCGGTGCGAATCGATAGCTGCGAAGCCCGGGGCGCGGATCGTAGAACTTCTCGAGCGCGTTCCGCTGCCTTGAGTACAGGTACGTGATCGAGGGCCGCGTCGGCGTGTTGAGCGTGACGACCCATTTCGAACGGTCGCTCGTTCCCGAGCCCATCTCGACGACACCGCCGCCCGCACGCCGCGCCGCGCCGAGCAGCGCTCGCATGTCCGAAGTCTTCGGGTAGAGGCGCGCGGTGTCACCCACGTACCGAGTCATGAGCAGCTCGCCCGTGAGATCATCGAACAGCACCTGATCGATGTCCACCTCCTTCAACGGGTCGCTGTCGACGACCATCTCCCTGCCACTCACGAGATCGAGCAGAACCAGACGCGAGAGATCGGTACCCTCGTTGCTCGTCATGTAGAGGCTCTGATCGGTCGCGAACCGCAGCGGCGTGATCTTGTCCTCTACCGAATACGACTTGACCATGCGCCACGGCGCCGCCTCGGACTCGCGTGCGAACAGCTGATAATGTCCCGCCGAGTCCACGGCGTACGCCGCGCGCACGCGCGCCTGCTTGTCCGCGACGTATCCGAGAAACGTGCCGGGATTCTCCGCGGCGAGATCCAGCTTCCCGGTGCCGAGGTCGACGCGGTACGCATCCGCGAGCTCCGGGTTGCGCTTGTTGAGCGTGATGATCGCGATCTCCGGCATCGCGCTCGGGAGCGCGAGCACCTCGACTTCGACGTTCTTGAACGGCGTGAGGTCGCGGACGCTGCCGGTCGTGTCCGCGATGTCGGCGGCATAGAGATGGTAGTTCTCGTCGCCGCCCCGATCCTGCAGCCACAGAATCCGCTTGCCGTCGCCGGACCACCAGTACTGCTCGATCGAGCGCACGGAGTCGCGCGTGACGTTGCGTTCCCCGGTGGACGCGGCGGGACGCACGAACACGTTCTGGTGACCGTGCCAGCTCTTCATGTAGGACAGCCAATGCCCATCCGGGGAAATGCCGCCCCACTGCATCACGGGCGCATCGTACAGCGCCTCGATGGGAATCAGCTCGGGCGGCGAGAGTCGGCGAGCCGCCGACTGCGCCGCGGCTGCACCTGCAACGACAATGGCGCATCCACAGGCGATTCCCAGCCGTGTGCAGGTGGTGCTCCGGGATCCGGATCGCATCATTCCCCCACGATGTATTCGCGATTGGACATCGGGAACCTTCACAAGGTTTGATCCCGGCCCCGTCCCGCCTCCGGAAACCTCGGACCGCCTCGAACCGTCATCGGAGTGGCTATCTTTCACTGTCAGGCACGAATCCGGCGCGCCCCGCGGCGCGCCCGACCCACGCCGGAGGCACGATGAACGAGAAGGAGATGCAGGCGCTGCTCAGAAAGACCATGGCGAAGGCCGCGGCCAAGAAAAATCCGAATCGTCCGACCTACGACAAGGCCCTCGACGCCATCCGTGGCGAGCGCCCCGAAGCGTCCGAGGATGCGACGGAGATCTTCAAGGAGATGAAGAAGCGCACCTTCTAGTGCGCTTCGTTTCACCTCGGCTCAGACCTCCAGTCGATCGCCCGGCTTCGCGACCACCTCGTACAGCGCGGGCATCAGGAACACGGAGATCAGCAGCCGGGAGAAGAGCCCGCCCACGATCACGATCGCGAACGGGCGCTGCGAGTCCGAGCCCACGCCGGTCGAGAGCGCCGCGGGGAGGAGTCCGAACGCCGCCACGAGCGCAGTCATCATGATCGGGCGCAGCCTCAACAACGCGGCCTCCCTGATCGCGTCCGAGACCGGACGCCCCTCGATTCGCAGCTCGTTCACGTACGAGATGTAGACCACCGCGGTCTGCACGCTCACGCCGAATAGCGCGAGAAAGCCGATCCCCGAGCTCACCGAAAACGGCGTTCCCGTGAGCTTGAGCGCGAGAATTCCCCCGATCGGCGCCGACAGCACCACGCCGAGCACGGTGATGCCCGGAAACTTGAAGTTGCTGTAGAGCGCGAAGAGGATGAGGAAGATCAGCACGAGCGTGATCGGCAGCACCACCTGCAGCTGCCCGCGCGACGCCGAGTAGTCCTCGTACTCGCCGCCCCAGCGCACCCGGTATCCGGGCGGCAGGTGAACGCGCTTCGCGACCTGCTCCCGCGCATCCTTCACCGCGCTCGCGAGATCGCGCCCGTTCACCGAGTACTGCACGCCGATGAAGCGCGAGTTGTCCTGCCGGTAAATGAAGGACGCACCATTGGCGAGCCGGATCTCCGCGAGCTCGCGCAGCGGGATCTGCTGCCCATCCGGCGTGGACACCCGGATGTTGCCGATCGCGTCCGGTGTCTCGCGATACTGCGGCTCGAGACGCACCACGAGATCGAACGTGCGCTCTCCCTGCGCCACCGTCGTTGCCGCGTTCCCGCCCACCGCAGCCTCGATCAGCGCGTTCACATCGGCGACGTTCACTCCGTAGCGCGCGATCCTGGCGCGATCGATCTTCACCGTCAGGCTCGGCTGACCCAGCTCCTGCACGAGCGTCACCTGGTCGATGCCGCGCACGGAGTCGAGCACCTGCTTCACCTCGCGTCCCTTGGATTCGAGCGTGGCGAGATCGTCGCCGAACAGCTTCACGTCGAGCGAGCTCTTGAGACCCGTCTCCGCCTCGTTCACCGCATCTTCGGCCGGCTGCGTGTAGTTGAAGGTGATGCCCGGAAAGGCCGACAGCTTCTTGTCGATCGCCTGGATCAGCTCCGGCTTGTTCCTGATGGGGCCCTTCCATTCGCCGTACGGCTTGAGCCCGACGTAGAACTCCGCATTGAAGAATCCCGTCGGATCGGTTCCATCGTCCGGGCGGCCATGCTCGTCCGCCACGACGGTGACTTCTGGGAACGAGCGCAGAATCGCGCGGATCTGCGGCACGATGCGCGACGACTCCTCGAAGGAGATGGTGTACGGCATCGTCGAGCGCACCCACAGCGCGCCCTCATCGAGCTTCGGCATGAACTCGCCGCCGATGGTCGGGATGAGCAGCAGCGACAACGCGAACAACACGCTCGACACGCCGATCACGCGCCACGGAAAGCGCAGCGACCAGTCGAGTGCGCCCTCGTATCGATTGCGCATCCACTCGAACACCGGATTGCGCCGCTCGCGCACGGAGCCTCGCAGCAGCCAGATGCACAGCACCGGGAGCAGCGTGATGGTGAGCAGAAACGAGCCGACCACCGCGAAGATCGTCGTGTCCGCCATCGGCTGAAACAGCTTCCCCGACGGACCCGCCAGCGCGTAGATCGGCAGGAAGCCCGCGATGATCACCGCCACGGCGAACAGAATGGGTCTGTCCACCTCGGCTGCCGCATCCACGATCACCTCGCGCAGATTGTATTCGGTGTCGTGACGCAGCGCGAGCTGTCGAAAGACGTTCTCCACCATGACCACCGCGCAGTCCACGATGATGCCGAAGTCGATCGCGCCGATCGAGAGCAGATTGGCCGGGATGTGCTTGAGATCGAGGCAGATGAACGCGAACAGCAGCGCCAGCGGGATCGTGATCGCCACGATCAGCCCCGCGCGAAAGTCGTACAGGAAGAAGATGAGGATCACGATCACGATCACGATGCCGCGCAGCAGGTTGTCTTCCACCGTGTGCGTCGTGAGCGCGACGAGATCGCTGCGGTCGTAGAATGGCCGCACCTTCACATCCTTCGGCAGGATCGAGTCGTTGAGCTCCCGCGTCTTCGCTTCCACGCCCTTGAGCACCGTCTGCGCCTGCTCGCCGACCCGCAGCAGGATCACGCCTTCGACGGCATCGTTCACCGTGTCGATGCCGAACTGTCCGAGCCGCGGCGCGGCGCCGATCACCACCCGCCCGATGTCCTTCACCAGTACCGGCGTGCCGTTGTGCACCGCGACCACGACGTTGCCGATGTCCTCGAGCGTCTCCACGCGCCCGAGCCCGCGCACGTAGTAGAACTGCCCGCCCTCGGAGTAGAAGCCGCCACCCGCGTTGCCGTTGTTCGCCGCGAGCGCGCTCGCCACCGCCGGCACCGAGAGCCCCGCTCCCGCGAGTCGCACCGGATCGATCACGACCTGGTACTGCATCGTCTCGCCGCCCAGCGACGACATGTCCGCTACGCCCGGCACCGACTTGTACGCACGCTCGAGCACCCAATCCTGAATGACCTTGAGCTCCATCGCCGAGCGATCCTTGCTCTCGACGACGTAGCGGTAGACGAGCCCCGACGGCGAGAAGAGCGGCGCCACCGACGGCGTCACGCCCTCCGGCAGGTCGAGATCCGGAAGCCGCTCGAACGCCTGCTGTCGCGCGAAGTAGTTGTCCGTCTTGTCGCCGAACGTGAGCGTCACGTCGGACAATCCGTACAGCGACACCGAGCGCATCACCTTGAGCCCGGGCAGCCCGTTCATCACGAGCTCCGTGGGCGCCGTGATCAGTCTCTCCACCTCTTCCGCGGCGTGGCCCGGCCACTGCGTCACGATCTCGACCATCGGAGGCGAGAGATCCGGATACGCATCCACCGGCAACCGCTTGAACGACCAGATCCCCACCCCGATCAGCAGCAGCGCGAGGAAGATGACGATGAGCCGCTGATCGATCGATGCGCGAACGATGCGATTGACGAACGACCGCTTGAAGTGAGGCTCGTGTACCGGCTCGCTCATTGGCTCTGCGCGAACTGAAGGAAGAGCCCACCCACCTGGATCACCCGCTCCCCATCCCTGAGCCCCGCGCTGATCTCGTACTTGTCGTTCACACGGGAGCCGAGCGTGACCTGTCGCCGCTCGAATCCGCCCCCCGGCTGCTGCACGAACACGAAGGGCAGATTGTTCTCGTCACGCAGCACGGCACTCACCGGCAGCAGGATTCCGTGCTTGTCCTTCGACGAATGGATCGTCGCCGTCACGTACATGTCCCGCTTGAGGACGTGTCCCGTGTTGGGCACCACCACGCGCACCTTCGTCGCCTTCGTCGCGGGATCCACGAGCGCCTCGATGTAGTCGACGGTGCCGGACAGCGGATGCGGCGCCGCCTCCGTCCCCACATCCACCTTGTCGCCCTTCGACACGGATGCGAGATCCGCCTCGAACACGCTCGCCATCACCCACACCGTCGAGAGATCGGCGATCGTGAACGTCGGCGTCGTCCCCGCCTGCAGCAGCTGGCCTGGATTGATCAGCTTCTCCACCACCGTTCCCTCGATCGGGGCGCGAATCACGCCGAGCGCCGCCGCCACCGGCTGGTTGGTGCGCAGCTTGGAGAGCGTTCCGGAATCCACCCCGAGCGCCTGCAGCGCCTGCAGCGCCGCATCGCGGTCCGCTTCCGCGCTCACCGCATCGGTCTGCGCCTGCTCCATGTCGCGCCGCGCGATCGCATCGTTCTTGAACAACGCCGAGTCCAGGGTCGCCACACGGCGAGCCTGCACCGCAGTCGCCTGCGCCTTCCGGAAATCGGACACCGCCGATGCGAAGTCCGGCGACGACACCATGGCCAGCGCATCGCCGCGCTTCACCCACGCGCCCGGCTGCACGAGAATCCGCATCACCGGACCCGAGATCGGCGAGAGCACCTGCGTCGACAGGTCGCCATCGAACGCGACGGTTCCGGTGGTCTGCACCTCCGGGCGAAACGCCACCGTCGACACGGGCGCGATCTTGAGATGCTCCAGCTGGTCGGGCGTCAAACTCGTACTGCTCACGCCCGGTGCCACCTTCTTCGCCGACGCCGTGTCGGCGGCAGCCCGCGCTTCATTCCTGCCGCTGCAGCCGAACAGTACGAGCGCGAGTGGAATCGACAGGCGGCCAGCGGCGCGCACCGTCGTGCAATCCTTAATCATGCGATTTCTCGTCAGGCGTGGAATCGAGCGGGGCGCCCGTCGCGCGCTCCAGATCGGCGACGGCATCGTTGAGCGCACCCAGCGCAGTCGTGTATTGGTTCTTCGCGTCGAGCAGCGTCCGCTGCGCGTCGATCACCTCGAGCGCCGACGAGCCGCCGAGCCCGTAGCTGGTCGACGCGATCCTGTACTGCTCCTCCGCACTCGGCACCAGCTCATCCCTGAGGAACTGCACCTGTCGCAGCGCCGTCGATGCGGTCGCGTATGCATTGCGAATGTCCTGGCCCACCTGCGCCGTGACGTCCCGGTACGACTCCGACAGCTCCTGCTCGCGATGCTTCGCCTCGGCGACCTCGCCGCGCTGGTGCTGCCAGAAGAAGATCGGCACGTCGATGCCGATCGACGTGGTGTAGGTGGGCTGCTCCCCGTAGATGTTGTTGCGCGAAACCCCGAGCGTGACATCCGGCAGAAAGAACTGCTGCGCGAGCCGCTCGTTCGCTTTCGCGCTCTCCCGCTGGCGCTGCAGCCCGCGCAGCTCGGGGCGGTACGTCATCGCCAGCTTCTCGAGCCTGTCGAAATCCGTCGGAATGTTCGGCACTCCCAGCGTGTCGGCCGGCTCGATCGGAGCGCCGAGCGTGCGCCCGAGCAGCCGATTGAGTCCGGCGCGCGCGTTCGCGATCCCGCGCTCGTTGGCGATCAGATCGTTCTCGGCCTGCGCCACATCCACCTGCCCCTTCACGACGTCGAGCTTCGCCGCCGTTCCCGCATTGAAGCGCGCCTGCGTCTTCTTCACGAATTCCTGCGCGAGCGTTCGCGCGACGAGCAGGTCCTCGCGATGCCGCAGCGCGACGAGCAGGGAGTCGTACGCCTGCGAGGTCTGGGATGCGATGAGCTGTCGCTGCTGGATGTAGAGCTCGTCGAAGTTGCCGAGGTCGCCTTTGGCAGCCTCACCGCGCAGGATGATTTTCTGCGGGAACGGCAGCGTGATGCCGACGCCGAGGTCCGTCTCGTTCGCGGTATGCGGATGCGCGAAGCCCGTGGCGCCGAGCACCGACGCGGAGACGGATGGCTCGGGAAGCGCGTACCCCTGCGTCACACGCGCGCGCGCCTGCGCGATCTGCTCCCGCGCGACGGCGAGCGTGGGATTGTGGGCGAGCGCCTCCCTGATCGCCTGGTCGCGATCGATCCGCATCGGCGCGACGCTGTCGCGCGCCTGCGCGGCGAGCGGAGCAGACGCCAAGGCGGCGGCGAACGACCAGAAGCCGATGCGCCGTAACTGCATCGCGGCGCGACGATGATGTGATGTTCGAATGTTCATCCCTCTCCAGGCTCGTACGGCGGCGGTCGCATGCTCGGGTGCGATGACGACCGTGCATCCGGCGCCGCATGCGCGCGGCGTCGACGGATCAGCTCTGGATCGGGGTCAACTCGGGAGGCGCACGCGCGCGTGCGTTACGCGCACACGTGGGCGGTATCGTGCCGAAGCGCGCCGCGAGTGCGGCGTCCGATCAGAGCTCGCGCTGGGCTGGAGGCGCGCGAGGGGATGCGACCGAATAGCGGTCGAGCGAGATCGACGGAAGCTCGACGCTCGCGATGACGCCGGCTGGATGCTCGGCCGGAAGTGGCAGCCGGACCTCGAGCTCGGTGCGTCCGACGAGCTGCCGCGCGACGCACAGCGCGCAGGTCGCTTCGTCGTGCGCGTAGTGCGTGGTGGTGCCGTAGGCCTCGACGTGCGCAGGTGCGCTGCTCCCCTCGTTCGCGTCCGCGAACGGCACGATGGCCACGAGGTCGAATTGCGCCAGCGCGAACATCGCGAGCGCGATCCAGAACCAGCGTGGACGGTGTGTCCTCGGAGAAGTACGGGCAGCCATTGCTGGGAAGTTTATCAGAAGTGCAGAGGCTGTCGAGACGGGTGCGCGTTAAGCGGCTGAAATCGGCGTTAACCGCCGCTGGAAGGGATCCATGACATGTACGATCTACGCCCGCACGACGTTGTGAGCGGTCCGTGTCGACCCGTCATACTGCATGCGATGCCGATCGTTCCTTCCATCAGGACGCATGGCGACGGGCGTGGAAACAGGGGACGCCCGCGTCATCCGCTTCCGTGACTGTGGCGCGCGACCGCTCCTTGACGTTTCATCACAGGGCGCAAACACTTCGCTCCACGGCTGCCGCACCCCTCTCACCTCACGATCGCGAGGACACACGGAATGCGCAT
>Ga0068855_100009435_pt1 | contig 11787 bp, 10 predicted proteins | sample KBSCornC52_FD_66592 | JGI IMG/M metagenome (GOLD analysis project Ga0068855, IMG submission 66592) | Corn rhizosphere microbial communities from Kellogg Biological Station, Michigan, USA - KBS Corn C5-2 | ecosystem: Host-associated > Plants > Roots > Rhizosphere > Soil ...
CGCGAGATCTGGTCGTACGGGTCGGGCTACGGCGGAAATGCGCTGCTGGGGAAGAAGTGCTTCGCGCTGCGGATCGCGTCGAATATTGCGCGGGATGAGGGCTGGCTCGCCGAGCACATGCTGATTCTCGGGGTGGAGAATCCCGAGGGTGAGAAGACGTATGTGGCGGCGGCGTTTCCGAGCGCGTGCGGCAAGACCAATTTCGCCATGATGATTCCGCCGGCGAGGATGCGCGGGTGGAGCGTCTCGACGGTGGGCGATGACATCGCGTGGCTGAAGGCGGATGCGGATGGGCGGCTGCGCGGGATCAATCCGGAAGCGGGATTTTTCGGAGTAGCGCCCGGGACTTCGGCGGAGACCAATCCGCATGCGATGGCGACGCTTTCGCGGAATTCGATTTTCACGAATGTGGCGCTGACCCCCGACGGCGGCGTCTGGTGGGAAGGGATGACGAAGGAACCTCCGGCCGAGTGTCTGGACTGGCAGGGCAACAAGTGGACGCCGGCTATCGGGAAAGAGACTGGCGCGAAGGCGGCGCATCCGAATTCACGGTTTACGGCGCCAGCGTCGCAGTGTCCGACGATCGATCCGGAGTGGGAATCGCCGAACGGGGTACCGATCAGCGCGATCATTTTCGGTGGACGCCGGGCGACGACAATGCCGCTGGTTTATCAGGCGTTCAACTGGAGCGCGGGCGTTTATACGGGCGCGACGATGGGGTCCGAGACAACGGCGGCGGCTGCGGGCGCGGTGGGGAAAGTACGGCGCGATCCGATGGCGATGCTGCCGTTCTGTGGCTATCACATGGGGGATTATTTCCGGCACTGGCTGAAGGTGCAGCGGTCGCTGAATGAAACGCCGCGGATATTCCATGTGAACTGGTTCCGGAAGGATGCGGATGGTAAGTTCATCTGGCCGGGATTCCGCGAGAACATGCGGGTGCTGCGGTGGATTGTGGATCGCGCTAAGGGACGCGCGGTGGGCAAGGAAACGCCGATCGGCTGGATGCCGCATTATGAGGACATCGACTGGCGGGGGTTGAATTTTCCGCGGGAGAAGTTCGAGGAGTTGCAGGCGTTCGATCGGGCGGCGTGGCGGAGTGAGGTGATCAGCCATGAGGAGCTGTTCATAGATCTGCATGATCATTTGCCGCCGGAGATTGTCTACGAGCGGGAATTACTGATCTGCCGGATGTAGCCTGCTGGGTGGGGCAGGGGCTTAGCGGGCGCGCTCGAAGAAGCGGTCTTTGTCCACGTTCGGGTCGACGGCTACGTCGAAGAAGCCTACCATCATTTCCTGCCAGGTTTGATCGCCCCAGGTGACCTCGGCGGTGGGATCGGGGTTGTGCGGGTTTTTGCGGGAGTTGTCGAAGGTCGCGACGGCCTGCAATGTCGTGCCGGCTTTCAGAAGGCGCGGCTGGGCGAGGCGGTAGGAGAGTTGCCAGTAAAAGTTGTAGTTTACTCGCAGGAGCGGCTCGATATCTGCCGGCGAGTGGACGATGTTGTATTCGAATTCCTTGCCGCGCAGGTGCAGATGCGGGAAAAAGCTCAGGAGCAGGGCGTCATTGGGGATGGTTCCGCGGGCTTCAACCCGGTGAGAGGGGTCGCCTGGCGGGATCGTGAAATGGCTGTTCGTGAGCTGAAGCGTGAGAACCCGCTTCGCGGGCGGCTGCTTCGCGAAGATCATGCCGATCGAGGTCCGGTCGACTGCGGCGTGGCCGTTCGCGGTGTAGTGCATCTGGAAGATGAGGTCCGAACCGCGCGGAATGAGCTTCGCCATGCCTTCGGGCCATTCGTCGGGTGAACTGCCGGGGGCGTAGACGAGAAGGATGTCGCTGGTGGTTTCGGCTTCGGCCATGTTCATGGCGGTGAAGGCGCGGCCGATGGGTTTATCGGCCATCCACTTCGCGCCCGGCGGACGGATGTAGACAACGGCGTGGTGCACGTGGGCCCGACTCGACGGGCGGATCTCCGACATTCGAACCCAGCGATCTTCGGTGAAATTGGTGTGGACGATTTCGTAGGTGTATTCGATGTCGCCCCTGACCGGGATCGGAACGGGTTGCGGCAACGTGACGACGAGATCGGGTTTCGGAATGACGTAGCCGGCGGCCCACTGGCGCGGGGGCGGAGCGTCCGCCGGGTTACCGGCCGGCGCGCCGGATTTGGCCCAATCGCCCAGCGTGGCAATCTGCGCGGCTGTCAGGGATGGATCGTTCGCGAAGAGGCCGATGCGGGGATCGGCAAACCAGGGCGGCATTTCGCGGGCGGCAGTGCGACGGGTTATTTCCGCGGACCATTTGCGCGCGTCCTGATAAGTGACGAGCGGCATGGGGCCGATTTCGCCGGTGCGATGGCAGGACTGGCAGTGATCCTGGACGATCGGCAGAACGTCTTTGTAGAACGTGGGCGCGGCGTGAAGTGAACCGGCGGCGAGAACGCTAAGGAAGAACGCGCGCGGTTTTGATGTAATCGAGCTTCGGAAACTCTTTTTCGAGATAAGCGTTTCCTTTTTCCTTGATCGAATCCTGCTGCGGTTTGTCGCCATCGCCGGAATAGATCGCATCCACATTATCCATCCCTTCCACTACTTTGCCGAATGGCGAAAAATGCTGGGCGTCCAGACGCTCATTGCTGCCGAGACTGATGAAGAGCTGCGTGGAGCGGGTGTTGGGCTCGGAAGTTTGAGCGAACGTGATCGTGCCGCGGCGGTTGCTGGTGAGAACGGGATCGTCGGGAATGTTTTGGTCCCATTTCCAGATCGTGTCGGGATCGGCCGCCAGCCCGAATTGCACAACGAAGCCGGGAACGACGCGGAAGAAGCGTGCGCCGTCGAAGTATTTGGCCTGGACGAGATTGTAGAAGCGGTCGACGCCGATGGGCGCAAGCGCGCGGGAGACTTCGACGATGACGTGGCCTTTGGTGGTGTCGAAATCCACCCGGAAATTCGCGGGCGCAGTGACGTTCGGGAGCGGCGGCTTCGTTTTCTTACAGGAAAGCGCGGTCAGGGCGAGCACGGCGCACAGGGCCGCGGACAAAACCTTCATAATTTCAATTTTCCAATCAGCTCGGAGGGATGAGCAACACCTAGTTCGGGGAGCAGAGCTCCGAGTTCGCGCGCGATACGGGCCGGAGCGCTCGGCGACCAGAAAGTTGCGGTGCCAACCTGCACCAGCGTCGCGCCGGCGAGCATAAATTCGGCGGCGTCTTCGCCGGTGGCGATGCCGCCCATGCCGATGACCGGGATCTTCACGACGCGCGATACCTGATGGACCATACGGAGCGCGATGGGCTTGATTGCGGGACCGGAGAGTCCGCCGTAACCGGCGCCGATACGCGGCAGGCGCGTACGGGCGTTGACGGCCAGCGAGACGAAAGTGTTGACGAGCGAGATGGCGTCGGCGCCGCTGCGTTCGGCTGCCATGGCGAAGGGCTCAATGGCCGTGACATTCGGCGAGAGTTTTACGATCACGGGCCGCCGCGCCTCCGCTTTCACGCGCGAAACCAGATCGGAGAGCGCGCCTTCATCGACGCCGAACGCCAGACCACCGTGTTTGGTGTTGGGGCAGGAGACGTTCAGCTCATAGGCCGCCAGGCCTTCGGCGTCATTGAGAATGCGGACGACTTCCACATAATCCTCGGGCGCATAGCCGAAAACGTTCGCAATGACGGGAGTGAAGAAGCGGCGGAGCGCGGGCAGTTTCTGTTCGACGAAAGCGCGGGCTCCGATGTTCTGAAGTCCGACGGAGTTGATCATACCGGCGCGCGCTTCCCAGAGGCGGGGCGCGGCGTTGCCGGCGATCGGCTCGCGGGAAAGGCCTTTGACCACGATGCCGCCGAGAGTGTTGAGATCGACTTGCTGCTCGAATTCCACACCGTAGCCGAAGGTGCCGGAAGCAGCCAGCACCGGGTTACGGAATGTGATGCCGAGAATGGTGCTCTGCATCGTGGATGAGTTACTTTTTGGCGGGTGCGGCGGCGCTCAGGTACTTGTCGAGTTCGCGGCGGAAGCTGCCTTTGTCGCCCTTCGCCGGATCACCGTCCTGCTCTTCCAGGAACTTATCGACCGCACCGCCTTCACCGTAGGAAACATACTGCGACCGAACGATACCCTTCTGATCGATGAAGGCCAGCATCGGCACGAACCAGTCCTTGTCCGGAGAAACATGCATGAACTTAAGCGCTGTGGGTGGGTCGGAGTAGCCGATCGGGAAGTTGGCGCTCGTGATCTGAAGGAAGGCAGGAATACCCTGTTTCGCGCCCTGATCGATGACAATGCCCAGCATCTGGACGCCTTTGGCGGCGTATTCGTTCTGGATCTGCGAGAGGACTTTGGTGGTGTGCTGGCAGTGAGGACAGGTGGTGTACATGAACGCCAGCACGACGAACTTGCCGCGGTAAGAGGTGAGCAGTTTGTCGGGGCCGTTAATCATGTGGATCACGTACTCGCCGGAGGGGCGGGGCGTGACGGACGCGGCCTTTGGGGCGGCCTTTGACGCCATCTTCGGCGCCGCCACGGAGGCCTTCTGAGCCTGAGCCGAGAAAGCGGCGGCGAGCGCCAGGGCAGGAAGAATTGCTAATTTTCTGCGCATTTCACCTTGTATTCTATGCGACCGCCGGTGATGAAGACACGGATTCCGAGGCGCGCCTCATGCGGAACGATCCGATAGTGACGGCTACCGCCAGCGCGAGCATGGTGAAATCGCGCGCGAGCGTCTTCGGACCGAGAGCTTCGCCGGGTCCGAAGCAGCCGCAATCGATCTTCAGGCCCATGGCGTACGACCGAACCATGACGGAAAAGAAAAGCACAAGCAGCAGGCTCGCGACGAGCGAGAACCAGCGCTGCCAGATGCCGGAGATCAGGGCGAGACCGAGAACCAGCTCAAACCAGGGCAGCGTGCGGGCGAACGGCTCAAGCAGATTTTCCGGAAGAAGCTGGAACGCGGCGAGAGATCCCGCGAACTCGATCCACGGCGCGCGCAGTTTGGCGTACGCCGCATATACGAAGATCACGCCGAGGATCAGACGTCCGATGATTAAGAGCCAGCGTTTCATTTATGTGTGAAGGCCGATTAGCAATCGGCCGCAGATTGACAATCTGCCCCACATGCTACTGGCCGGCGATTTTCCCATCGAGATATTTTTTGAAGAGCGAGTAGGGCATCTCCATCACGGTGGAGAGCGGTTCGCGCTTGCCGGACCTGGTGACGATGACGATGGTGGGGGTGGACATCACGTGGTCCAGATTCTGAGCGTCCGAAACGTCTTTTGCGATCTGGGCGTCGATGGGGCCGGTGGTCTTCACGATCTCGCGAATTTTCTGCATCGCGCCGGGCGGGATGACCTTCGTCAGTTCGGCATCGATATTGCCGTTGCCGGGGCCGGTCTCTGATGCGCCCCACGTTGCCTGGGTCTTGAAGATCTGCTGGACGGCGACGTCATAGAAGCCGACCTCGCCGGCGGCATCCGCGTACTTGGCAGCCATGACGGCGTGCTGATGCTGGGGAAGAGGGAAGTCCTTGTGGATGAACTTTACTTTGCCGGTCTGGATGTAGTCCTTCGTGAACTGCGGCATGAACTCCTGGTAGAAGCGTGCGCAGTGGGGGCACTCGTAGTCCGTGTAGGCGTAGACGGTGACGGGGGCGTTCGGCGATCCCATTTCCTTGTAGTTCTGGGCCGTTTTGGCCGCCGGGGCTTTCGCGGCGACGGTCTTCGCCGTGTTTGTCCGGGGCGTCTGGGCGGACAGGACCGCAAGGGGAAGAAGCAACAGTAAGGTTCGCATTGTTCTCTCTTTACTCTATTAATTAAACCACTACCCAACCAATGCCCTGTAGCGGCGTTTCGTGACAATTCCCGGCCGTTATGGTGTTCTTAAGTGAATGACGTCCGACGAGTTGCTTGGTCACATCCGCAAACAGCCACACGGGCGCATAACTCTTAAAACGCTGTTTCGAGAGCTGCGCATCCGTGGATCGGAGAGAATTGCGGTCGAAAATGAGCTGGACCGGCTGGTGGCGCGCGGGGAATTGATCGAGTCGCGGGCCGGTCACTACGAGGCGCCCACGGCTGGCAAGGGCCAGATTGTGGGGCGGATCGTGGTGCATCGGGACGGGTATGGGTTTTTGGTCCCGGACAACCCCATTCCGGGCGTGATGGGCGATATCTATCTGAGCCGCGATGCAATTCGGGGAGCGATGCAGGGCGATCGCGCGATTGTCCGGATCACCTTCCGTGGGCGGGAAGGCCGCGCCGAAGGCGAAGTGGTGCAGGTGGTGAAGCGGGCGCATCCGTCATTGACCGGCGAGTTCCGGATTACGCGGCGCGGGATGTTCGTGGCGCCGTTCGACCAGCGGCTGCGGGACTGGATCGAGATTCCGGCGGGGATGGAGAGGCCGGAGCAGGGCGGCCAGGTGGATCGCATCGGGGCGGCGCCGGTTTCGATTGCGGGGCCGCACGATCTCGAAGGGATGATCGTGACGGCCGAAATTCTGGACTACGGGAAGGGCGATAGCCATCCTGTGGGGCGGATTGTGGAGGTGCTGGGGCGGCCAGGCGATTTCGGGATCGACGTGGAGATCATCATCCGGAAGCACCAGTTGCCGCACCGGTTTCCGGCGGCGGTGGTGGAAGAAGCGCGGCAGGTGGCGGAGACGATTGCGCCGGGCGATCTGCGCGGGCGGCGGGACTTTCGTGGGCTGCCTGTTGTGACGATTGACGGCGAAACCGCGCGCGATTTCGACGATGCTGTGCTGGTGGAGCGGCTCTCGAACGGGAACTATGCGCTGCAGGTGCATATCGCCGATGTCAGCCATTACGTGAAGCCGGGGTCGGCGATTGATGTTGAGGCGCAGATGCGCGGGACGAGCGTGTACTTTCCAGACCGCGCGGTGCCGATGCTGCCGTTTGAGCTCTCGACGAATATCTGTTCGCTGAAGCCGGGTGTGGACCGGCTGGTGCTGTCGGCGCTGATCGAGTTCGATCCAAAGGGCGAGCCGCTGAGTTTCGAATTCTGCCGCGGGGTGATTCGGAGCGTGGAGCGGATGACGTACACGAATGTCCACAGGCTTTTGGAGGGGGACAGGGCGATACGCGAGGTATATGCGGCGCTGGTGGATCGTTTTGAGCTGATGCGGGAACTGGCGGAGATTCTGATGCGGCGGCGCGACCGGCGGGGGTCGATCGATTTCGATCTGCCGGAGCCGCAGATCGAGTTCAGTCCGGAAGGCGAGATGATCGGGGTCACGCGGAGTGAGCGCACGATTGCGAACCGGCTCATCGAGGAGTTCATGCTGGCGGCGAATGAGGCGGTGGCGGCGCATCTGGAGGCCACAGGACATACGTCGATTTACCGGGTGCACGATCCGCCGGACCCGAAGCGGGTAATGGAGTTCGAGGATCTGGCGGCGCAGTTCGGTTATTCCCTGGGTGTGGGCCATGTGCCGGCGACGCGGATTCGTTATCACGAGAAGAAATCGCAGGGGCGGACGGCGTACAAGGATGTGATGCTGCCGGGCGAGGTGGCGGTGCCGTCGAAGGCTTATCAGAAGCTGGTGGAGCGGATTGAAGGGAAGCCGGAGGAGCGGATTCTCAGCTATCTGATGCTGCGGTCGCTGAAGCAGGCGCGGTACAGCGAATCGAATACCGGGCATTTCGCGCTGGCGGCTTCGCACTATACGCATTTCACGTCGCCGATCCGGCGGTATCCGGATTTGATCGTGCATCGGCTGCTGAAGGCGGCGCTCGATGGCGGGATGTATTCGAATGAGGGAGAGCTGCGGTCGATTGCGGAGGATTGTTCGTTCACGGAGCGCCGGGCGGCGGAAGCGGAGCGGGAACTGATCGAGTGGAAGAAGGCTCGGTTTATGGAGAGCCAGGTGGGGGCCGAGTTCGACGGGCTGATTATCAGTACTGCGAAGTATGGGGCGTTTGTGGAACTGGCGCAGTGGTTCGTGGAGGGGCTGGTGCCGATTGAATCGCTGCAGGGCGACCGGTTCGCGTATCACGAGAATGTGCGGAAGATTATCGGGCAGCGAACGCGGCGGACGTTTTCGATTGGGGACCGGGTGCGGGTGCTGCTGGACCGGGTGGATCCGCTGGAACGGAAGCTGCAGTTTTCGATTGCGGAGCCTGTGAAGGCTCGGGTGGCGAAGCGACAGGAGAAGAAGGGCGGGAAAAAGGGACGGCGGTGAGAGCGAAGGTCTGGTTGAACCCGGCGCGGATTGAGTGGAGCGAAGGATTCAGAAGAGCGGTGTTACGCGCCGACTGCTGCCGGAACTCGCTTTCCTCCCATGCGCATCCTCGCCCTTAAGCTCCGCCCCACCTGTTAAGAACCCCTGGCAGGGAAGGCGGCAACTCGACTTGCCCGTTTGCTGCGTCCCGATGACTTCGTACGAATCCAACACTGGTGACGCTCGTGCTCCCGTGAATCGCCCGAGGACGGGACCTCAACAAGGAGACGATTCGTGTATCACCACATCAAAAAACTCATGTATACCGTGCGGGTAGGCGAACCCGACCCGCGCTTCGGCAACATGCTGCTGGAGCAATTCGGCGGGGCCAACGGCGAACTCGCCGCAGCCATGCAATATTCCATTCAGGGTCTCAATTGTGACGACCTCGCGCGCAAAGACATGCTGATGGATATCGGCACCGAGGAATTGAGCCACCTCGAAATCATCGGCACTCTTGCCCGCATCCATCTGAAGCCAACCAGGTTCGGACGAGACGCAGCCGAAGCCGATCCGCTGGTGGCCATCGCAGGCGGCGGAGGCGTCAGTCTTTTCAATTCACAGGGGAATGCCTGGACGGCCGACTACCTCAAAGTGACCGGAGAACTGGATGTCGACCTGAGGAGCAACATCGCAGCCGAGGCGCGCGCAAAAATCGTTTACGAGCGTCTTATCAACTTCTGTGATGATGCTGGCACAAAGGACGCATTGCAGTTCCTGATGACCCGCGAGATTACGCACATGAAAGCCTTCACGGCTGCGCTCGAGAGCCTGGGCAAAAATCCGTTCTCGATCGGCAAGATACCGCCGACCACAAGCCTGGTCAATCAGTACTTCAACGATTCCACCGGCCAGGGCGATCAGGGCGAAATCGATACTCGCGGTCCGTGGAATCAGGGAGGGGAATGGAAGTATGTGACCTCTCCGGTCATTTCTGAAGACGGTTCCGGCAAACCGCGGGAAAATCTGGAAGCCGAACACTCTCAGGTCGGCGAGTCGGAAGTACTGCGCGAGCTTCTTACGGAAGAGATGCAGGATCTGCTCAGCGCGGAACAGCAGATCGTCAAGGCTCTTCCCAAAATGATCACCGCCGCCGATTCACCCGCGCTCAAGGCAGCGCTTCAGACGCATCTCCAGGAAACGAAAACGCACGTGGAGCGTCTGGAGCAGATCTTCGGCATTATGGGGATCAAACCCCGGGCCAAGGTTTGCAGGGGGATGGCCGGCTTGCTCGAGGAAGGGCAGGAAATGATCAAAGAATCCAAAGAGAAGGATTCCGCCGCGCGCGACCTGGCGCTCATCGGCGCCGCACAAAAAGTGGAGCATTATGAAATCTCCGCCTATGGCACGGCGCGAGTCATGGCCCAGCAGTTGGGCCAGCCCGATATCGCCCTGCTCATCAGCAAAACTCTGGCGGAAGAAGAGAACGCCGATTGTGTGCTGACCGAGTGCGCCCGGCCTCTGATGACGGAAGCAAAACTCGCGGAAGCGGAATAGCAGTCCGCGATTCGCACGGGCGGGCGTCGTCACCAGGCGCCATCACAACAACGTCCGCCCGCGCGAATCGTATATCCTGGTATTGTTGCCCTTTCAACCGGATAGCTACGGTTCAGAAGTCGCGCAAGTTCTCTCCCTCGGCGATGCCGCGGGCGGAACGCGCCCCATGGATCTCTTCCCGCGCGGCTGTTCCGACGACGCTGCCCGTTCGCGGCTCGCGGGCGCGCAGGCCCATCAGCTTTTCACCGGCGCGCGCGATCCCCATGCCGCTCTGGCCGGCCTCTATCTCTATTTCTCCTGCCTGAACGAGGCCCACGAGATCGCCCAGAATCTGGACAACCGTGAGGGCATGTTCTGGCACGCCATGATGCACCGCATGGAAGGCGATATCGGTAATTCACGCTACTGGTTCCACCGCGTTCCGTCGCACCCGGTCTATCCGCTGCTCCAGCGTGAGGCTGAACTCCTCGGCTACCGCACCCCGGGGCGATGGGATCCATCCGGCTTCGCCGGTTTCTGCGAATCGGCGTCCGGTACGAAGGATGAGGACCTGGCGAAGCGCGTCCAGCTCGCTGAATGGCAATTGCTGTTTGACTACTGCGCCGCTCCTGGGGCCGATCGGGTGGCGACGGCTTGAAGAAGATTGTCCTGGCCATCGTCCTGATCGCGGTGGCGTCTCTCGCCGGGTGGATCTACAAAGTCCGCAGCACGCCGCCCACAATCCCGTTCGCCAAAACCATCCGCCAGAAGATTGCGAACAATCTTTCGACCAACGGTAAAGTCGAGCCCCAGAACTACCAGGAAGTCCGCGCGTCCGTCCAGGGCCTGATCGCCCGCCTTCCCGTTCATCAGGGGGACACCATCGCGCAGGGTCAGGTTTTCGCCGAAATCAGCCAGCCGGGCCAGCAGGATGAATTGCAATCCGCCGAAGCGCGCGCCGCTCAGGCTCGGGCGGAGCTCAGCACTCTCAACGCAGGCGGCCGCAGCGCCGATATCGCCGAAATCGAAGGCAATCTCGCTGTGCTTCGGCGGCAGCGCGAGGACGCTCAGGCCACGGTCGATTCCCTGCAGCGCCTCGTGAATAAGCAGGCCGCTACCACTTTTGAGCTCAAGCAGGCGCGCGACGCGGTCGCCGAAATCGACGCCCGGATCGCCGCCGCGGAAAAACGCCGGCCCGCGCTTGTCGGCAAAGGCGATCTCGAAGCCGCGCAGGCTCGCGTCCGCGACGCCGAGGCCGGAGTGGCGCTCGCCAAAACGCACATGGCTCAAAATGTGATCACGGCGCCGCTATCGGGCGTGATTTACGATCTGCCGGTTCGCGCGGGCGCTTATATCCATCCGGGCGATCTCCTCGGCGCCATCGGCAAGATCGACCCCGTCCGCGTGCGTGTCTATGTCGATGAGCCCGAGCTCGGCCGCGTCGCCGTCGGCCAGCCCGTCCGCATCACATGGGATGCGCTCCCCGGCAAAGAGTGGAGCGGCACGGTCGACAAGCTCCCCACCCAGATCATCGCGCTGGGCGCGCGACAGGTCGGTGAAGTCCTCTGCAGCATTCATAACGACGGCCACCAGCTTCTCCCCGGCACGAATATCAACGCGTTCATCCTGACGCGGGTAGTCGATAACGCCCTCACCATTCCCAAATCCGCCGTTCGCCAGGAGGAGCAGGGCAAAGGCGTCTACGTCTTCCAGCCGGACGGTACCCTCCGGTGGGCCAACATCACGACGGGCGCGGCGGACGCGCTGCGCGTCGAAGTGACCAGCGGTCTTTCGGAAGGCGCGGAGGTGATGCTGCCATCCGACATCACTGTGCATGACGGCGATCGGGTCATTCCCAAACTGGAGTAGCGCTATGTTCACCCTCGAGTCGAAAGTCGCCCTCGTCACCGGAGCGGGACGCGGCATTGGACGCGCCATCGCCCGGCAACTCGCCGCGGCGGGCGCGTCGGTTCTGATCAACGATCTGGATCCAGCGCCGCTCGCCGAAACGTTCGCGCTTCTGCAAGGACGCCATGCGCAACTCGCGGGCGACGTCACGCAACCCGCTTTCCCGCAACAACTCG
>Ga0068855_100009436_pt1 | contig 11787 bp, 12 predicted proteins | sample KBSCornC52_FD_66592 | JGI IMG/M metagenome (GOLD analysis project Ga0068855, IMG submission 66592) | Corn rhizosphere microbial communities from Kellogg Biological Station, Michigan, USA - KBS Corn C5-2 | ecosystem: Host-associated > Plants > Roots > Rhizosphere > Soil ...
GGCAAGGATTCAAAGATCTTCGAAGCAGAATCCGCGTAGGCGATCCCCGCCGGACTTTCTCCGTTCAGCTCGACAAAGCTGTACGCCTCATCAGTCAAAAACGAATCGAGCCGCGACGTCGGCGAGACCTGTTCGTAGCCCGGGTCGATCTTTACCAGCTCGCGTTCGATCGCGGTTACTCCGAGTTCGTCGAGAAGTGCGTCATCGGCGACGGCTGCGTCTTTTACCTTTTGCAGCGCGTTCCATATAGTTTCGCAGATCGTCTTTACGCGTTCCCAATCGCTTTCGGTAATAAAATGCGGCCGCAAATATGGCGTCAGCCGCCGTCCGCCGAAGATCAATTTGCTGTGCTCGAGGGCTCGATCAAGAGCAAGCGTCGAGGCTTCGGCAAGATCGGGATCAGCTAGTAACTGGTGATAATGTTCGACGGCTTGCTTTAGCATTATTTGGACATGCTGAGGACCTCTTCGTACTCGTCCTTGGTCAGCGGCACGACCGAAAGCCGCGAAAGCCGAACCAACGCGATGTCCTTGAGATTTGGGTTTGCCTTGATCGCGGCGAGCGTAACAGGATTTTTAACGGGTTTCCCGGCCTCGAGCTCGACCGCGACCCATGTATCGCCATCAGCCGTCGGATCGGGGAAATAAGTTTTGGAAACGGTTGCCAGCCCCACTACGGCCTTGTCATCACCTGAGTGATAATAAAAAACCTTGTCGCCTTGTTTCATCGCTTTCAGGTTGTTTCGGGCGGTGTAGTTGCGGACGCCGGTCCAATCGGTCTTACCTTCCTTCTGAAAATCGCTAAAGGAATAAGAATTAGGTTCTTGTTTTACTAGCCAATAGTTCATAGGAATTTGGTTTTAGGTATTTGGTTATTGGAATTTGTTTACGTTCGGGCGGAAGTCTTTCAGAGAAATCTATAGCATTCTCTTTCTGACCTCTCACTTTCTATTTCTTTTGCGCCTCAGCCGCTTTCTTATTCAACCATTTCGCTATTCGCTCAAGTGCCGGGCGGAACGGCTTAAAGATCTTTGCGCGGATGCTGTTCTTGTTTTGCTGCTCGCTCCAGACCTTCAGATTCTTTTCGGCGTATTGGCGGATCTGCGGTTCGAGGCTCTGTCGTTTGACCGAATGCCGTAATGTTAGATAGTGATGCTGCCCAACAAGTGAAAATAGCAGCCCTGCCAAATTTCCCTTGAACTGGCTCTTTGCCATCCATTTTTTTGCAAACCCTTCGGTCGGCTGCAGCAAGGCTCCCATCGAGAGTTCGAGCCAGGCATTTTGATTACCCGCCTTCGGATGATAAAGCCCCGGAAGATCGCCTTTCACCTGCATATCCTTCAATCGCGGATCGTTTATAAAATCGACAAGTTTGATACGGTCGATCCCGCGCAGGTGCTCGATAGGCAGAAAATCCAGCGCCTTGTTGATGCTTTCCTCTGTGTCCTTCGGAAGCGGAAACGTAGCCTGATTCTCGATCCGAATCTTAGTGATCTTTGCGGTTTTCTGTCCCGCAGTCTGTATTGCCATAACTGCTGTAAATTGTAATAGGTAAATGGAGAATAGTAAATCAGACCACGCTGGTGTGGCGATTATGCAACACTATCGGGAATCGACGTTACGATGTTTTTCGCTAAAGTCCGTCTTTATGGACTTTAGCGAAACCGCGTTGCTTGGCACGGAGGTTGTAATGAATCCGGAAATTGAAACTTCGAACATGAACCAAACAACGATCTCCAAGCCAATCGAAATCACCGGTGTCGGCCTGCACACAGGCGTGCCGGTCAATCTTAGATTAAAGCCGGCGCCCGAAAACACCGGCTATATCTTTGTCCGCACCGATCTTGATGATTTCGAGATACCGGCGTCGGTCGAATACATCTCGCATTGCAGTTACGCAACGACGCTTATGCGACGCGGTGTTGTTTTGTCGACGTGCGAGCATCTGCTTTCGGCGCTGCGCGGCGCCGGCGTCGATAACTGCTTTATCGAACTCGACAATATCGAGATACCGATAATGGACGGATCTAGCGAGGATTTTATCCGGCTGGTCGAAAACGCGGGCATCGTGTCACAAACGTCGCCGCGCCATTTCCTTAAGATCTTAAAAACGGTCGAGGTTGCCGAGGGCGACCGCAAAATGTCCGTCGGCCCCTCCGACAAATACGAGATCGAATGCATGATCGATTTTCCTCATCCGTTTATAAAGAAACAGGGGCTGCAGTTTGTATTCGAAAACGGCTCGTTCGGCAAAGAGATCGCGTCGGCGCGAACTTTTGGCTTTACGCACGAGATCGAAATGCTGCGAAAGGCAAATCTCGCTCTTGGCGGGTCGCTCGACAATGCCATCGTTCTGACACCTGATGGAATGTTGAACGAAACTCCTTTGCGGTTTGACGACGAGTTCGTCCGGCACAAGATACTCGACATCATCGGCGATTTTGCTCTCCTGGGAATGCCCATTTTAGGAAAGATCATCGCGGAAAAAAGCGGCCACTCGGTGCATGCCGCGTTGATGAGTAAGTTATTGAAAACTGAGAATGCCTGGGAGATCGTAGAATCCAATACAGCTTAGTTACTTCTCGTTGATTTCGGGAACATCCCACGGCAGTTCCTGATGCTCACGAATTTTCCGATCGACGGCCCTTAATTCTTTCGAATTTGTGTCGAGGTTGATGAGCCGGGCCTGCAGGAACGAATGCACGGCCGGAAACAAGAGTCCCAACACCAACCCGAAAATAACCTGAGCTCCAAAGAGCCCCATCGCCGCATGACCGGTCGCAACAGGTCGGTTCGATATTGTTTGCCAAATTGTAACCGGACCGAGTACCCATAAAAGAAATCCGTAGCTTATTCCGAAAAGCCATCCGCCCTGACGGTCATTGGCAGCCCGCTTAAAAATCGCTGCATAAGCAATACCCGCAAGTATCATCAGGGCCGCATACACAACAAGCGTGACCGGCATGCTTGCCGATAATGTTTTCTCGATGCTGTCCAAAGCGTCCGAGAAATAAAGCACAATGAACGACGGAACGGCGGCGAAAAGACCGCTGATCGCGCCGTTTAAGTATGGACGCTGCGTCGGGCCGGGAGTATTACCGTGTGCCCGCATGTACTGTAAAAATGAAATATCCCTGGCCATACTCAACAAAGCTTTAACGTCTCGGTCCCGTAAAGTAACGGCTCGTCCTTGTACATTTCGACAAGATATCTGTAAGCGAGAGCAACGGGGCGCGGATCGCGGTTAAGATCGAACAGCCCTACAGGAAACACGTTACCGAGAGCCTTGCTCAAACCGATGTTCCAATCGACCTGATCCTGTAGGCTGTACCAGGTAAAACCAACGACGGGAACGCCGTTCTGCCTTATCAACTGAACGTTGTGCCATTGTCGCCAAAGCCAGTTCGGTGCATCGTCGGCATCAGGTGTGTTCGTTTCCGTGTGCATAACCGGCCGGCGGTATCGCTGGTAATATTGTGTCGTGATGACGTACCATCCGAACAGTTCACCGAGCATCTCGATCTCGCCGTCGCTGTTTATCAGCTTTTCGTTCCACTCGTAATAGTCGATGCCCAGGATCGCGCGTTTTCCTACGGATTGCTCCATAAACCACTCATATTCTTCTCTCGGGAAGCCGTTATCTATCAGATAAGCAAATATGTCCGCTCTAACCGGCAAGCCATAGAGCAGATCAAGCGCGATGAACCGTCGCTGATTTTCAAAATCGGCTTGAGACCGTATATATTTGTCGGGACAGCACGCCTGGTGAAATTCCCCGCTCTCGCTGTTGACGAAAACGGCATCCGGCCTGGTCTGCAAGATCTCGCGCATCATAAGAACGCTAGCCCGAGCAACGTTTCTGATCGCCCTTACAAATCCCGTTTCGCTTTGAAGTTGTTCGTTCCAGACGCCCTCAAGAGCGCTCATTCTCGCCGTTACGTACATTTCATTGATGGGCGTATAAAATTTGATCCACGGATAACGTTCTGCAAAGGCCCGCGCATATTGTGCCAGTGCTTCGGGCAGGTATAGATTCTGAAAGTTTTCAAGCCAATCGGGAACTCCAAAATGGCAAAGATCGATTATCGGTACGATCTCAAGCTCTCTCATCGCACCGCAAACGTCGTCCATAAACGACCAATCAAATTTGTTTTCGGCTTGGTAAATAAGATGGATGGGTGGCCCGTAGCGAAGATATTTCAAACCCAGCTCACGCACCAGTTCCAGGTCGCGACGCCAGTATCCGTAATGCCCGGTTTCGGAAAGTTGGTCTATCCGCCACCGACCGCCATCGATCGTAGGAGCGCTGCATTCGATACCGGTTGCAAACATAAAATCAGCCATAAACAACCTCTTTCGCACGCGCGGCATAACCTACGGGCTTTGTGTACAACGAACCCATTACCGCGCCGTAAATTAAATGTCCGGCAATTATGGTTGCAGGTCCAAACCAACCCAAGCCATAAGCGAACACCCCGAATCTTGGCATCCGTCCGTCGATCATGATGTCCATCTGCGGAACCATTATTGATCCCGCTAATATGGCCGGCAGGATCGAGAATATAATGCCTTGCAAAGCAGGACGCAAATCGAATGTCGACCAAAAGAAATATGCATAAAATATTGCCCAGATCGCGCCCACGACGAGGTGCATAAACAAACCTGCGGGCCACCAATACAAGGCCGGTGCACCGGGTCCAAATGCCAGCATCCCAAGAATCTTAACAAGGTCAAACAGAGGCAATCCGGCGAAGATAAGCGCACGAACGATCAATTCCCACGCCAAAGAACCGCACGCACCGGCAAAAACCGCCTTTTTAAACGCAACTCGACGAATCATAATCAGTGCATCGATTAAAGTGAGCAATTCTTATGCCGCCAGATGAGCTTTAGAGTGCGAAGATGGCCTGCCGCTCCGAACTCCTGAAGGTTTCATGTCCCGAGTCCAATCCTCGACTTCTCGCCTTAAGGTCGCACTCTTGCAGGTTTTTCGTCCCATTTTGTCCCAGATTGGGACAAAATGGGACACGGTTTTGTTGAAAACAAAGGGTTTACGCTTGTCCCAACTTGTCCCACGTGTTTGAAATTTTTTCGCCCAGGGCGAACGTGCCTGTCAAAATTTTCAAAGATCGGCGGCCTTTTATATAAAAGCAGGTACGGCATTTTAGCACAGCGGCACAGATGCAACAATACTTTATTTATGCAACATCGATGAATGAGTGTACGGCGGGAAATTTCGGCAGAGTATAAATCAGATATTTTAAAGTGCAAGGATTACTGATTTTCCATTGAGGCTTTTAAGGCTTCAAGTTTCTTTGACCAGAATTCCTTCATCTCAGCCGCCATTTTTGAATCCGGGATCTTTAAATGCTGAACCACGACCTGCGATTTCGAGTCGCTTTTCGGATAAAGATCAACGCTGAGGCTGGTGACGCCGTCGGCCCAGGTAATGCGTGCAGATCTGTTTTCGGTTGCTTTTCGGATGACGATGTTTTCTGCAAGCCATTTTTTCCTCGTACCCTCATCCACCCACGAATCATAAAGAGCCGCGATGGGTGCGTTTATCATCTTACTTACGCTGATCTCAAAATCCTTTCCTTTTTGTCCGCGTTCCTTCAAACCGCGGTTCCACTCGTAGGTTGTCGTCAAGAGATTTTGGTTCCACTGGCCAAGAGGTGCAAGGTCGTCGATGCTTGCCACAAGATTGAAGATCTCGCGATGCGTCAATTTCTTCGCGCCTTGTTTGTCCAGAAGTTTGAACCAATGCTCCATCGGCTCACCGGTTTTTTCCACGACGAGTTTATCGGTGATGATGGATCGTTCGTGCGCCGGCATATTTTTTGTACCACGTACTCACGGAGACAGCATATGCTCCAATCAAGAATTCCAATCCGAGGTATGAAAAATGCCCTCTTTGTCGATGCGTTTATATGTATGTGCGCCGAAAAAGTCGCGCTGCGCCTGTATCAGGTTTGCCGGCAGCTTTTCGGAACGAAACGCCCCGAAATAGTTCATCGACGACGCGAAACACATAGCAGGGATCCGGTTGTTCGCAAATTCCTCGATCACCAACCGCCAGTCTTCACGATTTTCCTTCAAGGTCTTTGCGAAATCGTCATCGAGCATCAGGTTTGCGAGATCGGGTTTATCGGCAAACGCTCGCCGCATTTCTTCGAGCAGGGCCGAGCGGATGATGCAGCCGCCGCGCCAGATCTTTGCGATCTCCGAGAGGTTCAAGCCGTACTTTTTCTCGACCGAAGCGGTTTGCAGCAACGCAAGCCCTTGCGCATATATGATGATAAACGAATTCAAGAGCGCATTTTTCAGCGACGAGAGTGAAACCGCAGAATCATTCTGCTGATCCGGCACAGGATATATCGCGGCGATCTCGCCACGCAGCTCCTTTTGCGCGGATATTTGCCGCATCGAAACTGCCGAATCGATCGTCGGTATCGGAACGCCAAAATCCATCGCCGCTTGCGACGTCCATTTGCCGGTTCCTTTTTGCGCTGCCTCGTCCAGTACCATTTCGACAAGAGGATTTCCGGTATCCGGATCGATCTTTCTCAGAACTTCCGCTGTTATCTCGATCAAAAACGAATTAAGCTCGCCGTCGTTCCATTCCGCAAATGTTTCGCTGCAGGCCGCTGCGTCCATTCTCAGAGCGCGTCGCATAAAGTCGTACGTCTCGGCGATGATCTGCATCAGGCCGTACTCGATGCCGTTGTGTACCATTTTTACAAAATGCCCGGCAGAGCCCGCTCCCATGTATGCCACGCACGGCTCGCCATTCACCTTTGCGGAAACGGCCTGCAGCACCGGCTCGATGCGGTCGTAAAATTCTTTGTGGCCGCCCGGCATTATACTCGCTCCGTGCCGTGCACCTTCTTCGCCGCCCGAAACGCCGACGCCCATGAACTCGATCCCCTTTGCGGAAAGATCAGCCTCGCGCCTTTCCGTGTCGGTGAAATGCGAGTTGCCGCCGTCGATGATCAGATCGTCCTTTTCGAGATACGGCACCAGGTCCTTTATAACCGAATCGACTATCGGCCCTGCCGGGACGAGCATCATAATATTCCGCGGAGTTTCCAGTTTTGCAATAAAATCCGCCAGATCGTTCCCGACATCGACCGGCATTCCGGCGCCTTCGTCGAGCAGCAATTTTCTTTTTCCCTCATCAAGGTCGTACCCGACGCCGCCGATCCCGTGCTCGGCAATATTAAGCAAAAAATTGCGGCCCATCGTGCCCAGGCCTATCATCCCGAAATGTGCTTTTTCCATAGTTTTTCAGTGACCCAAATGCTTCAGAAATCCTTGTTTCAAAGTTTTTTCGATCTCGATATGCAAAGGTGTCGGTCCTTGATCGAACGGGTTCCTTTCAGCTTCGCGAAAGATCTTCCTTGCACACTTGCCGCATAATAAATAACCAATTAACACTCCGTGTTCACGAAAAATGAACGCATTCAGCGACAGCGCATTCTTTCCTTTGAACTTCAGTCCATCTATTTTCCGCCCGCAGCCGGGACAGCCGTCCCCATCATGAAACCAACGTGATTTAACGGCGCTCCCGAATTGCATCTGCGCCTGACGGAAGAGTTGCTCCATAAGATCCGAGATCTCGTTTTTCGACATAGTGAAATTACTTTTTAATACGTTAACTTGCCTGGATCAATTAGCAGTTATAGACTGCGATTATCGTATATGGTATCACTGCTTGAGGTAATTCGCCCTACAACCTTTATCGAATCGGAAAAGCTGCGGTCGCGTCTGGGATTGGATGTCACCATCGCGTCCGAAACGTTCCAACACACAGGCAGTTTCAAATTTCGCGCGGCATATAATCTCGCCTCGAGCGTGACGAACGATGAGTTACTGACGGCCTCGTCGGGCAATTTCGGCCAGGCGTTGGCATACGCGTCCAAACTGACCGGCAAAAAATGTACGGTCGTGATGCCCGAAACGTCGGCAAAGGTAAAGATCGATGCGGTGCGCGGTTACGGGGCGACGGTTGATCTTATCGATACGAATAAGATCAGCCGCAACGACCGCATCGCTCAGCTTGCCGCGGAAATGCCGGACGCATATTTCGCAAGCCCTTACGACGACCGGTTTGTTATTGACGGGAATTCAACTCTTGGAAACGAGTTGGCCTTTGAAGATTTCGACGTTGTAATTTCGCCGATCGGCGGCGGCGGGCTGATCTCAGGCCTGATCACCGGACTGCATAGGCACATGAAGCCGACCGTCGTTTACGGAGCTGAACCATTGCTCGGGAACGATGCGGCTCGTTCGCTAAGAGCAGGCCAGATCGTCCGCAACGAAACCGAACCGACGACGCTTGCTGACGGCGCCCGCACTATTTCGCTCGGCAACCTGAACTGGCCGATCATCCGGGAAGGTGTTGCGGATGTTATTGAAGTTTCCGAAGAAAATATCGCCGAGGCCGTGCGGATGTATTTCGGCTTGGCAAACCTTAAATGCGAACCAACCGGCGCTCTGTCATTGGGCGCTCTTCTTGAACGACCTGATGAATTCAGGGATAAAAGAGTCTGTGTAGTTGTGAGCGGCGGTAATGTCGACGGAGAGGTTTATCGTAGTATCCTGGGATCATTGCGTCTGTAAATTCCTGCCGTTTAATTATTTAATTAATAATTGCTAATTGGATAATTAAACAGCAGATGATTCTTATCTTACCTCTTCCACAAACGTCACACGATTTATCTCATACAGGGTTGTCACGCCCGCAAAAACCTTTCTCACGGCGGATTCCCGCAAACTCGACAAGCCTTCTTTTTCTGCCTGACGCCGAATTTCCGAACCGGGTCGGCGGTCGATGATCATTTCCCTGATCGGATTGGACATATCCAAAAGCTCGTGTATGGCAGTACGTCCCCGATAACCGGTATGATTACATGCGTCGCAGCCGACGTTCTTAAAAAACACCTTGTCGGCCGAGTCATCGGGTCGTAGCCCGGACGCAAAAAGCTCGGTGTCCGAGGGACGATACGCACGTTTGCATATTGGACAAAGCAGCCGTACAAGGCGCTGTGCCAGCACACAGTTCAGCGATGACACAAAGTTATACGGCTCGACGCCCATGTTCAAAAAGCGGCCGATAACGTCGATCACGTTATTTGCGTGAACCGTCGTGAACACAAGGTGGCCGGTCAGCGCCGATTGGATAGCGATCTGCGCCGTTTCTTCGTCGCGGATCTCGCCGACCATTATCTTGTCAGGGTCGTGGCGCAGTATGGAACGCAAGCCGCGAGCGAATGTCAGCCCCTTTTTCTCATTTACCGGTATCTGAACGATGCCGTGAAGCTGATATTCTACCGGGTCCTCGATCGTGATTATCTTGTCTTCTTCGTTGCGGATCTCGTTCAGCGCCGCATAAAGCGTGGTGGTTTTACCGGAACCTGTCGGCCCAGTGACAAGCACCATCCCGTACGGCTCTTTTATGTACATGCGGAAATGCTGCAGATCTTCCTCGCCAAATCCAACGACGTCCAGATTCAAATTTTTGAAATTCTCGTTGATCTGCTCTTTGTCGAGGATGCGGATAACCGCGTCCTCACCGTACACGGTCGGCATTATAGACACACGAAAATCAACTGTGCGGCCTTTGTAGCGAACCCTGAAACGGCCGTCTTGCGGTATGCGCCGCTCGGCAATATCAAGTTCCGACATCACCTTGATACGTGAAATCAGTGTCTGATGATAAGCAATGTCGATCGGGTCAACCTTTGCGTACAAAGCACCGTCAATGCGGAATTTTACCTGTACATCGCGCTCGCGAGTTTCGATGTGAATATCGGACGCGCGCGATTCCATCGCGTTATAGATGATCGTATCGACCAGCTTGATGATCGGCGACATTTCCGAATCGGACGCCAACCGGTCCAGGTCCAGCACTTCGTCGCCCTGATCGGTTTCCTTAACCAGCGAGATCTTAAAAGTAGATGCGGCTTCCTGCAAAACCCGCTGTGTCGCATCTCCCTTTCTTAAAACGACGTCGATCGCCCCAGCGGTCGCGACATACGGCACGATCCGAATGTTCAGTGCGTTTTCCAACTCATCGAGCCTTTCTAGATTGGTCGGATCCGCCATGGCGGCGTGCAGATTTCTTCCCTCGCGACGAAGCGGAACGAATTGGTTCCGCAGCATCAGGTCGACGGGAATACGTGCCAGTTCTTCATAATCGATCGGCGATTCCTGATCGGGCGGCAGCAGATCGATAAACGGCATCCGATATCGCCGCGCAAGCTGCTTCGCCTCGATCACCTCGGGCGGTTCGTTCTCTAGAAAATCCGACAGCTCGATTCGTGGCGAGGAAGGCTGGGGCCGCACGTTAATATTTGTTTGATCACTCATTTTCTTATTTATGCCTGCTGTATGGGCCGGCCGAGATCGTTTGTATAATCGGAAGATAGATCGCGAGCAAAATTACGACTACCACCCCGGCCATCAATACCAGGATCAACGGCTCAAGCAGTGTCGTCAATTGTTCAAGTCGAACCTCGGACTCGGCGTCGTAAAACGATGCAACTTCGTCAAGCATTTCGCGCAGGCTGCCCGACCGTTCGCCGATACCGATCATATCGAGAGCAAGTTCCGGCATCCAACCCGCCTTTTCAAGTGAATCTGTAAATCCACGGCCCTCGCGTATAAGCGGCAGAACCGATTCGCTCCGCCGTCGGAGTTCGAGATTTCTGATCGCCTGTGACGCGATCTCCCACGAATCCGGCACCGTGATGCCGCCTGAAAGCAGCGTCGAAAGCGACCGGGAAAGCTGGGCCGTCGCCATTTGACGGACAAGGGCTCCGGCAATCGGCAGTTTCAGGATCAGGCGATGCAGAGTAAGCCTGCCGCTGTCCGTCCGCAGCCAAATGTATGTTGCAAACGCCAGAATTAACACCAGCGGCAGCAGCCACCAGAAATTATGCGCGACCCCCGTCGAGATCGCCAAAACCACAACCGTCACGGTCGGTAGAGGCCGGTTGGCGCTGAGCCCCCTGAATAGATCTGACATTCGCGGGACGATGTATAGTGTCAGGAACGCGACCATGAACGACGCCGCAAGCAGCAAAAATGCAGGGTACGCAAGCGCACCGCGAATCTTTCGCGACACTCCGACGCTCCGCTTCAGGTAATCGACGAACCGTGCAAGCACCGTATCCAGCGAACCGCTCTTTTCGCCTGCAAATATCGATGCCGTGTATATCTTCGGGAACATACCCTGCGACTCGAACGCTTCTGAAAGCGGCATACCGCTCTTGATCTTTTCTTCGACATCGGCCAGAACGTCGCGCAGGTTTGACGAGGACGATCGGTTCTTTAACAGGTTTATCGATTGAAGCACCGGAATGCCGGCACGAAGCAGTGCAGATAATTGTTGATTAAAAAGAAGAAAGTCGGCTTGCTTGATCCTTCCCTTTTTTCCGCTGCCGAGGCGCAGCGCCGAGGTTATGCCATGACCGTTCGACGACACGGCAAACACGCGAAAGCCTTCGCTTTCCAGTTGTCTTCGAGCGTCGGCAGCGGCTGTCGCTTCGACGATCCTTGTAACTATCTCGCCGGACGGCGTACCAAGGCGGCAAATGAATTCGGACATATCGAACTTTTCGAGTAAGGCAAGAGGTCTTGCGTCGTTCCAAACAACGGCTTCTTTGCGGGTCGCGGCGGCTTACCCAAACAGCCGCAGGCCGCAATTCGCCGTAATTATAACACGCATTTTCAAAACAAAGGTTGCAATCTGTAAAAATTATTATTACCGGCAGGTAGAACAACT
>Ga0068855_100009437_pt1 | contig 11787 bp, 10 predicted proteins | sample KBSCornC52_FD_66592 | JGI IMG/M metagenome (GOLD analysis project Ga0068855, IMG submission 66592) | Corn rhizosphere microbial communities from Kellogg Biological Station, Michigan, USA - KBS Corn C5-2 | ecosystem: Host-associated > Plants > Roots > Rhizosphere > Soil ...
GACTTGCTTCAGACCGCCTCGACGCCGGTCTCGCTCGTGCGTATTCGCACAGCCTGTTCAAGATTGACGACGAAAATCTTGCCGTCCCCTATCTTCCCTGTGCGCGCCACATTGGTAATCGCTTCGACGACCTGTTCCACGATCGAGTCGTCCACCGCCAACTCGATCTTGGTCTTGGGCAGAAAATCGACGCGATACTCAGCGCCGCGGTAGAGCTCGGTGTGGCCGCGCTGACGGCCGAAACCTTGCACTTCCGTCACTGTGATGCCTTGGACGCCAATGTCCGCCACTGCTTGGCGAACGTCATCGAGCTTGAAAGGCTTGATGATGGCGGTGATCAACTTCATCACTGGCGGCTCCGAGATTTCACAGCTTTCGCAACACCCGGGACTCGCGCCCCCGCACTGCGCCGGAACAAGAATGCATCTTCTATGCCACGAATTTGGCGGCAGAAACGGCGGGTTTGCACCTGAAGACGACGCTCGTTTGCACTATTTAAGGGCGCTGGAAGACCGCGTTCGCTATAAAGGGGTGCGGAATCGATCGCCGCAAGGCGATTTCGGTCGCCTTTTGCCGTCGGTGGCAACATCGGAAGCGTCATTCCGGAGCAAGGCAGCGGTCAGGTAAGCCGCTTTCTCGCGTACCGACTTCCGCTTTATTTTGCAGTCCTGCTAGAGTCGTCCGCTCATCGAGAGAGCGGGATATGGACACACGAGTGATCGACGAATTGGCCAAGCGGCTTTCGGCCGCGGTCCCCGGCAGCGTGGATGCGCTGCGCCGTGATTTGGAAAGCAACTTCAAAGCAGTGCTGCAATCGGGTCTCTCCAAGTTGGATCTGGTCACCCGGCAGGAATTCGACGTTCAAGCCAACGTGCTGAGACGCACGCGCGAGAAATGCGAGGAGCTGCAGGAGAGGTTGAAGGCGTTGGAAGAGAAGGTGGGCAGTGGAAGGAGTTAGGAGTTAGCGGTTAGGAGTTAGTAAGAGCTCCGTGACTCTGCGCGTTAGCGCTCTGGACTAACTCCTAACCCCTAACTCCCAACCGCTACCAAACTAAGGAGCCTATGGATGGGCATTGCAACGGTGCTGAGCCGCGCTCAGTACGGAATGGAAGCGCCGCTGGTGCAAGTGGAAGTGGATCTAGGCAGTGGCTTGCCCGCGTTCACCATCGTCGGTTTACCGGAAGCGGTCGTAAAAGAGAGCAAGGATAGAGTTCGAGCCGCGCTCACCAACTCCAACTTCGAATTTCCGGCCGGAAAAATCACAGTCAATCTTGCGCCCGCGGATTTGCCGAAAGAAGGCGGACGTTTCGATTTGCCGATCGCCGTCGGCATTCTCGCCGCTTCGGGTCAGCTGCCGATCGCGCCGCTCTCACACTCTGAGCTCTACGGAGAGCTTTCGCTCAGCGGCGAAGTGCGTCCAATCAAAGGAGCGCTATCAGCTGCATTGGCGGCGCGACGCGCCGAGCATTGCATCATCGTACCGACTGCCAATGCTGCAGAAGCAGGACTCGTTGCGACCAGCAAGGTCGCTCATGCGACGCACCTGCTCGAAGTCTGCGCGCATTTCAATGGTGTACAGCAGCTTTCATTCGATCGCGCGCTCGTTGGTCCGGCGCTGCGAACGCATTCCGAAGATTTGAGCGAAGTGCGCGGTCAAGCGCACGCTAAACGCGCTTTGGAAGTTGCGGCTGCAGGCGCGCACAGCTTGTTGTTCATAGGTCCGCCGGGCACCGGCAAGAGCATGCTCGCCCGTCGACTGCTCGGATTGCTGCCGCCCATGACAGATGATGAAGCGCTCGAAGCTGCCGCTGTGCGCTCCGTCCTGGGTCGCGGATTCAATGTCGAAGAATGGCGCTTACGACCGTTTCGCGCTCCACACCACACGGCATCGTCCGTCGCATTGGTGGGCGGTGGTTCGCATCCTCGTCCGGGAGAAATTTCGCTCGCGCACAACGGGGTGCTCTTTTTGGACGAGTTGCCGGAATTCGATCGGCGTGTTCTCGAGGTGTTGCGCGAGCCGCTCGAAACGGGTGTCGTGAGTATTTCGCGAGCAGCGCGTCAGGCGGAGTTTCCGTCGCGATTCCAACTGATCGCCGCCATGAATCCTTGTGCGTGCGGTTATCTCAATGACCCGAGCGGCAAGTGCCGCTGCACGAACGACCAAGTGCAACGCTATCGGTCGCGCATCTCGGGCCCGTTGTTGGATCGTCTCGATCTACATGTCGAAGTACTGCGCGTGGATGCCGACAGTCTTCGCGGATCTTGCCGGGACGGCGAGCCAAGCGCGCCAATTGCACTACGCGTACGTCGCGCGCGTGAACTACAAATGGCACGACAGCGATGTTGTAACGCGCGCCTAGATAACAGCGGCGTCGAGGCACATTGTCTTCCTACGCGTGAAGGCGAGGCTCTGCTGGAACGAGCGATGCAGAAGTTTGCGCTCTCCGCCCGTGCCTACCATCGCATCCTGAAAGTCGCACGCACGATTGCCGATCTTGCCGGCGAAGACCGCGTCGACACGCGCCACGTCAGCGAGGCGCTCACGTGGCGGCAACTGGATAGAGCGGCGAAGCCGCGCTAAGCGGCGGGAGAAAGAAGGGACGACGATTACTTGGCTGCCGAAACCATGTAGTCAACGGCGGCGATGATGGACTTGTCGCTTAGATCGGCACGGCCACCTTTCGCCGGCATGAAGCCGGATGAGCCTTGGAATCCCTGCAGCGCATGTTGATGGAGCGTGTCGGTGCCCTTGGCAATGCGCGGTCCCCAAGCTGCCTTGTCGCCATACTTCGGCGCGCCTGCGACGCCTGCTCCGTGGCATGCAACGCAAGTGCTGTTGAATACCTGATCTCCAGGCAGGTCTTGTGCGACTGTGGCCGCCGCTTTCGGCGGTTCGAGCGCCGAGTTGTCTTTGCCTGCGATGGCGACTTTGCCGACCGGATCGAGACGATCGCTGACGGCACCTTTCACGGCAGGATCTTCCTTCACCACTACGTCCTGAGTGCGGGAGGCAATGGCCTTCGAGCCGAAATAAATGCCGAATGCGACCAAGACCAGCAGCCCGAGTACCAACATGAAAGTATCGAAGAAGTGCTTGTCCTGGGACGGTGGGTGGGAATCGCTCACGAGGGCTCCGAAGGGTCGCTGAGGAAAGAAGGCGCGCAAGTATAGCGGCGGCACAGGGTGAGTTGTTAGTAGTTGGCCGCCACTCGTTGCCGGGAAGAGGATGAGAACCCACGAGTTACAGTACAATCCGCTCGATCTCGCACGCGCCCGTAGCTCAGCTGGATAGAGTGTCGGTCTCCGAAGCCGAAGGTCGTGGGTTCGAATCCCGCCGGGCGCGCCACCTTCCAGGAAACGACATATGTCGCATTGGTCCGACAGTCGCCCCCGCACATATATATGTGTGGCGAGTGCCTGACCCACAATGGACCCAGGCCAGTCGATGGACGATAAAACATCTCTTCTCAATCAGCTCAAGATCGACCGCAGCGACTCCGAAGAGGATTCGCGCCCCGCGTGGTTGTGGTGGCTCATCGGCATCGTGCTGGTGGCGGCCCTTGCGGGCGGTGGCTTGCTGTTGACGCGATCCAAGGCTATCGCCGTAACAGTCACGGTTGCGGAATCGACTGCAACGGCAGGCGGCGCAAGTGCATCGATGCTTGATGCGTCGGGCTATGTAGTGGCGCGGCGGCAGGCGACAGTTGCCGCCAAGACGACCGGCAAAGTGACGGAAGTGTTGATCGACGAAGGTCAGCGTGTAGCCAAAGATCAGGTGATCGCCCGCTTGGACGATACCAACGCGCAAGCGGCGCTCGCGCAAACCAAGGCGCAGCTTGGACAAGCGCAAGCGAATGCGCAGGCAGCGCAGGTCGCCTTCGACAATGCCGAACCCATTTTTCTGCGCTATCGCAAACAACTCGACAAGGGTGTTATCAGTGCGCAGGACTTCGACACGGCGAAGTCGAGTTACGACGCGACCAAGAGCAACCTGGTCGTGGCCGAGCGCAGCGTCGGCGTTGCGCAGGCAGCGCTAGCGGTAGCGCAACGGAACTTGGACGACACCGTAGTGCGCGCTCCTTTCGCAGGAGTCATCACTGTGAAGGCTGCACAGCCAGGCGAAATGATTTCGCCCATGTCGGCGGGTGGTGGATTCACGCGCACGGGCATCGGCACCATTGTCGATATGGATTCGCTCGAAGTGGAAGTCGACGTCAGTGAAAATTTCATCAATCGCGTCCGTCCCGAACAACCTGCACTCGTCAAGCTCAACGCCTATCCGGACTGGTCGATTCCTGGTGCGGTCATAGCGGTCATTCCCACTGCGGACCGTTCCAAGGCTACAGTGAAAGTTCGCGTCGGCTTCAAGGTGAAGGATGCGCGCATTCTTCCCGAGATGGGCGCACGAGTATCGTTCCTCAGCGGTGATACTGATACGGCGCAAATTACGGGTGCAGCGCACGCCGCAGTGCAGATTCCTGCGGCGGCTGTGAAGGCGCAAGGTGAACAAGGAGTCGTATTCATCGTTCATGACGACACCGTCGAGCGCCGAGCGGTGAAACTGGGTGCGCGCACGGGAGACACCCAAGCCGTCATCGCAGGTGTAGCGCCTGGTGACAAGCTCGTCGTCGGCGACCTCGATGCGCTTATCGACGGCGCCAAGGTCGAAATCGCAAAGTAAATCCCATCCTCGTGCGGCACACGTGCGCGCGTAAGCTCGATTCTGCGAACTCGGCGAAATATTACGTGTCCAACTGATTGTTCCGACGCGCGCTGCAACTGCAGCGTGCCGAGTGTGATGTTCCATCGAGGCGAACAACCACTAGGCACGTAAGTTGCTTTGCTTAGGAGCGAGCGCGTCATCCACACCGCTACTGGAAACAGATTTGGGAACGATCTTCTTCACAAGACAGTTGATAAAGAGTCTGTTGTCTGTAGACGGGATGGAAGGTGATCAAAACGGCATTGCGCCGGAGAAATTGCCGGGAATGGGTGCTCGCGCTGTGCAACGATCTGCGCCGCTTTCGCCCGATGGCGAGTACGGATCGCGACCGCGTTCGACACACGATGAATCCCCCGCCAGTGTGTGCAAGCGCTTCGGTCCGATCTATTCACGTTCTACTATGAAGCAAGCCGAGTTCAACGGGCACTTTCCTAGTGCGCGCAATGCGTGTAAGAAGGAAGCGTCGAGAGCAGCTCACCGTGAGCTTTCGGGTACTCCGTCACGGAATAGTGTCAAGCGAGGAGTAGTCTTTGGACTCACGACTCGTTAAGTACTACTGGTAGTAGCGATTCGGTCGAATTGGTTTTAGGAAAGAGCGTAGAGTGTCGATGTCGAGAGAGTAATCGGGGGGATTGTTCAGACGCCACTGCTGCAACGGAGGTTTCCATTATGCAGCCGGAGACGACAGACTCTGATTCCAAACGTCGCTCGAGCTTCGTCGAATCCTTGAGCGCGTTCAGTCGCCAGCATCGTGCCCAACATTGGGAAGGCACCTTCAGCGACTTCCTCAGCAATATCTTGCCTAACAGGCCGAGTGCATTCGCACGCTCGAGCCACCAATACATCTGGGACATGCTGCGCTGGTACGGCCGCGCGAGCGATACGAAAGACGATACGTTGAAGGCGCGAGAGCTTTTCAAACGGGAACTTTTCGGCATCGACGAGCCACTGGCGCGCGTCGGCGACTACTTCAAGGCCGCAGCAGCGGGCTCCGATGTAGGTCGCCGCTTGCTGCTCTTGCTCGGTCCTCCTTCCGGCGGTAAATCCACGCTCGCAATTTTGCTGAAGCGCGGCTTGGAGGAATACAGCCGCACTGATGAAGGCGCGTTGTACGGCATCAAAGGTTCGCCGATGCACGAGTCGCCGCTCAATCTCATTCCTGCGAGCTTGCGCGCACAGTTTCGCGATACTTACGGAGTCGAACTCGGCGGCGAGTTGAGTCCGTGGGCGCGTGAGAGACTCGAACGCGAATACGACGGCGATTACCTGCGCGTGCCCGTCGAACGAGTGTTTTTGTCAGAGGCGACTCGCATGGGCATCGGCACTTACGCGCCGCATGATCCCACGACTGCAGACATCGCCGATCTCGTAGGCTCGGTCGATCTCTCCAAAGTGGCCGAAGTGGGCGACGAAGGCGATCCGCGCGCGTGGTCGTGGTCGGGCGCAGTCTATGCCGCCAGTCGCGGCATGCTGGAGATGATCGAAATCCTCAAGGTCAAGCGCGAGTTTCTATATTTGCTCCTGACGTTGACGCAGGAGAAGAACGTCAAAGTATCGCGCTTCCCGCTCATCTATTTGGACGAGACCATTCTCGCGCACACGAATTTGGCGGAATTCCACAAGTTCTTGCAGGAGAAAGAGAACGAGGCGCTGCTCGATCGCATGGTCATCATCAAGGTGCCCTATGCGCTCTCTTATAAGGACGAAGCGCGCATCTATCAGAAGCTCGTTTCCGGCGCACCTGCCTTCCGCAACGTGCACCTCGATCCGCATGTGCTCAAACTTGCATCGGTGTTCGCAATCTTGACGCGTCTACAAAAGCCCGAGCGCGAAGGATTGGATTTATCGAAGAAGCTGCGCATCTACGCGGGCGAAAGCATCGAAGGATTCGCCGAAACGGAATCGACGCGCTTGCGTGCCGAAGCGCCCGATGAGGGGCTGGCCGGTGTGAGTCCGCGTTTCGTGATCAATGCCATTTCGAACGCTATTACACGCGGTGACGCCAAGAGCCTCACCAGCATGGAGCTTCTGCTTGCACTCAAAGATTCCATCGAAAGCGATGCGCGCATGGACACCAAGCAGAAGAAGCAGTGGATCGATCATCTCGTAGTGGCGCGCAAGGATTTCTACAACCGTTGGGTCAAGGAAGACGTGCATCGCGCCTTGTTCGCGTCCTTCGAAGAAGAAGCGCAGCAACTTCTCGAGAAGTATTTGGACGAAGTGGAAGCTTCATTGGATCAGCGTCAAATTACCGATCCGATCACGGGCGAGACGCGTCCTGCAGACGAGCGCTTCTTGCGTTCCGTCGAAGAGAAGATCAAGGTTTCAGACTCCGGAAAGCATTCTTTCCGTCAGGAAGTGGTGCGCAAAGCCATGGTGGCCTTCAAGGCCGGCGAGAAGTTCACGCTCGACAGTCACGCGCGCATGCACGAGGCCATCGAGCAGTATCTTTTCGAAGAGCGCCGCGATGTGCTGAGACTCGTGACTTCCAGCGCGCGTCCTGATGACGAAGCGCGCAAGAAAGTCTCGGCTGTGCAGCAACGTTTAGTGAACGAGTACGGATACGATGAACACAGTGCGAAGGAAGCGTTGAACTACGTAACGACCCTATTGGCACAGGAGTAGCGTAAGTTACCGACCGCGTGCCCGGAGGACGAAGTGGACGAGCCTGAATCGACTGAAGGCGAGCCAAGCGTCAATGGTTGGTATGACCTGTTCTCACGCGGTGCGCGCGACTGGCTGCGTCATAACGAAAAGGTGCGCGAAGCAGTACGCGAGCACCTGCCGGAAATTGTTGCGGGCGCCGACGTCGTAGGTGGCGGGTCGCGTACTGTGCGTGTTCCGGTCAAGATGCTGGAGCACTATCACTTCCGCCTGCGGCGACCGGAAGAACAACAAGGTGTGGGTCAAGGTCCGGCGAAGCCGGGCGATGTTCTCGCCAAACCGTCGCAGGGCCAAGGTCATGGAAAAGGCGCGGGCGGCAACGACAACGGCGGCATTGAATTCACTCTCGAATTCAAAGTCGACGACATCGTCGATTGGCTGTGGGAAGAAATGCAACTTCCCAATCTCAAAGCGCGTGTCGGCAGATCCGATGAATCCGATTGGGTGCGCGAAGGGTGGGACCGTCGCGGTGCTCGCTCACGGTTGGATCGCCGCCGTTCGTTACGCGAGTCAGTGAAGCGACGTGCCATTCAGTCCGAATCCTCGCCCGCCTTCACGGACGATGATCTGCGGTTCAGACAATTGTCCAAGCGCGAGCAGCCCTCGATTCAAGCTGTCGTATTCTTGTTGATGGACGTCTCGGGCAGCATGTCCGATAGAGATCGCCAACTCGCGAAGACGTTTTTCTTCTGGGCGACTCAAGGACTGAAGCGTCAGTATCGACATCTGGACACCGTCTTCGTCGCACACACGACCGAAGCGTGGGAGTTCAGCGAAGAAGAGTTCTTCCAAGTGAACGGCACCGGCGGCACTGTTACGTCCACCGGGCTCAACAAAGTTCGCGAAATCATCGACGACCGTTATAGCCCGGCGCGCTACAACATCTATTTGTTCTACGCCTCGGACGGCGACAACTATGTCGAAGATCGACCGTATGCAGACGCGGCATTGAAGAAGGTTGCGGAAGTGGCCAACTACAGTGGCTATCTCGAAGTCTCAGCGATGTCGCAACAACATTTGGGCACGGAAGTCGGCGGATTGTTCAAGGCGCTGACGACGCAAGGCAAGCCCGTGGGCAGCTTCGCGATCAGCCGTGTGGAGGATGTGTGGGACGCGGTGCGCCACTTCTTCCAACATCAAGCCCAGGATCAAACGACATGACGGACTCTTGGCGTGATTACTTGCCGCGCATCGAACAGCTCGCGACGGGATTAGGGCTGAGCTACAACCCCGTCGATTTCGAAGCCGTGCCGGAAAGTTTCATGATGGAAATTTCCGTCTATGGTTTGCCGGTGCGCATGCCGCACTGGTCTTTCGGCGTTCGATATATCTATCAGCTCATTCAGCATCGAATGGGCCATTCGCGATTGTTCGAGGTCGTATTTCCTGGAAATCCCGGCCGCGCCTATTTGGCGAAGAACAATAGCCTTGCGGAAAACGTGTTGGTAACCGCGCACGTGCTCGGTCATGCGGATTTCTCGCGCAACAACTTGCTGTTTTACAACAGTCAGAAGCAAGTCGGCGAGAACATCGTCGAACAAGCGGCCAATCACGCGCGGCAAATCGGTCGAGCCATCGAAGAGCACGGCATGCAGCGTGTCGAAGCGGTGCTCGATGCGGCGCTGTCACTCGAGCAGCACATAGACATGCATCAGTCGTTGCAGCGCGATCGCTATCCGGAATATTTACAGCCCAAGGCCGAAAATAAGGAGGACGAGTTTCGCAAGCGGTTCGCCTCATTGGACCCGTCCACGCAATTCCAAACGTCCGCCGGTCCTGTCCGTCAGCGAGCCCCTATTCCTCCGCATCCCGAGCGCGATTTGCTGTGGTTCGTCGCTCAATACGCGCCGGACCTGGAGGGATGGGAGCGGGATATCTTTTTGGCTGTGCGTGCGGAATCGTTCTATTTCTATCCGGTGTTCGCGACGCAAATCATGAACGAGGGCTGGGCGTCGTATTGGCATGCACGCCTCCTGCGTGAAGCCGACTTTTTGCCGCAGCATGCCTATGTGGATGCCGTCAAATGTCATTCGGACGTCGTTCGCCCGCACGGTAATGGCGAGCACGTGGCGCTGTCGATTAATCCCTATCACTTGGGATTTTCCATCTGGGAGAAAATCGTCGAGCGCGACGGCTTGGAAGCGGCGCGCCGTATCATGCGCGAAGACGACGATTTCAGCTTCGTGCGCAACTATCTGGATGTAGATATGGCGGAAGAGTTGCAGCTTTTCCGCTTCAAAGCCGAGTCGAATGGACGCATCGAAGTCGTCGAGGACGACTTGCACGAACTGCACGATGCGTTGCTCGCACCCAAATACAATTTCGGAGCACCGAGTGTTGCCGCCAAACACATCCGTGTCGATGGCACGTTAGAGCTGCTGCACGATCACAAAACAGACGGCCGCGGCCTCGATGTCGAGCGCGGCAAGAAAGTGTTGGAATACATCCAACGAGTTTGGCGCCGCCCCGTCATATTGCAAACCGTGGACGACAAGGGATCGGCGCTGGAGTTGAGGATTCCGTTCTAGGGGAAGGAGTTAGGGGCTAGGAGTTAGTCAGAGTGCGGTGAGCGCATATGGTAGCTTGTCGGCTACGTAGTAATGCCTTCTGACTAACTCCTAACTCCTAACTCCTCGCCCCATGCCGCAGTCACTTGCCAATCACACCATCGCCGTCCCCGAAACCCGCGAACTCGATATCTTCGTGGGATTGCTCGAGCGCCGCGGCGCGCGGGTCATTCGCTGCCCGCTCGTCGCAATCAAGGACGCGTCGGACCCGAAACCGGTGCTCGCATGGGTGCGTGAGTTTGTCGCTCACTCGTGGGACGATTTCGTACTGCTCACGGGTGAAGGGTTGCGCCGAATTCTAAGTTGCATCGAGCACAACGAAGCCTCGCTACGCGGTCCTTTCGTAGAACGCTTGGCGCACATTCGCAAAATTACTCGAGGTCCGAAACCGGCGCGTGTACTGCGCGATTTGGGTTTGCAGACGGATCTCGCTGCGGATGAACCTACGACTGACGGTGTGATCTCGGTATTGCGGCGAGAGAATTTACAGGGACGTCATGTCGCTGTGCAGCTCTACGGAACCGACCCCAATATTCGGCTCATGCAATTTTTAGCCGACGCGCACGCGATCGTGCATCCGGTCGCTCCCTATGTGTATGCCGATGCATCCGACGATGAAGCCGTGCGTGCACTCTTGGAGCAAATGCGAAGCGGCGCCGTGGACGCGATTGCATTTACGAGTACGCCCCAAGTCGAGCGCTTATTTGCGGTCGCACCCAACGAACTCGTATTGGCTGCATTGGAGCGGACACGCATCGCCGCAGTCGGTCCCGTGGTCCGCGAAGCCCTCAAGCGCCACGGCGTCGACGTGAACTACATGCCCGAAGACTCGTTCTTCATGAAACCGCTGGTGAGTACGTTGGAAGAGGCGTTTGCGCAGCTATAGCTGCGCAATGACATGCTCCACTTCTTCCGGGCTTCCCAAAATCACCGGCGTGCGTTGATGGATGTTGTTGGGCTCGACGTCGAGAATGCGCTTGCCCGGTGCGGCGAATGCTTTGCCGCCTGCTTGCTCTACCAGCATCGCCATGGGATTTGCTTCATACATCAACCGTAGCTTGCCGTCCGGTGCCTTTTTGGTGGGCGGATACATGAATACACCGCCCTTCAAAAGAATGCGATGCACGTCGGCCACCATGGCGCCTGCGTAGCGGCTGGAATAGTTTTTCGCCTGAGCCCAATCCAAATATTTCTGATAGCCCTCGGGAAAGGTGAGCCGATTCCCTTCGTTCACCGAGTAGCTCTTGTTCGCGCTCGGAATCCGGATGCCTTGTTCCACGCGAATGAACGCGCCGATGGCGGGATCGAGTACGAACAGATCCACACCCAAGCCGATAGTCAGCGCAAATACCGTGGATGAGCCATATAACACGTAGCCCGCCGCTACTTGCTTTGCGCCTGTTTGCAACAGCGAATCCTCGGCGCGCGGGGATGTAGAGTCGTAGCGCAAGATGCTGAAGATCGTACCGACGCCGCCGCACACATCGAGATTGGACGAGCCGTCGAGCGGATCGAACAGCACGCAGTATTTACGCTCGCCGTTGTCTTGCTTGCGGAGAATCACCGGCTCTTCGTTTTCTTCCGAAGCAACGATGGCAACTCCTTGGCGGCCACCCAAGGTGCGTAACAAGATTTCATTGGCAATGACGTCGAGCTTTTGCTGTTGCTCACCTTGCACATTTTCACTGCCGACGTTGCCGAGTACGTCATCGAGCCGCGCGCGGCGCACATGCGAGGCAATCATCTTGGCTGAGATGGACAGGGCGGAAAGAATCCAAGACAGCGTGCCGGTCGCCTCCGGATAATGCGTTTGCTGTTGCAGGATGTGACCCT
>Ga0068855_100009441_pt1 | contig 11786 bp, 8 predicted proteins | sample KBSCornC52_FD_66592 | JGI IMG/M metagenome (GOLD analysis project Ga0068855, IMG submission 66592) | Corn rhizosphere microbial communities from Kellogg Biological Station, Michigan, USA - KBS Corn C5-2 | ecosystem: Host-associated > Plants > Roots > Rhizosphere > Soil ...
GAAAAGGCACTAGAATGCTGCCCGCAAACGCTGTGGGCCGTTCATCGCCTTTCCCCTGAATCGCGTAATTCCACAACCCGTTCAAATTGGTCCGGCCGGAGCGAACCATCCGCCTTCGCCCGATCTTCCGCCAAGTCGCGCAATTGGTAGGGATCGCGCCGGTTGTCGAAAAGCAGTTCGCGCCGGTCGCGCCGGTAAATGGCATAAGTATATTCGTGATCGCGAACGGCACGCCACTCCGTACCGTCCGTCCACGCTGCTGTCGTGCCCATCCCTTGCATGTGCGCGGCCGCCGGCGCCCGCGGCCTGCGTCAGAAAAGCTCTTCGGTTTTGCTTGGGCATCGTTCTAACATTCTTGGCCAACGTAGACTCGCTATAAGCTGTAATCAAATTGTAGGGCGGGACTCCTGTCCCGCAATTGACGTCCTCGTCGGCCTGTTTTGAGTTCCTATGAGCGCCACCACCGTTCTCCAATTCGACGAACTAAAAACTCTGCTCGCGCGCTATGCAGGCAGCGCCGCGGGCCGCGCTCTGATCCTCGGCCTCTCTCCACAAAGCCACCGCGCAGGTCTTGAATCCGCCTTAACCGAAGCCGCTGAAGCCATCGCTTATCTTCGCGACATCGAAAAACACGAAGCCGTCCCTCTCCGCTTCGATCGCGTACGCGACACCGAACCTCAAATCCGTGCCTTACAAATCGAAGGCGTCTCGCTCCAGGGCCGCGAGATTCTCGATCTCTTCCATACACTCGACGTCGCCGGCGAATACCGCGCCGCGCTCCTCGCTGCGGCATCCCGTCACCCACGCCTTGCCCAACGCGCGCGCTCCCTCGCCGATCTGCGCGGCCTCGCTCATCGCTACGCGCGAGTCTTTCTTCCTGATGGCTCGCTTTCTGATGACGCAAGCGTAGCCCTCGGCCGCATCCGCCGCGACATCCTCCGCCAACAGAAAAGTATTCAGGAATCGCTCGAAAAATTCCTGCGTGCGCATCGCGCCGGTCAGACTCTCCAGGAAGACTTCATCACTATTCGCGAAGACCGCTACGTCGTCCCCATCGTTGCCGGGCAAAAGGGCCGCGTCGACGGCGTCATCCACGGCGCCAGCGGCACCGGCCGCACACTCTTTCTAGAGCCGCTCGAAACCATCGGCCTCAACAATCAACTCGTTCGCCTCCGCGAAGACGAGCTACGCGAAATCGAACGCATTCTCGCCGAGATCACCGAAGCGCTCCGCGCCCACGCCCCGGCCATTGCTGCCAGTGTCGAAACCCTTGCCGAACTCGATTGCATCTTTGCCAAAGCCTCGTTCGCACTCGATTACGATGCCGTCATTCCGCGCTTTACGGAGCGTTTGCTGCTGCGCCAGGCGCGTCATCCTCTGCTCGAATCCGTTCTCCGCAAGCAGCGCAAACCCATCGTTCCGCTCAGCTTCGAGCTCTCCCAAGAACGCCGCTGCCTGCTCATCAGCGGCCCCAACACCGGCGGTAAAACCGTCACTCTCAAAACCGCCGGACTGCTCGCTCTCATGGCCCATGCCGCCATCCCCGTTCCTTGCGCCGAAGCCGAATTCCCATTGCTCTCCGATGTGCTCGCCGATATCGGCGACCAGCAATCCATTGCCGAAAGTCTGAGCAGCTTTTCCGGCCATCTCTTGCACGTTAAGGAGATGCTTGCCCGTGTCACGCCAGACTCGCTCGTCCTGCTCGACGAGCTCGGTCGCGCCACCGATCCGGAAGAAGGCGGCGCGCTCGGCGTCGCCATCCTGGATGAGTTCCGCAAGTCCGGCGCCTTCTGCCTTGCTTCCACCCACTTACTGCCGCTCAAGCTCTACGGCGCGCGCACCCCCGGCGTCCTCAACGCTTCCATGGGTTTCGATGATGCCACTCTCGCGCCCACCTACGAACTACGCCTCGGCTCGCCCGGCAAATCGGCCGGGCTCGATATCGCCACCCGTCTCGAGATGCCGGCTCCTCTTCTCGAACATGCCCGCCAGGTGCTCCCGCGCCTCCAGGCCGATTTCCAGGAATTGCTCACTGAGCTCCACCGTCAGGTCGAAGAAAATACGCGCCGTGCCCAGGAACTCGTCGCCCGTCAGGCTGAGCTCGAAGCCGAAGCAGCGCGCCGCGAGAAGCAGCGCCAGCGCGAATGGGAAAAGAAATCGGAATCTCTGATCGCTGACTTCGAAGCGCGCGCCGAAAAACTCCTTACGCCGCGCCAGATCGCACACGCCTCGCAACAATTCCGGGAGAAGGTCACCGAAGTAATCTCGCCCGAATCGGTCCCTCAAAAACTTACGCTCTTCGAGGGAGCGCGAGTCCGCTTGAAAGGCGTACGCGAAATAGCAACTCTTCGGCGTCTGCTCAAAAACGGTCTCGTCGAAATAGAAGCCGCTTCGCTCAAAATGCAGGTTCCGCGCGAAGACATCGTCGAGGTCGTTCCCGAAATCGCTTCTCCGAAACGCGCCCGCCTCGAAGCCGGCCCACGCTACGAAGTCCTGACCAGCGAGTTGAACGTCATCGGCCAGCGCGCCGAAGAAGCTCTCGCCCAGGTCGACAAATTTCTTGATTCCGCCGTGCTCTCCCCGGTCCGCCGCGTGCGCATAGTGCATGGCCATGGCATGGGTGTGCTGAAACGCGCCATCGGCGAAGCCCTCGGCTCCAATCCTCACGTTGGCCGCTTCTATCCCGCAACCCAAGCCGAAGGTGGCGCGGGAGCAACCATCGTCGAGCTGCGCGAATAGGAACGCTATTCTGTTTTCATGCGCCGTTGGTTGCTGGGGATAGCCGTTTTAGCCGTCGCATCCACCAGCTATGAAGATTCCATCCGCGCCTGGCAGCAGCACCGCGACGTCGGCCTGCGCGCTCCCGATGGCTGGTTGACCCTGGTCGGCTTGTTTTGGCTGAAGCCCGGTGCGAACACCATCGGATCCGCCGCCTCCAACGATTTCGTGCTCCCGAAGAACGCCGCATCTCACGTCGGCACATTCCGTCTCGAAGGCGACAAAGTCACCTTCGGCGGAAAATCTCTCTCGTATGACGATCTGCATCCTGACGTCATCGAAAAAGGCACGCTCTCTCTCTTAGTAATCAAACGCGCCGGCCGCTTCGCTGTCCGCGCCCGCGATACCGCCAGTCCGGTGAGGAAAAATTTTCGCGGCATGCGCTACTTCCCCGTCAACCCGACTCTGCATTTCCAGGCCAAGCTCATTCCGGACGTCCAAAAAATTCCCATCCTGAACATCATCGGCCAAACGGAAATGGAAGAAAGCCCCGGTTGGGTCGAATTCAGCTTTGAGGGTCGTCCCTACCGCCTCCGGCCGATCTACGAAGAGACAGCCCACGGCCGCACACTCTATTTCCTCTTCAAAGACTCAACGAACAAGACGCAAACCTATCAGGCCGGCCGCATGCTGAACACCCCGCTTGCCGTCAATGGTATCGTCGATCTCGATTTCAATCGCTCCTACACGCCGCCCTGCGCCTTCACACCGTACGCTACCTGTCCGCTGCCCCCCAAAGAAAACCGCCTACCCATCGCCATCGAAGCTGGCGAGCTGCGCTATCCCGAAAAGCCGGGGACTGACTGAAGCGTGTGTATGCGTTCATGACTGCGGTCTGGAAAATGACCCGAAGCGAAAGCTTCCGCGCAATCGCGCTCCTCTTCGCCATCCTGAACCTTAGTTTTTTCCCCATCCTCTGGGGAAACAAAAATCTGCTCGACAGCGCGCAGGAAGCCTCGAGCATCATGCCCGACGGCGCATGGGCCGGTAAGGCCGCCACCCTTAAACTTCCTAAAACGTTGGATTCGGGTGCGGGCGGTTTTTTCGCTGAACCCAATTTCCCGTTGCTGCGTTATTTATACTTCCACGAAAAAGTCGCCCCGCTCTGGGACCCCTACCAGGCGTACGGCCGCCCACTCGCAGCAAACCAGCAATCGCAGCCGTTCTATCCGCTGACTCTCGCTTTTCTTCTCCATATCAGTCCGGGAACCCATAATTGGTTCCTCGCGTTGCGCTTGTTGGTCGCGGGAATCGGCAGTTACTTCTATCTGCGATTCTTTGTTTCCTTCTGGCCGGGCATAGCCGGCGGGGTCACTTCCATGCTTGCCGGCTACTATCTGCTCTTTCTCACGCTTCCCCAACTCAGCGCTGAAGTGCTCCTGCCGGCGTGCTTGCTCGCGGCCGAGTATCTGTTCCGCAAGCGCAATTACGGCTCAATCGTCGCCTTCGCTGTCGTACTACTGCTTGTCTTTCTGGGAGGAATGCCCGAAAGCGCGCTGCTACTTTTCACGCTCCTCTATTCGTACATACTATTCCGGATCGTCTCCGATTCTGATCTGCGCGCGGTGTGCTTGAGGACCATCGCCAGGCTCGCTACTGCCACCTTCGCCGGTTTCGCTCTCGCGGCATTCTTCCTGTTTCCGTTCTGGGAGTTGATGGGTCGCTCTACAGACATGCATCAACTCCGCAATACCGGCGGCTGGATCACCGGCTTGTACCACGATTCTCCGGGCGTGTCCATCTTTACGTATTTTTTCCCGCTGCTCCTCGGGCGGCTCGGTTTAAGAAATTACGTCGGACTCCTCAGCACGTTCCTACTCCTCGTAGCTCTGGCGGCGGTGTTTGGAAGGAGCCGTGCAAACGATAAGGTCCTCCGGGCCATCACGGGGTTCTTTCTATGCTTTACGGCGCTGCTCGTACTGAAACGCTACGGCTTGTCGGGCGTAAATGCTATCGGCGCTCTCCCATTCTTCAACATGGTTCACTTCCCCAAGTACGAAGAAGGCTTGCTATCGATTTGCGTGTCGATCCTTGCCGCAATCGGTCTGGAGCGCTTGCTGCGGCGCGAAATTTCTGCGCGCGCACAGTCCGTCGCCCTCGTGCTAACAGCCCTTCTCATTCCTCTGGCGTCCTGGTTCGCGCGCCACACAACCGCGACTTCGCCCATACAAGTACACCTGCCGGCGCTCCCAATTGTGGCAATCGCCGTGCCGTCGATCCTCCTGCTCGGCTTGGCGGCCGCGCTAGCCTTCTCCGGAAGATACCTGCCAATCGTACTCGCCGCATTGGTCACTATCGAGATGTGGACGAACTTCATCGCGCCCACTTACTATTGGTTCAATCGGCTTCCTCGCCAAGACCGCAATCCCTACATGGGAGCGCCCTACCTCGACCTTCTCAAGAAAGAAGCGGGCAATTACCGCATCTTCGCCCGTGAGGGTCTCCTGTTTCCGAACTGGGCAGCCGCCTTCCAGTTGCAGGATATCCGCGATCTGGACGCGATGTATGACCAAAAGTATCTTCCGTTCGTCCGAAATTTCTTTCGGGACCAGAAGCTCCCGCCCCAAGAGGATCTCCACGATCGTTTCCATGGGCTGGGAACCTACACTTTAACCACGCCGCTCGCCGAACGCCTTCTTCAATTATCGTCGGTGAAATACATAGCCACTCTGCGACCATTCACAATTCCCAACCGTCGCATTGACGAAATGTTCGAACAGAATCGCGGTCACCTTATCCCAGGAAAAGAAGTGGCCATTGCGCCGAAGCCATTCGTTCTTTCTGGCGAAGCGCGCAATGCCCTGGGTGAGCATCCTCCATACGAGCGGCTGCCCTATCGTATACATGTCCCGACCGATCCGAAAGAAGTCTTCGCATTCTCGTACGCGCTCGATCCCGCTGTCTTCGGCCAGGCTTCCACCGACGGCGTCGAGTTCATCGTTGAGTTGAAGGACCCGTCTGAACGCATCACCAAACAATTTTCGCGGTACATCGATCCCAAACATCACGCCGAAGAACGGCGCTGGATGGATGGCCAAATCGACTTGAGCGCCTGGAGCGGTAAGAGTGTCGAATTACTATTCACGACAACTCCAGGACCAAGCGGCAATACGGCGTACGATTGGGCGGCCTGGTCGAATTTCCATTTCGTCGGTCAAGCCCCCCGGGATCAGGCGCCTCCGTTCAAACTGATCTACAACCAGGAAGCAAAGATCTATCGTTACGACGACGTGCTTCCGCGCGCTGCCATCTATCACCACGCCGAGATGGCCGAAGACGAAGGCGCGGTCTTGAACAAACTGGTCGACCCATCGCTCGACGTCTTTGACAGCGTTGTCTTGAACAAATCCAGATTGACTGCCAACGAGCGTACCCAGGTCGCCGAAATCAATCGCGAAGCGCCAGTGCGCGTCGAAGCGGCCTCAATTAGGTCCTATCATTCCCAAGACGTCCAAATCGAAGCCTCGCTGGATCGCAGCGGCATTCTGGTCTTGAATGATACTGCCTATCCCGGCTGGACCGCGACAGTCGATGGACACCCCACCCCGTGGACCAGCGCAAATTACTTGTTTCGCGGCGTATTTCTTAGGCCCGGCAGACACATTGTTGAATTCTGCTACCAACCGAAAAGCTTCCGCTGGGGCGCAGCACTAAGCCTCGCCACTCTCGGATTATTAATAGTGGGGCGGCTCTCCCGAGCCGCGCCGGGCGTCCTCGCCCGGCTTGCTCGTTCGCGATACAATGTGGCGCCCGTTCACAACCCGCAAAAATAAATATCTGCTCTGCTTCCTGCCCTACTGACCCGCTCCGGGCTCCCCCTGGCCCCTCGCCGCTCCTAACGTGAAACCAGCGCGCTCAGGCGCCGCAAAAATCCATCTCTCAAGGAGCAAGCCTCATGTCATCACTGGCGCAAAACGAAGCAAATCGCGCAAACTCCCAACTCTCAACCGGGCCCAAAACCGAAACCGGCAAAGCCAGGTCTTCCCACAACGCCCTCAAAACAGGGCTCACCGGTCGTACGGTTCTGCTGCCTGGCGATGATGTCGCTGCCTACACACGTCACGTCGAGCGTTTCTTTGTCGATCGCAAACCCGTCGACGATGCCGAAAAAAGCCTGGTGCAATCCATCGCCGACACGGAATGGCGTTTGTTGCGCATCCCGGCACTCGAATCCGGCATCTACGCCGTCGGCCGCCGCCAGCTCGCCCAGGACTTCGCCGACGAATCGGACCAAGCCGTTCGCGCCGCCATGATCGAAGCCCAGATCTTCATCACTTTTCGTAAAGATCTCGGCAATCTCGCTCTTCAGGAAGCACGCCTCCGCCGTCAGCGCGACGCCGATCTCGCGAAACTCGAGTCCGCACAAAAAGAACGTAAAGACAGCCACGCGTCTCGAATGAATAGCGCCGCGGAACGCTACCGCATGGCGAAGAGATCCGGCCGCGCTGCCTTCGACCCGGCGCTATTTGGCTTCGAATTTTCAATCGAACAGATTGAAGACCATGTCAACCTGAACAACGCTCGTGCCTTCGTCCTTGGCGCATCGTCCGACTTCTCCTCCGCCGATTTCGAGCGTTATATGCTTCGCAGACTGCCGGCCGGCGAATCAAATAATCGGGAGTAAACTTCGCTCGCGCAGACCTGCGGCTGTAGCGCTCCCGATCTCGAGATCCACGAGCTGATTCGGCTCGCGCGCGGCACTCATTTCTACTTTCAGGAAATTCGAAGTCAGCGCCATTCCGCGCTGCTCGAGCGTTACCGCGGGCAACGCTCTTCCGATCATTCCTCGGCGAAAGTCGTAATTCTTCTGATCCGAAAGCTCGCGCAGCCGCCGTGTGCGCTCCCGTCGGGTGGCCATTGGCACGCTCATTCCCTCGCGCGCCGCTCGCGTACCCGGCCGTTCCGAATACGTGAAGACGTGTAAATAGGTAAACGGCCGCTCCTTAAGGAACCGCACCGTTTCTTCGAATTCCGCATCCGTCTCTCCCGGAAAGCCGGTCATCACATCGGCGCCGATCGCTGCATCCGGCATGATCCGGCGCGCAATTTCCAGACGGCTTGCATAATGGCGGGTCCTATATTTCCGGAACATCCGTTTCAAGACCGCATCCGACCCCGACTGCAGCGGCAAATGCACATGCCTGGCAATCCGTGGCTCCTGTGCGACCAGATCGAAGAGTTCGCCGCTCCAGTCCATCGGTTCCACCGAACTGATCCGCAGGCGCCCAACCGGCGTCTCGCGCAGAATCGCACGCAGTAGATCGACGAATCGTAATCCGCCCGGAAGATCGCGGCCCCAGCGACCTAGATTGATGCCGCTCAAAACAACTTCGGCGTAGCGCGCAGCTAAATCGCGCATCTGCTCCAATACGTTTTCAAGCGGCGCGCTGCGGCTCGGTCCCCGCACGCTCGGAATAATGCAGAATGAGCAGCGGTTGCTGCAGCCATCCTGCACCTTTAGATTGGGACGCGTACGTCCCTCTCTCACATCGTCGACAGGCGATGCCAGAAAAGCGCTATCGTGCCCAAAATCGCTTACCAGCACTTGGCCGTGGTAGTCCTCGCGCGAGGTTGTCACCAGTTCTGCGATCTCGGTCTTATGCGAATTACCCACCACCCAGCGCACACCCTCGATTTCCGCTAGTTCTTCTGGAGCACGCTGTGCATAGCAGCCGGTGACCAGAATTTCGGCCGCAGGATGATCGCGATGCCATCCGCGAAGAATGCGCCGCGCGTCCACATCCGCTGCCTGCGTCACCGTGCATGTGTTCAAAACGACTAAATCGGCAAGCCCCGCATCGCCTACCGCCACATAGCCGCGCGCTTCGAGTGAGGCTTCGATGGCTGCTCCGTCCGCCTGCGACGCACGGCATCCCAGGCTCTCCACAAACACGCGTTTTTCGCTCGGCGCCAAATTCCAGTGTAAATGCCATACTGGAGTCTGCCTGCGCGGTCGGGCAGCCACTGGAGGAAGTTCGCTTCGGCGAGCCAGTCGAGAGGAAAGTCCGGTCTTCACAGGGCAGCATGCCGGCTAACGGCCGGGGGTTTGCGCTCAAAGCGCACGCTACGGATCAGTGCCACAGAAAATATACCGCTTGCCGGTCGCCCGGTGAGTAAGGGTGAAATGGTGCGGTAAGAGCGCACCGCGGGACGAGTAATCGCGCCCGGCAGGGAAAACCCCATGCGAAGCAAGACCAAATAGGGGAGGAGGAGTGGCCCGCTCCGTTACAACTTCCGGGTAGGTCGCTTGAGCCCTTCAGTGATGAGGGGCCTAGAGGAATGGTTGCCGCTCGCTTCGGCGGGTACAAAAACCGGCTTACAGATCGCGCAGGTACAAAATCTTGTTCGCCTGAGACTGTTAAAATGAAGAGTTTCATGGCGGTTAGCAAGGAACTCCTCGAAATTCTGGTTTGCCCTGTCTGCAAGGGCAAGGTATTACTAAAAGAGGATGGAAGCGGATTGAAGTGCGTCGAGTGTAATCGCGTCTATCCTGTCCGGGACGACATCCCGATCATGCTCAAAGATCAAGCGACCATCGAGGCGTAAAGTTCCATGACGGTGTTAGAGCAACTGCCTGAAGGCGCGCGTGCGGCCATCATTCGCCTTCGTTCGCTCGGCGATTGCGTGCTCACTACGCCCGCCCTCGCTTTGCTCAAGCGCACCCGGCCTGATTTGTCACTCGCTGTGTCGGTAGAAGAGCGCTTCCAGCCAGTCTTCGCGAACAACCCCTCTATCAATCAGATCCTTCCGCCCAACTGGCAAGGAGTGCGTAAATTCAACCCCGAGTTGTGCGTTAACCTGCATGGCGGCCCGCGCAGTCTGTGGATCACTGCCCTCTCCGGAGCCAAATGGCGCGCCGGTTTTGCGCATCACAGCACCACACTCGCCTACAACTTCAGAATTCCCCGCGCCCAGCGCATATTGGGCGTCAATCGGACCGTTCACACGGCGGAACATCTGGCTTCGGCATTCTTCGCTTTAGGCGTGCCGGTGCAGGATGTCCCGCGCGCTCAACTTTACACGCGCGAGTCGCCGCGCCAGGGCAAGTACGCAGTGCTCCATCCTTTCGCCTCCGCGCCGGAAAAACAGTGGCCGCCCGAGCGTTTCTGCGAAGTAGCGCGCTATCTCAAGCTATGGAATATTGCGCCGGTCTTTCTGGCCGGTCCGAGAGACGACGTGTCTCCTTTTCAAGACCACGCCGTCGTGCAGGGCCCCTTGTCTGAAGCCGTGGCACTGCTTTCCAAGGCGGCCGGCTTCATCGGCAACGATAGCGGTCCGGCGCATGTCGCAGCCGCCTTCGGTGTCCCCAGTGTGGTTCTCTTCAGCACTTCGAATCCCGCGATCTGGGCACCCTGGCGCACGGAATCCGAAGTCATCGTCGCGCCCGACGGCATGAAAGAAGTCAGCGTTTCGCGTGTGATTGCCGCGCTCGAGCGTTTGCGCATGCTCGAAGAGGCTCACGCTTGAAAGAGTTCTATAGGCTTTTTCATTACGCTCGCCGCTATACTGCCGCCCTCCTCGCCTCGGTTTTCTTCATGGCGATCGTCGGCCTTTCCCAGGGCCTGCTCGTCAAACTGATCCCACTCGTGTTCGAGCGCGTGTTGAGACCCAACACGCCCGACGTCCCCGCCAAACTGCTCGAGATCCCGCACACCAGTTTTGTCATTTATCTGAATGATCTTGTGCCGTCGTTCGTGCACAACATCTGGACCATGGTGGCGGTTGGCATTTTTGCCAGCTTCGTCGCTAAAGGCGTCTGCGATTACCTCGGCAATTATTTAGTGAATTGGGTGGGAATCAGCGCCATCATGGACCTCCGCCAGGAAGTCTTTGACCGTGTGCTCCACCAGGACGCCAGATTCTTTGAAGATCACGAGAGCGGCAGAATCATGTCGGCCATCATGATCGATATTGATCGCATTCAGATCTCGGTCTCTACGATGCTCGCCGACTGGCTGCGCCAGATGTTCACCGCGCTTTTCCTGCTGCTCGCCATGGTGTCGATCGATTGGAAATTGTCGCTCATTAGTCTGCTGGTCTTTCCAAGCGTGGCCTTCTTGACCGTTCGCTTGGGCAAGCGCATTCGCAGCACCACGCGCCACGCGCAGGACATGACCGCCGGCTTGAATCAGGTGCTGCAGGAAACGCTCACCGGCCATCAGGTAGTCAAGAGCTTTGGTGCGGAAGACTTTGAGTCGAAGCGTTTCCGGCTAGCCGCGCAGCGCGTTAAAACCGGCAATTTGCGCTACGTCGCGCACCAGGCCGTCGCTTCGCCGGTCATCGAAATCTTTGGCGCGATCACCATCATTCTCTTGCTGACTTTGGGCCGTCTGCAAGTCAAAAATGCCGTGATGGATGCGGGAACCTTCACCGCCTTTGTGCTGGCGCTCGTCATGCTGTACGAGCCGATCAAGCGGCTGACGAACATTCACAACATCTTTCAGCAAGGCATCGGTGCGGCCAGCGAAGTATTCCGTTATCTCGATACGCAGCCGGGCGTCATCGATCGGCCCAGTTCGGTGCGTCTCGCGCGCTTTGAGAAGGCGATTCGCTTCGAGAACGTCCGCTTCAGCTACCCATCCGCTCCTGGACGCGTCGCGCTCGATGGCGTAAATCTCGAAGTGAAGGCCGGCGAAATCGTCGCGCTCGTGGGTCCGAGCGGCGCGGGCAAAACAACTTTCGTAAATCTGGTACCGCGCTTCTACGACGTAACCGAGGGAGCCATCCTGCTTGATGGCAAAGACGTCCGCGATATTCGCCTGAGCAGCCTGCGCGAGAACATCAGCATCGTCGCGCAAGAGACATTCCTCTTCAACGATACGGTGTTCGATAACATCGCTTACGGTCGCCCGGATGCCAGGCGCGAAGAAGTCATCGCGGCGGCTACCGCGGCCCTCGCTGACGAATTCATCAAAGTTCTGCCGGACGGGTACGAGACGCGCATTGGCGAACGCGGGTTTAAGCTTAGCGGCGGCCAGCGGCAGCGCCTGGCCATCGCCCGAGCCCTG
>Ga0068855_100009442_pt1 | contig 11786 bp, 14 predicted proteins | sample KBSCornC52_FD_66592 | JGI IMG/M metagenome (GOLD analysis project Ga0068855, IMG submission 66592) | Corn rhizosphere microbial communities from Kellogg Biological Station, Michigan, USA - KBS Corn C5-2 | ecosystem: Host-associated > Plants > Roots > Rhizosphere > Soil ...
TCCCCGTCCCGACATTGCACCCGCTGTGGTTCCTATTGACCGTCCGCAACCCGCGTTAGCCGCCACAGTGGATGCAAAGTCGGGGACGAGCGAGGGCGGGGCGGGACGGGCGAGGCGGGCCCCGACCCACCCGCGCTACTTGGCGAGGAACAGGGCCTTGCGGGGGCAGCCGGTGACAGCAGCGCGGGCCTGCCGCTCCTGAGCGCCGGAGAGCGGCGCGGCCGGCAGGATCGGGAACCCCCACGAATCGACGCGCACGACGTCGGGCGCGAGGTGGGCGCAGATGCCCACCCCGTCGCAGGCGACGATGTCGACCCGCAGCTGCGCGCTCATCGCACGGGCTCCCAACGCATAAGGCACCCACCGCGCCGGTGCGCGGCGACGTCGCCGGCGAACACCGACAGCGCGCTGGCGACCATGCGCACCGCGCCGTCGGGATGCCCGCACGCACCCCGTCCGCGGATCTCGCTGAGGAAGGTCGCGAGCCGCTCCCGCTCGTGCCGCGAGCGCCGGCCGCCGCGTACGAGCAGCGCGAGCGAGTCGGCCACGGCCGGCAGCCCGAACCGGCACGGACCGCACTGCCGGGCGCCCTGCTCGGCCAGGTACGCGATCAATGAGGACGTCCGCGCCAGACCGCACTCGCCCGGCGGCAGCACGGACACCACGCCGGCGCCCAGGCTGAGGCCGCGAGCGCGCAGGTCGTCCTCGGCGAGCCGGGCCCCGGCGACGTCCGACCACGCGCACCACTGCCCGCCGTAGCCGCCCAGCAGCACCGCGCCGGGCGTGAGCCCGCTGACCCGACCGACCACGTCGTGCAGGTCGGCGCTGACCGGCGCCTCGACCACGACACGGGCGTCGCCCACGACGACGGTGATCAGCGTCGTCTCGGGCACGAAGCCGCGCGCGACCAGTGCCACCCGGGCGAGCGTCTCGACGTTCTGCACGAGCGTCGGCCGGCCCGCAACCCCCGCGATGGCCGAGGGCTTCGTCCGGAAGGCCGGCAGCGCCGGCCCGCCGGACAACGCCCGGACGATCGCGCTCGACTCGCCGGTCAGGTAGCGGTCCGGCCCCACCGCGATGCGGACGGGCACGGGGTCCGTGCGTTCGGCGAGAGCGCGCGATATCGCGGCCCGCGTCGTGCTGGCGCTCTCGTGCAGCCACACGACCGCCTCGCGCGCGTCGAGCGCGGTCGCCGCGGCGACCAGCCCGTCCAGCACGAGGTGGGGACGGAACTCCAGCAGGGCGGCGTCCTTGCGGCTGTCCGGTTCGCTCTCCGCGCCGTTGGCCACCACGACCGCACCGTCGGCGTGCGCGGCCGAGCGCACCGCCCGCCACTTGATCACCGACGGCAGGTGCGCGCCGCCGCGGCCGGTGAGACCGGCCTCGGCGAGGGCGTCGATCAGCTCGTCCCCGCCGAGCAGCGGCCGCGAGCCGAACCGCAGCCGGTGGTCGCGCAGCGAATCGGAAGCGACCTCGGTGATCGCGCCGCCCGCACCGAAGTAGTGCAGGGGACGGTCGAGCAGCGCCGGGCCGGCCGCGTCGGCGTCGGGCAGGATGCGCAGCGACGCGCTCATCGGCGTCCCCGCGCGGCGTAGCGGCTGGCGGCGAACCCGGTGACGAGCAACCCGGTGCCGACGTACATGCCGAGCAACAGGTTCGTGTCCCACCCGGTCACCAGCCCGTGCACCAGCACCAGGACGAACGACAGCGCCGCCACCCGATGCACCGGGAACCACACCCGCGCCGGCAACCGTCCGGCCGCGCCGGCGCTGAGCCCGGCCAACAGCCCGAGCCAGGTGCCGAGCACGCCGAAGGTGACCCCGACCGGCCGATAGGTGGCGTTCATCGGCAGCAACGCGCCGGCCCACCCGACGCCGGCGTACCGGTCGGTGGCGAGGACGACGACGTGCAGCGCGACGGCGGCCAGGGTGAGGACGGCGAGCGTGACGTGGGTGCGCATACGTGTCGTGGCGCTGCGGCCCCGCAACGCGCGGTTGGGGTGCGAGAGCGTGATGCCGAACAGGACGAGCGCGACGAGCAGCAGGTAGGCGACGACGCCCGTGGCCCGGCCGAGGATCCACGGCGCCATGCGGTCGCCGCGCACCTGCGTGTACACGAGTCCGGCGAACCCGCCGGTCACGGCTCCGCTGACGGCGACGGCGACCCCGGTGCGTACCGGACGGGTCGGGCTGACGGTGCTCAACTGCGCTCCCAGATCACGTAAGGCCTGATCGCGTCGCTCATGCCGATCACGCCGTCGGCGTCGATCCAGAGAGCAGCGATCTCGGTTTCCGCCGCAGCGTCGGCGATGGCGTGCCCGGCGAGGAACAGCACCTTGCTCCACACCTCGGCGTCGGCCGGGTCGTCACCGACCACGGTCACCGAACGCAGCTCGTCCCCGCCCGGCCGGCCGGTGCTCGGGTCGATGAGGTGATGAACGCGCTGCTCGCCGGCCTGCCACGACCGCAGGCGCACGGAGGACGTCGCGGTAGCTCCGCGCGCGACCTGCAGCACTGCGGCCGGCTTCTCGTCGCCGGCCGGGTCCTCGACCGCGAGCCGCCAGGGGAGGCCGCCCGGCCCGTCCCCGTAGACGCAGTCGCCGCCGGCCTCGAGCAGGAAGCCCGGGCAGTCGCCGCTGGTCAACAGCTCGGCCGCCCACCGCAGCGCCAGGCCCTTGCCGATGCCGCCGAGGTCGACCGGCACCGGACCGATGCTGACCCGGCGCCGGTCGGCGTCGAAGCGCGGCGTCCACGGCCCGGCGGCCGGGCGCAGCGCGTGCCGCGGCCCGGCCGTCCGCACCGCGCCGCCGGCGAACGGCAGCGACTTCCCGTAGCCCAGCTCGAGCAGCGTGCGCAGCACGCGGGGATCGAACCGGCCCTCGGTGCGCTCGTGGGCGGCCGCGGCGGCCTGCAACGCCGCGAAGCAGTGCGCGCCGACGTCCTGCCAGCCGTTGCCGGCGGCGTTGGCCCGCATGAGGTCGCTCTGCGGGTCGAAGCGGGTGCACTGGCGCTCGACCTCGGCGAACAGGCCCCGCACCTCGGCGTGCCGGCGCCCCGGGTCGTCCGAGTCGGGCGTCTGCTGCAGCCGGATCGGCGAGGCCATCGAGCGGAACGTCGACAGCCACAGGCCATCGGTGCTCAGCCCGACCGCGCCGAACGCCGCCGGCGGCAGCGACGTCGGATGGCTCATCAGTGGCCCCCGGAGGCGCCGGTCCCGCCGTTGGTCGGGGGCGGCGGCGGCGGGGGCGGCGGTGGCGGCGGTGGCGGGGGCGCGACGACCGCGCCGCCGCCGGAGTTCCCGCTGCCCGACGAGCCGTTGCCGGACGAGCCGTTGCCGGACGAACCGTTGGACGACGAGCCGCCCGACGAACCGCCCGACGAACCGCCGTACGAGCCGCCCGCCGAGCCACCGGTGTAGACGCCCGAGCCGCCACCGTTTTGACGGGCGAGGGCGGCCTGCTTCGCGACCCGGGCGAGCTGCCGCTTCAGTGCCGTGAGCCGGTGCTGCAGGGCGGCGCTGTGCTCGCGGTGGAGCGCGATCTTGCGTTCGAGCTCGGCCCGAGCGGCCGCCGCGGCTGGGTCAGCGGCGGGGGGAGCCGCTGCGGCCGCGGCGGCCGCTGCCGGCGCAGGCGCCGGCCGAGGGGTGGTCGCATCGGCCCACCAGACAGCGCCGCCGAGCACGGCGGCGCTGGTGGGGACCAGGACGAGGGCGGCGTTCCAGCGGGCCGAGCGACCCGCTGGCGGGGCCGGCATCCCGGGCGGTGCCGCGGGTGGGCCGGCCTCCGATGCGTCAGTCATCGCCGCCGCCGATGTCACCGCCGCCGTGCTCGCTGCCGCCGTCGTCGTCACCGCCACCGTCGTCGCCGCTGCCGTCGTGGCTGCCGCCGGAGGCACCGGTGGAGCCCTGCGTCGGCGGCGGGGCGGTCGGCGGCGTGGATTCGTCCCCACCGTGCTGGCGGTGCTGCGGCGTCGAGTCGTTGCTCGGCCCCTGTTGCGTGGCCTGTTGCTGCGCGGCCTGCTGCGCGGCGGCCTGCTGGGCCGCGGCCCGGCGGGCGGCGGCCCGCTCGGCCGCGGCGCGTTCGGCGGCGGCGCGGCGGGCGGCGGCCTGCTTGGCGGCCAGCCGCTGCTGGGCCTGCTGGACGGCCCGGCGCAGCTCGGCTTCGCGCTGCTGGGCCGCTCGCTCGGCCCCGGCCAGCTGCAGCGCGCGGGCGTCGATGCTGGTGCTGGGCGCGGCGGCCGGACGGTGCGGTGTGGCGGTCGGCGAGCTGGACGAGTCGGGGGTGACCGCGGCGGCCACGCCGGCCGCGGCCACGGCCGCCGCAGCGGCGGCCGAGGCGATGTGCAGGGAACGTCGCACGAAAGAACTCCCGTCGGGTCGAACGGCGAAGCGGGTCTTCCGCCCCGGGGTTGACGTGCAGAACATCGACGAGAATCCGATTAGGGTTACCCGCCACTGCGCCGGAATGCCATCGGATGCACATCGGATGCGAGGAGGCCGTGAGCCGCCCGGAGTTGACCGACGAGCTGGTGGCCGCTGCTGCCGCCGGCGATCCCGACGCGCGCGGGGCCATTTACCAGGCCCTCGCGCCCCAGGTTCTCGGCTACCTGAAGGCCCGCGGGGTGGACGATCCGGAGGCGGTCACGAACGACGTCTTCCTCCAGTTGCTGCCGCAGCTGGGCAAGGTCACCGGCGGCGGCGAAGGGGTGCGGCGCCTGACGTTCACGATCGCCCGGGCCCGCATGGTCGATGCCGCCCGTGCGCGCTCCCGCTCGGCCCCGACCGTCCCATACCAGCCCGAATCGGACGCCCGCACGGTCGGCTCGGCCGAGGATGCGGCGCACGCCGCGCTGTCGCTCGCCCGGGTGCAGGCCGTGCTGGACGTCCTGCCCGATGACCAGCGGGACGTGTTGACCCTGCGCGTCGTCGCCGACCTGAGCATCGAGCAGGTCGCGGCCATCATGGGCCGGTCGGTCGGGGCGGTGAAGCAGCTCCAGCGGCGCGGCATGGTGGCGATCCGGCAGGCGCTGGCCGAGCGGCGGGTAACCCTATGAGCCGCTTCAGCGATGACTTCGACGACATGGACGCACAGGGGGTCCGTCACGGCGCGGGGGACGTGCTCGGGGCGGCAGACGAGGTGACGCGGTTCCTGACGGAGCTGCGGGCCCTCGGCGACGGCCCACCGCCGGCGCCGAGCGCCGAACTGGCCGCCTTGCTGGGCGGGGCCACACCGCTGTTCGGCCGCCGCGCGCTCGTCCGCACGGCAGTGCGCACGGGCGCGATCGCCGCGATCCTGCTCGGCGTGTTGGTAGTGGCCGCGGCCAGCCACAGCCTGCCCTCGCCGGCCCAACGGGTGGTCTCGAACGTGGTGAACGTGCTGACGCCGTTCCACATCGGCACCGACCACCCGCAGCCGATGATCGAGCCGCCGCGGCCCTCGGACAAGCCGACGCCCACGCAGCTCCCGTCGCCGTCACCCTCGCCGACGCCGACCCGCCCGCGGACGACGGCCCCCGTCGTCGGCGGCGAGGACGACGGTCGCAACGGCGGCAGGGACGGCCGCCCGGGCTCCGGCGACGACGGGCGAGGCGTTGGCGGCGGTGACGATGCCGGCCGCAGCAGCAGCGGGGTTAACGAGGGCGGGTCGGACGACGGCGGCGCGCGCGCCGGTGGCTCGGACGGCGGGGGCGGCTCGGACGACGGCCCTTCGTCCAGCCCGCGGACCTCGCCCTCGCCGTCGCGCAGTAGCGAGGACGATCACTCCGGCGGCGGCGACGGCAGCCGCGACGACGGGTAGTACGAAACGCGGAAGAGTTCGCGCCCGCGCTCAGTCGGCGACACCGATGACGCCGGCGTGAGCACGGTGCAGCGTGGGTTCGACCGCCTCGTCGACGAGTGCGATGGCGTGGTCGGGATAGCTGATGCGCGCGGCGAAGTCACCGGGCGCGAACCGATATCCCCCCAGACGGCGACCGGTGGATTCGAAGTCACCGCTCGGGCTGACGGCGGCCCAGTCGAGGTCACCGGCGTGGAGGACGTCCAGCGCGGCCGCGTGTGCGCGCGTGAACGGCCGGTGCTCGGCGGGGAAGGCGCCGGTATCGGCGCCGGGGACGCCCGCGGCGTCCGGCAACAGGGGCCCGAGCCCGACCCACACCAGCCGGGCAACATCCGCCACGCCGAGGGCGGCGCTGAGCGCCGACGCGGCCGAGGGCAGGAACCGGGCCGGGTCGGCGTGCCGGTCGTAGACCGCGGCGACCACGGCGTCCTGACCCTGCGCCGCCCGCTCGAGGTCGGCCGTCGAGGTGACGTCGCCGCGGATCACCCGCACGCCGGCGGGAGCCTGGTAACGCTCGGGGTCGCGCACGAGGGCGGTGACCCGTAGGCCGCGGGTGCGGGCCTCGGTCACCGTGGTACTTCCGGCGCGACCGGCCGCGCCGACAACGAGAAGGCGTGTCATGTCGGCGGACGCTAATTGGCGCACCGCTATACCGGCGGATACCTACAGTGGGCCGATGACCGTTCCCCTCCCGGCGGACTTGTTCGACGAGCTCTGCCCGTCGTCGCTCGTCCCGTTCCGGATGGCCGACAAGTGGGCCCCCCTCGTGCTGCGCTGCCTGGAGGACGGTCCCCGACGCTTCGGCGAGCTGCGGGTTCCCCTTCGGCGGGTGACGCCCAAGGCGCTGACGACCTCGCTGCGCCGCCTCGAGCGGGACGGGTTCGTGACCCGGGTGGTCGAGGGTGCCGCCGTTCGTTACGAACTCACCGCGCTCGGGCGCGGGTTGCTCGGCCAGCTGGACGCCTGGTGCACCTGGGTCGAGGAGAACTGGGACGCCTTGCTGGACGCGCGCGACCCTCTCCCCTAGCTCGAGACTGCGAGAGCAGTGCTCACGATCTCCGCGACGGCGCCCCGCGCGCGGTCGGCATCGCCGGTCACCAGCCCGATGCGGGTGCGGCGGTGCAGCACGTCGTCGGCGTCGAGCGCACCTTCGCTGCGCACGGCGTATTCGATCTCGGCCCGCGTGACGTCCAAGCCGTCGGCGATCGGCGCGAGCGGGTCGCGGACGGTGGCCAGCTCGACGACCTCGGCCGCCCGCCCGCCGTGCCGCGCGACCAGCGACGCCGGCAGCCCGGTGGTGGGCCGGCTGTCCGGACGGGCCGGCGCCCCGACGAGCGGCAGCGTGGTCGTGCAGCACGGCCCGGCGTCGAGTCCGGACGTCGCGAGGGCGCGATCCAGCGCGTCCTGCGCCATCTTGCGGTAGGTGGTGAGCTTGCCGCCGATGACGCTGACGACGCCGTCCCGTCCCACCGTCACCGAGTGCTTGCGCGACACGTCGGCCGTCGCCCCGCCGCCGACGTCCACGAGCGGCCGCAGCCCCGAGTACGTGCCCAGCACGTCGCTGCGCGCGAGCGGGCGCTCCAACGCGGTGCTGATCGTGCGCACGAGGAAGTCGATCTCGTCCTCGCTGGCGACCGGTTCGTCCGGGATGGCGCCGGGCGCCTCCTCGTCGGTGATGCCGACGTAGACGCGGCCCAGCTGCTCGGGCAGCGCGAACACGAACCGGCTCAGCGAGCCGGGCACGGCCACGGTGAGCCCGGCGGTGGGGTGGCCGAGCCGGGCGGCGTCCAGGACGAGGTGGGTGCCCCGCGAGGGACGCACCCGTACGGAGTCATCGACCGTCCCCGCCCACACGCCGGTCGCGTTGATCACGGCGCGGGCGTGCACGGTGCACGATTCGCCCGTCAGGGCATCGACGAGCCGGGCCGAGGTGCCGGTGACGCGCTCGGCTCGCACCCGGTTGAGCATCACCGCGCCGCGCTCGGCGGCGGTGCGGGCGATGGCTACGACGAGGCGGGCGTCGTCCACCAGCTGGCCGTCGTGGCTGAGCATGCCGCCGCGCAGGCCCTCGGCCCGCACGCCCGGCACGAGCCGGCGCGTGGTGGCGGCCGGGATGCGCCGGGCCCGCGGCAGCAGCGTCGCCGGCGTGCCGGCGCTCAGGCGCAGGACGTCGGCCGCGCCGAACCCGGCCCGCATCATCGCGACGTGCCGCGCGCGCACCTCGGGCAGCAGCGGCACCACTGACGCGAGCGGGTGGACGAGGTGCGGTGCGGTGGTGGTCATGAGCACGCCCCGCTCGAGGGCGCTCTCGCGCGCTACGCCGACGTTGCCCGTCACGAGGTAGCGCAGCCCGCCGTGCACGAGCTTCGAGCTCCACCGGCTGGTGCCGAAGGCCCAGTCGCGCGCTTCGACCAGGACGGTCCGCAGCCCGCGGCTCGCCGCGTCGAGCGCGACGCCGGTGCCGGTGACGCCGCCGCCGATGACGAGGACGTCCACCGGTTCGTCGCTGGCCGCGAGCGCGTCGAGCTCGCGCGCGCGGCGGGCGGCATCGAGGCGAGCGTTCATGGCTTGAGGTACCCGTCGAGGGCCCGGGCGAGTTCGCGCCGCCACGAGGCGTCGGGCAGGTACTCGGCGATCATCGTGCGCGACTGGATCGCCGACTGGGCGATCAGCAGCGTCATCGCCGCGAGCTCGCGCGGTGCCCCGGGGCGCACGGTCTTGCCCCGCTGCACGATCGCGATCTCCTCTTCGAGGACGTGCAGCAGCGCCCGCTGCGCTGCGCCGAGGTAGTCGACGATGTACCGCGCGATCAGGGCCTGGTCGGTGTGGAACGTCGGCGCCAGCACCTCGTGCGTGCTGATGCGCTCGGCCAGCTCGACGACCTGCTCCACCAGGGCGGCGCGGGTGTCGCCCGTGCGCGGGGTTGCCTCGAGCAGGCGGCCGACCTCGCGCTGCCACAGCGCCCGCACGACCGCGTCGCCGTCGGCGAAGCGGCGGTACACGGTGGGGCGGCTGACCCCGGCCTGTCGGGCCAGCTCGGCGATCGGGGCGGGGCGTCCGGGGGCGATGCGGGCCAGTCGCGCCGCGGCGTCGAGGATGCGCTCCTCCACGTCCTTGACGTTACGGATTGACGTCATGTGTAAAACTGTAGCGCATGACGACGTTGCCGATCCCGCCGATGGCCTGGGACGCCTGGGGTGACCCGGAGCGGGCGGTCTCCCTCTCGGAGTCCCAGCTCGCGCTCGTGCACGACGCGCTCGGGGTGTCCGCGGCCGACGTCGATGCGGTGCCGCGGGAGGAGGTCGAGCTGCGGCCGTCCCGCCTGACCGAGGACGACGTGGCGGCGCTGGCCGGCGCGGTCGGGGCCGAGTGGGTGAGCACGGCCGACGCCGACCGGCTGCCGCGCGCCGGCGGCAAGTCGACGCTCGATCTGTTGCGACGCAAGCAGCGCGGGGCGCAGGACGCGCCGGATGGTGTGGTCGTGCCCGGTACCGACGAGGAGATCCTCGCCGTGCTCGCGGCGTGCGAGGAGAGCGGCCTGGCGGTCGTCCCCTTCGGCGGTGGGACGAGCGTGGTCGGCGGCCTCGACCCCGAGTGCGGCAAAGCGAGAGCAGTGATCTCGCTCGATCTGCGCCGCTTCGACCGGTTGGAGTCGCTCGACGAGACCGACCAGGAGGCGGTGCTCGGGGCCGGCCTCTCCGGCCCCGCGGCCGAGCGGCTGCTCGCCGCGCGCGGCTACGAGCTGGGGCACTACCCGCAGAGCTTCCTCTACGCGACGATCGGCGGCTTCGCAGCGACGCGCTCCTCCGGGCAGGATTCGGCCGGGTACGGGCGCTTCGACGAGATGGTGCGCGGCCTGCGGGTCGTCACGCCGGTCGGCGTGCTCGAGCTCGGCCGGCCAGCGCCGCGGACGGCGGCCGGCCCCGACCTGCGGCAGCTGTTCCTCGGCTCGGAGGGCGTGTTCGGCATCATCACCTCGGTCCGGGTGCGCGTCCACCCCTTGCCCGAGGTGCGCGAGTACGAGGCTTGGAGCTTCCCCGACTTCGCCAGCGGCGTGGCCGCGTTGTGCGAGGTCGAGCAGCTCGGCACCGGCCCGACCGTCCTGCGGCTGTCGGACGAGACCGAGACCGCGCTCAACCTCGCCACGGTCGACGAGGCCGGCGGGGATGCCGCCCCCGCGCCCGGGGGCTGCTTCGCGGTGACCGCGTTCGAGGGTCCGGCCGCGCTGGTTCCCGGCCGGCACGCCGCGACCGCCGCCGTGTTCGCCGCGCACGGGGGGACGTCCCTGGGCGACGCGCCGGCCCGCCACTGGGCGCAGCGGCGCTTCGACGGGCCGTACCTGCGCGACCCGCTGCTCGCCGAGGGGGCGCTGGTCGAGACGTTGGAGACCGCGACGTCCTGGTCGAACCTGCTGGCGCTGAAGCAGGCGGTGACCGACGTGATCCAGGCGAAGTTCGGCGAGTACGGCTCGGTGTCGCTCGTCCTCTGCCACGTCTCGCACGTCTACGACACCGGCGCCTCGCTCTACTTCACCGTCGTCGGCGCGCAGAAGGGCGACCCGCTCGCCCAGTGGCGGGACGTCAAGGCGGCGGTGAACGATGTGCTCATGGCACAGCGGGGGACGATCACCCATCACCACGGCGTCGGCGCCGATCACCGAGACTGGCTGCCGCAGGAGGTCGGGCCGGTCGGCGTGCGGATCCTGCAGGCGGTGAAGGCGACGCTCGACCCGGCCGGCGTCCTGAACCCCGGCAAGCTGATCCCGCCGGCATGAAGCACGTCGCGCTGCTGACCAACCCGATGGCCGGGCACGGCAAGGCGGTGGCGGCGACCGCGCGCGCCCTCACCCGCCTGCACCACCACGGTGTCCGGGTGCGCGAACTCGTCGGCGGCGACCCGAGCGAGGCGGCCCAGCTCGCCCGCGAGGCCGTGGCCGACGGCGTCGACGCGCTCGTAGTCGTCGGTGGGGACGGCCTGATCCACCTCGCGCTCGCCGCGGTCGCCGGTACCGAGACGCCGCTGGGCGTCGTGCCGGCCGGCACCGGCAACGACCAGGCCCGCGCGCACGACTGGCCGCGCAAGTCGCCCGAAGACGCGGTGGACGTCGTCGTGAACGGGATGAACAAGGCAGTCGACCTCGGCGAGGTCACGACTGCGGACGGGCAGGTGCGGCTGTTCGGCAGCGTGCTCGCCTCGGGCTTCGACTCGCTGGTCAGCGACCGCACCAACCGCATGCGGTGGCCCCACGGCCGCGCCCGCTACAACGTCGCGATGCTGGCCGAGTTCGTGAACCTGCGGCCGTTGCCGTTCCGCATCACGCTCGAGGACGGCACGGTGATCGAGCGGGACCTGTTGCTCGTGGCGGTCGGCAACACCCGCAGCTACGGCGGCGGCATGTGCATCGCGCCAGGCGCCGATCCGACCGACGGGTTGCTGGACGTGACGATCGGCGGCGCCGGCTCGCGCCGCCAGGTACTGCGATTGATGCCGAAGGTGTACCGGGGGACGCACGTCCGCCACTCGAGCGTCGAGGTGGTGCGGACGTCCGCGCTGCGCATCGAATCGCCCGGCATCAGCGCCTACGCCGACGGCGAGTACCTCGGCCCGTTGCCGGCCGACATCCGGCTCCGACCGAGAGCAGTGCTCTTGCGGGTGCCGCGTCAGTAGACGTACGTCTCGAGGAACGCGTTGCCGAACTTGTGCTCCGGATCGTGCCGCGCCGCGAGGGCGCGGAAGTCGGCCAGCCGCGGGTAGTGGCGCTGCACCTCGTCGCGGTCGAGGTGGAAGACCTTGCCCCAGTGCGGGCGCGCGTCGAAGGGCGCGAGCGCTCCCTGCACCCTCGCCAGCGCACTGCGCACGAGCTCATCGTCGTCGTGCCAGGTGAAATGGAGAGCGGTGCTCTCTCTGTCGTGGAAAGGGCTCAGCCACAGGTCGTCGGCGGCGACGGTGCGGA
>Ga0068855_100009446_pt1 | contig 11785 bp, 20 predicted proteins | sample KBSCornC52_FD_66592 | JGI IMG/M metagenome (GOLD analysis project Ga0068855, IMG submission 66592) | Corn rhizosphere microbial communities from Kellogg Biological Station, Michigan, USA - KBS Corn C5-2 | ecosystem: Host-associated > Plants > Roots > Rhizosphere > Soil ...
CGCGCTCAGATGCTAATCGACTAGAAAAAGAATTGGAGGATTACGCAAAAAGCATCGGCCGTGATGACCTCGTTCCTGCACTGGCGGAAGCGCGTCAATTGATCGCTAAGACTTATTCAGTAGAAAAGGCCATGAATCCAGCTACTGGGACGATTGATGCGGCCAAACTTTCAAATGAATTGAAGAAAGGGAAGCCACTTTCAGATCAACTAAAGCAGATTGCAGAGTTTGGACAATCTTTCCCGAAAGCGGTTCAAACACCTGAGAAAATGGGTAGTTTGCCAGGAGTAAGCCCGTTAGATTTTGGAACTGCAAGCGCAGTAAGCGGAGTTACAGCAAACCCAATGTATATGGCTGGCGTATTGGCACGCCCTCTTGCACGTAAATTAGCATTGTCGGACACGGTACAAAACCGTTTGCGCAATGCCGCACTTGCAAACTCACAATCTCCGCGTAATGCACTGATGATTTCACCAGTTCTCGGAATTCCATCAAATAATGATGAGCAGCGATGATTACTTGCTTTTGCTCTTAATGTACGCGCAGATGATCCAGCCAATCAAAACGACTGCTGCGGAAATTTCTCCTGAACTGAAAAACATACATCCTCCATTGGTTAATATTTCGGAGCATAACATATGCCTTTAGCACCATTGTTCGGAGTGTCGCAAAAAGGCAAATCTTTTACGGCCACAGCGCAGAAACATACCGGACTGTATGCAGAAATTGTTCCTGATCGTGATAAAAGTTCTCTGGTTTTTTATAATACTCCCGGTCTTACGCTAGATTATTCCTACGGAGATACTCCTGTACGTGGAAGCATCGCAACGGATGATCTAAAATACGAGGTGCATCGCGGTACATTGTGGTCAGTCAATAATGCGGGTATTCGTACAGCTTTAGGCGCGCTTGCGACAACTACAGGCAAAGTCCGCATGTCTTTCAATGGTAGGCAGATTGTCATTGCTGATGGTACAAGAGCATATTCCTACACGATTAATCAAACAGCGCAGCCAATCGCCACGATTACGAATGCTGTAACGGTCGCCACGTTGACGACAACCCTAGCGCATGGAAGGTCTACAGGAGATACGGTAATCGTCTCTGGTGCGACTCCTGCTGCCTACAATGGCACATTCGTAATCACAGTGACCGGGGCTAATACCTTCAATTATACGATGCTGTCTAATCCTGGTGGAAATGCTACGGTAGTCGGTTCATATACAGTTTCGTCGTCATTCTCTGTCATCACATCTGGCCTTTTCCAAAATCCAATTGATGTGACCTATGCAGATCAGTACAGCATCTTTGCATTCGATAATGGCCGGTGGCAAATTTCATCGCCGAACGATGCAACTACAGTTGATGCATTAGATTTCGCTAATGCTGAGTCTAACCCTGATGGTCTCCTACGTGTCATCGCAGATCATGGCGAAGTCGTTTTGCTTGGGCCTCAGACTGTAGAGTTTTGGGGCAATACCGGTGCGCAAGACTTTCCTTATGCTAATCAACGTGGCGCTACATTGGAGTTTGGCTTAGTCGCGCCTAGCTCGCTGGTTAAGTACAACGATTCGCTTGCTGGCCTGTTTAAAAGCACCATGGGTCAATCCCAAGTCATGATGATGAAAGGCCATGCTTTAGCACCAATCAGCACGCCTGAACTCGATTACATCATCAACGGTTACGCAACGATTGCTGACGCTTCTGCATTGTCATACATGGTCGGGGGTCATCCGTTCTATCAAATCAATTTCCCAAGTGCAGGTAAGGCATGGTTATTCGACTCGCAATCCAATCTCTGGTCGCCTATTGAATCCGGTCTTACAGGTGGAAGAAGCCGCGCAGAGATTCGCACTGACTACCTCAACAAGACCCGCGTAACAGACTTTGAAAATGGAAATGTCTACACGTTGTCTCCTGATGTTTATACAGACAACGGCTCGCCTATTCCAAGAGAAATCATCTCACGTCATTTCTTCTCAGATGCAAAGCGTGTCCGCGTAGATGTTTTACAAATTGAGTTTGAGTCAGGCGTAGGACTGATTACAGGTCAAGGCCAAGATCCACAAGTGATGATGCAGATTTCAAAAGATGGCGGTCATACATACGGCAATGATATTTGGGTATCTGCTGGGAAGATTGGCGAATACAAATACCGTGTTATTTGGCGTCGTCTTGGTGTAGGCCGTGATTGGGTTTTTAAATTCCGCGTCACTGATCCCATCAAGATCGTCATCACAAATGCTTACATGGATTACTCAGTTCTCAAATGAAAAATCTACCTCCAATTATTGAGCCTGCTGGTACGGTTGATGTTCCTTGGTCTAATACATGGTCAAACTTCTTTACTCAGGTTTTTAAATGTCTGCGTTGGGAAGAATCCTATTCCTATACTTTTGATTATTCTTTTGGTCTAGTAGCTGCCAATAATGAATTAGCTTCATCTGACTTTTTAATACCTGGCGTGACTAGAGGAAATTCAGTAGAAATCACGCCTATGGATAACCAAGTTGGGATCATCTTTACCGGCGTCGTTACCGCACAAAACATCGTAAAAATTTATGCCAAGAATTTCACTGGATCAGGAATAATTCCTGCGCCAAATACTTTCCGTATTATTGTTTTACAAAATTAGGAGCAAACATGGCAGTATTATTTAGCCCTTGGGGAAATCAGCAGTTCGTTGATGCTAATGGCAATCCTCTTGTTGGCGGCAAGATCATGACCTATGCGGCCACATCATCCACGCCATTAACAACCTATGTTGATGCTTCCGGCACCGTTCAGCAATCTAATCCAATTATTCTTAATTCCCGGGGCGCTCCGACTCTTGGTGAAATTTGGCTTACCTCTGGTCTTCTATACAAATTTCAGTTATTTGATGCTGCTAATAACCTGATCGACACTGTTGATAATATCTCCGGAGTTTCAGGAGTAACTACGGCAAATGATGAGTGGGTAGATAGTGGTGTTACTCCTGTTTATGTCTCAGCTTCTAGCTATACAGCAATCGGAGATCAGACAACACAATTGCATCAAGGCCGACGCCAGAAATTCCAAACTACAGCAGGCACAGTTTATGGAACGATTCTTACGTCTGTCTTTACTACGCTGACTACTGTAACAATGCAGATGGATGGCGCGCAAGTATTGGATAGCGGTTTATCTGCTGTGCAAAACTCGATCTTACGTAATAATGTATGGTCGCTTCCTATGCGCATCGGAACAACATCCGGAACAGATACTTACACAGCAAACGTGGGGACTCTTCGCTATGTTATCGGCGAGGAGTATGAGCTTAATTTTTCAAACCAGAATACAACTACATCCGCAACTATTGCACTAGATGGCCTGGTTCAGCAAAGCATTACCTTGCAGAATGGATATTCTCTATATCCTGGCGCATTAAAAGGTCAGCACACATTGCGATGGAATGGTACTGCATTCACTGTGATGAATCCTAACCAGATGAGTTTCCCGTTCCGACGCCAAACAGTTATCTATGGCCCGGTAGATGCGAATGGATTGTCTTCGTTTGGCGGTGCAACAGGCAGTGGAACAGTAACTATGTCAGGAACATTGGTTGCTACAGCAGCAAATTCAAATCTAGATAGAATAGGCACTATCACAAATGCGTCTTGGACTGGGCTAGCTGCTATTGGAACTGGGGCAGGGTATTTAAATCTTACTGTCAATGCCGATGGAACTTGTACGACTGTAGTAAGAACTCTCCAAGCTATTTATCGGAATGGTGGCACAGATGTTATTACAAATGGGCAGTTCGTTTTTAATACCCAAGAAATGGTAGGAAAAGTTGGAAATGGAACCATAGCAAACCAGTCCTATGAAGTCATTGTTGGTGAAGTCGGAGTTACTGCTGGTGTAGTTACTACAATTAGTTGGTATCAATTGCGGAACCATTATTATGCAAGAGATACGGGCGTTCCTAGCACATCTAGGATTACAAAAAATCATCTTATTGGGATGACCCCGCGCCCGACAGGAGTCGCGATTACTCTTGAATGCCAAAGTTCTGATGCCGGTTATTCTGCATTGGATCAAGTTCCAGTTGTTCAATTTACTTCCTCTGGACAAGGATTGGCAATCGCTTATAGTTGCGATGCAAAACAAGTCGGGATTATTTCAAACACAGCTAGTTTATTTGTAGCAAACAAGGGAACGGGTTCCTCAACTGCATATGTTGCAGCAAATTGGGATCTGCTTTTTGACATTGATAGAGGATGGGCATAATGGCTTTCTGGTGGAGTGTCTCAGGTCAGTATTACTATACTGGCGATCAAGCGGATTTTTCGGATATTGAAGTGCCGGAACGTCCAACATTAACATCTATTTGGGTTGTCGATCATTGGGAAGATCCAGGCCCAACTGTTGCTGAACAAAAGGCGACGATCATTGCTAGTTTGAAGGCAATTGATCTGCTGTCTATCCGTCCATTGCGTGAAATCGCGGCTGATTCTGACGAAACTGCGCAGACAACCGTTGATGATCTTGATGACCAAGCACAGGTATTGATTGCACAATTGGCATATCTTAATTCACTGCCATCTTAAAAATTAATCAACAGGGGTAATCATGTCCTACGAAGCAGGGGGGATAGCCTTACTTAAAATGTATGGCTTTAAAGCGATTTGTGGGGCAGTAGGAGTTTCTATGCTTTACTTAGCCTTACCACCATTAAACAAAGATGGATCATTTAACCGCAAAGAATTTATGTTTCGCATGGCTGCGGCCATCGTGTTTTCAACATGGCTCGGCGATTGGTTTGTATCAGTTGTAGACGGAGTTCTACCGATGGTGAAAGCGCATGAGTTCCCAGGTGTTTTCTATGCAGCTATTGGCGCTCCAGCATGGTTTATCACTCGTGGTATCGCAGTTTGGATGCATAATCGAGAGGGTAAGGATATCGGCGAAGTCATTAAAGACGTGAAGGATACGGTATGAAACTAGTTCTCCAACGTCAGAAAAGCTCCGACAAATCCACTCTCGGCACAATCTATATTGATGGCAAGTTTGAGTGCTATTCGTTAGAGGATGTGGAGCGCCCTGAGAAGATCAAAGGTGAGACGGCTATCCCTGCCGGAACGTACAAAGTCATCCTTACGCAATCTCCACGGTTCGGACGCATTCTACCGCTCCTAGTGGATGTGCCGAACTATGAAGGCATCCGCATTCATCCTGGAAACACTGATAAGGACACGGATGGATGTATCCTACCGGGCCAGTCTCAGGGTAAGGACTTCGTAGGTAATAGCCGCCTTGCATTCGATGCTCTATTTGCTAAACTGCAAGCAGCGAAAGATCCGATTACGATTGAGATTAGGAGTGCATCATGAATCCTTGGCTTATTGCCGCATTCTTAGCGGCGATTCTTGGTGCTGGCGCAGGAGGATTCAAGCTAGGAACAGATCACGAAGTAGCAAGCCAAGCAAAGATAGACAAAGCCATTAAAGAGGCTGGAGAAGCAGCAGGTAAGGCCGCAGCAGACCAAATTGCTCTAATCAAACCAAGAAACGTCACGATCCAACAGACCTTACAGAAGGAAATATATGAGAAGCCTGTGTACCGTGATTGCGTCAATACTACTATCGGCTTGCAATCCATCAATGCCGCCCTCACCAACTCCATCGTCATTAGTAACAGCAAGTTGCCCAAAGCTGACGGAGCAAAGTGATCCTAGTTTTGGGGCTACTGCTGCTAAGCTAGTTGAGGTTGCAGGGCAATATTATATTTGTCGAGCAGCAGCAGGAATTAAAGATTAGCGGTCATTAGGATTGCGCTTACGTTCGCGCGCTTTCCTGCGCTCATCACGTTTAGGTGGTTTCATGATGTTTTGATCCCTTCATATAGGCGATGACCCGCAGGAGTTTTACAACATTTTGGATATTGCAAACCAGTAAAAACGCTACATTCCGTTGGATGGTAAATATGATTGCAATCTGGACACATCCAAGCATTCCCATTACTTGGAAGAATCCCCCACATTGCTGACCCTATTAATACTGGCATTCCTTTAACATATATATTTTTGTATGTATAGCGATCATTAAATAGCTTAGCAATAAGTGCTTTATTTTTTGCATCTTTTTTATTTATGCGATTTTCTTTTGAAATTCGCCAAGCTTCTTTGAATACTTGAATCACTTCACTCTCCCTCAGTGCCTGGTGCTGGTGGCGTTGGTAGCATGGATTTCATGGCGGCTACTTCTTCAGGATGGGCATCACGCCACTGCTGCCAAGATTCATCGGTCAGCTTGTGATTGACCCAATCAGGATGCTCTTGCGCGGGTTTCAATTCTTTCCTCCGGCGATCAGCACAATGCTGGCATAGTTGAGGGCCATATTTCTTGTTGGAATGCTGGTGTTCTACGCAGACAAATAATCCGCATCCATAATCACCGCCGTGTGGTTCGCCTCCGCAAACAAATGCAAGGCCGCGATCAATTTCAGCTTTGCAGCCTGGGTGATCGCAGTAGGCGGGAACACCATAGCCGATGTCTCGCTTCCATTTGCCATCATATCCGATAGACCAGCCCATTATTTATTCTCCCCGCTGTCAGTAGTCAAGGAATCCTTGATAGGTGGTGGTGGAGGCAGCATCAGCGGCATCCAATGGGTAGGCGGTCGCAACTTGAAATCCTCATTGCACTCCCACCAAGCACCCATATGGAATTTTACTGCGCGCATATTGCAACCCAGATTCAATGGCATATCAAACCATCCACAATGGATCGGAGTGCCATCTTTCGGTGCGCTCTCAATCGGCAGCCACTGCGGCTCCCGCTTCACGCTGGCAATAACTAATTCAACGTGGGCGCGAATTTCTCGCTTGATTTCGTCGGCGTCACGGACTTCAAGCCACGCTTCGATATCGCCTTTGCAATCTATGTCCCAAGGAAATTCCAGTAACTGGTGGCTCATGGGGATTCCTTAATCAAGTGCAGGGAGGCCAACAACGATGACTGGGACGACAACGCCATTTTTCGTGAAGGCCAATTCTTCGCCGTTCGCAGTTCGTGCGCATACGGCTTGATAGAGGCGCAAGGCTTGTCGAATTACCTGAGTTTTTGTCATCGCATGCTGATCGGCCAATGCCTCCAATGCAGCCATGTATCGATCATCAAGATTCAGCGTCATGGTGCTCACTTTCCATCCTCCTTAGCCGCGATAGCTGCGTCCCATCGCTTGCGTAATCCAGTCATGATGTCGCAATGCTCTTTGGTAATCGTCGCGCCTTCAAGCTGCGCCATGTTGAACATCACGTTCGCCATCGTGTTGCCGATGCTGTCCTTCGGATCTGTGGATGGCGAGGCGAATGCGCCTGACTCTTCGAGAGCCGCGATAACCTTGTCGGCGTGAGGATCGCAGCCGCATGTAGGCCACTCGCAATCCATCGGCTCGATGGAACGCATGCGCGCACACTCAAACTTCACCGGCTCCGCACTTACAGGCGCTGGAGGGGCGGTGTAGCAGATGCGTCGATTGGCTGGCAGCGTGTAATCGTAGGCATCTTCGCTGGCCTCTAACCAGCATGGACTATCGCCGTCCCTTTTTTCCACATGGCCGTGCGGACGAATGAAATACACCGGCTCCGCGCTCCCCACGACGGCGCGCTTGGCGGCAAGCCATGCGTTGAATGAGATGGCTTCTGCCAATGACGCCATATCGTTGCGCTTGGCAAGCGACTGCTCGTCCGAGGTCATCCATTCGATGTGTTCCCGGCGCTCACGTTCTATGTCTAAGGTCATTTTTTACTTTCCAGAAATAGGCTCGACGGCGTTGCTGACTTTAATCGAGAACAACGGCTTTCCGTCCACGGTAATGATGTGCTCGCCACCGATACCGATCTTGTCGATCACGGCCTTCAAAACATCGCTGGTCACATCATCAGGTTCGCCTTGGAAGCCGAGGCCGCTTTTCTTGATGCGCCCAGCTACGATGCGTTTCCCAATGGCGGTGCAGGCTATACGAATAGGGGTCACGTCTCTTCCTTCGCTGTAGTCGGCTTGTCGGCGAGGCCGCGCCAAGGGCGATCTTGCATGCCGTAGATAAACCCGCGCGGTCGCTCGCGCCACTTTCTGCCGTCAAAATAATCCTGCGTCACCCAGTTGCACCAATCGCGTTCATACCAGCCTTTGCGCTTTGGTTTTGCGCCGGCAAACCACTGCGTAACCGGCGCGCTCACTTCGTCACCTGCTGCGTTTGGGATTGCAGAAATCCATCAACTAGAATTTGCACTGACTCGACAAGGCTTCGCGGCAGTTTTCCAGCATCTACAAGAGGCGATATTGTTTCGCAGCACTGGCCATAGATATCCTCATACGTTGCTGCATGGCTCGTTTCCAGATCGCCAGCCCATTGCTTGACTGTTGCCTTAGTGATTGGCGTAGCGGCTGCGTACATCTCACCAACGACGCGCCAAACAACATCATCGGCAAGCGGCTTTGCTGGCGCTTGTTCCTGCTGTGCGGCGGCGAGAATATCGCAGGCGAATGCACGTGCATTGGGCGCTTTCGGACTCAATCCGTGCTTTACTATCAGCGATTCCACGTCAGCCGCTACCGGCTTAGCCTCTTTGGGCGCTGCTGGCGTCAGCGCAGCTTTGACCAACTCCGGCACCTTCAAAGCAAGGACGTCGCTCTGAATCGAGCCATCATCAGACGTGCGCGCAGCTTCACCGAACATTTCGCCGATCTGGACAACAATGCCGCGATAAAAGTCGGACGAATTGCTGTATTCGCGCGCCATCTCGCGCCACTTTGCTTGGCCGGTTCCTTCGATCGGATCGCCGTCAAATGGCTCTGCTGCTGGCGGTGCTGAGAGGGCGCGCTTCTTTTCGACTTCGATGATATGGTCGATTCCCCAGCGAATTTTTTCATCTGCGACGGCAGGGGCGATCAGGCCGTCAGAGTTGTATCCGCCAGCAGCGAGGAAGCTGCACAGGCCGCGCAGAACCGCGTCGTATTCATTCAGCAGTCGCAAGCCACCGACTGCAACCATTTGCGCCCATTCAGCGCCAAATGCGACCTCACACGACGCTGCATCACGCGCCATCAGCGCCATATTGTCAGCGATCCACTTCGGCTTCTGATGGTCAGGCGTCACCCGGTCGATCTGCTCATCCGTTACTTGCGGCGATGCCAGGCTGTTGATGTGCGCTAGCAAAGTACGTGCAGCTTTAGCAGGCTCATTCAAGCAACCACGTTCTTCCAACTCAGCCGCAACTTTCATTGCTTGTTGTAAGTTCATATCCATTAGATGCTCGCTTTCAGCAAATGGTCTTGCAGGTCTTTTTGTGCTTGTGCAAGTTGGTCAGCAAGCGATTGAACGCGGTTGTCGGCTTCTTGCGTCAGAGAATCGATTTCACCTTGCAATTGCAGGATGATTTCTTTGGCTTCACGATTCGATCCTGAATGCGGATAAATAGACATGAATTCCAGAACGATTTGGATATCGGCGGTAGTGTGATGTTTTGTCATTATGGCTCCTTCAAACCAACCCTTGTTTATAGTGACATGGCGCAAATAGGATGAAGGGAGAGAGACCTATTTTTCGAGCAGCTAACTCTAGCGCCACAAATTCATCTTAGACGATGAAGATTTAAATTACAAGACTATTTAATCTCAATCCGCGTTCCCTGTACCAATTTTGCGCCTGCGACTTCCTTGCCGGAATTGATAGCTTCCTTAATCGCTGTTTTATCTGGCGATGGTGGAGGCGGTGCGGCTTGCTTCATGAACTCGGAAGGGATCAATCCAGGCTCGTAGATATCTACCGAAGCAGGATTTTTCTTGATCGAGATTGCGAATTCTGGGCATTCCAGCTTTTGCACGCCAGCGATTTCAAGACCAGTTTTCAATCGTTCTTTCAATGCCTGAATGCGGTTTTCAGCGGACTTGCGGCGCTTGGCAATCTGTTCTTCGGCATCCTTCATTGCCGCAACGTTGGCCTCAATGTTGCGAATCACAAAGCCATAGTTTTGCGCTTTCAATTCAAGAGGCCATGCTTCGCCTTCTAACGTGTCTGCAAGCGTTTGTTCATCAACGCCAGTGTCTTGCAATACGTCAGTGATATGGCGGTATTCTGCGGCGATTTGAAAGAGTGTAAGAGAGGTCATTTTCCATCCTTTCCGCCAAGCATTTGCATAACATCTGCGACAACTTCTGTGGTGTACTTTTCTACACCGTCTTTATCAGTCCACTTGCGAGTTTGTAACTTGCCTTCGATATAGACAGACGAGCCCTTCTTTAGGTATTCAGCGGCGATTTCTGCCAACTTGCGATACATAGTGATCCGATGCCATTCGGTGGCTTCTTTCTTTTCGCCTGACTTATCTTTCCATGTTTCAGTAGTGGCGATTGAAAAGTTTGTGACCGCTTCGCCGTTTGGCATATAACGAGTCTCCGGATCACGACCCAGATTTCCTACGAGAATTACACGATTAACACTTGCCATGATTACGCTCCTTTTTTCAGTTTAGTCATACGCTCATTGAAGCGCAACGTGTACAGCTTTTTATCTTCTTGCGGGATCAAATTCATTTCAGCTACAAGCTCCTGAACGCTCTTAGCCGCGTTAAACTTGGCAATAATGATCGCATCTGCCTCTGTGTTTTCAGATGGCTTATCTACCTTTGCAGCAGCCTTCTTTGCTGGCTTTTCTGGTTGATCATCGCCAGTCAATGCATCTAGCGCATCGTGCTCGACAATCTCAAGCGCAGTAATCCACAGATAGCGACGTTGGTATGTCTCAACTGCGCCGATGTTCTGGACTTCGTGACATCCCTTCAATGCTGCCGAACCCATCGGGGATGTGATGATGATTGTTTTGTCAGGCTCATCAATGTCGAAAATTGTGAGCGTTGCAAACTCGGAAGAGAACGAAATCACTCCGCATAGCTTCAACTCATTGAACAACTCTTGGATTGGAGCAAGAAAGTCGCCAAGTTCCATGTAGTAATACCCTGCGAACTTGTTATGGCCTGACTTCTTGATTTCCTGGGACTGCAAGCGAACGCGTGCAGATTGCAACTTTTCGTAAATATTCATAGCGTCTCTAAAATTGGTTGAGTGTACTTAAAATGGCAAAATACCGGCTTGAATCAATGCTTCTCTCTCTTCCTTCTCCTCTTTAGTCAAAGTTACCTTGATAGTCCCATTGTAAGAAATGGGGCGAGTGCGCAAGTATTGCTGAACGTCTTCGTCTGTTGGTACAGGACGATTACGGTAGAAGCCAGCGCGGCATCGGTCGATGAATGTCATTCTTTTACTCCAATAGCCCGACAAACTCCCTGAGCCAAAGAATCATTGTTAAGACCAAGATTCTTAAATGTCAGATAGTGAATAATAGCTGCTTGAATATTTGTGAAAGAGCGATGCGTTTCTTCAATATGAAACATTGGCTCAGATTCATATTCCCCTGTTGGCCTGCAATCAGCATAAATTTTGGGGAAATACTTTATAATTTGAACTGAATCTCCATCAAGATCCAAATCAATAAGGGAAATTACTTGTCCCCATACGAAATTTTTCATTATCGAACTCCAAAACCGGTCATGAACTCAGCGCGACGAAACAACTCGTCCCACTCCTCTTTAAAATGATCCACTTTCACTTGCTTAATTACTGGCGGGCTAGCTTCCTCCACTGGCATCTTCATCAGATAGGCAACAGAAAGTAGGAAGGCGATTGCGCAAATGTATTTCATACCACTTCTTCTTGCTCAATCTTTGCGCAGATACGACGCAGTTCTTTTTCTTGAGCATCCC
>Ga0068855_100009448_pt1 | contig 11784 bp, 12 predicted proteins | sample KBSCornC52_FD_66592 | JGI IMG/M metagenome (GOLD analysis project Ga0068855, IMG submission 66592) | Corn rhizosphere microbial communities from Kellogg Biological Station, Michigan, USA - KBS Corn C5-2 | ecosystem: Host-associated > Plants > Roots > Rhizosphere > Soil ...
CCGGCTGATGATGATCCTGCCGCCCGAGAGTGGGCGCTCAGTTCATTTACTCCAAGGGAACAAATGAACCAACAATTCATGGCTGAGATTCAGCGGCTTTCGTCAGCCAGGCCCGACAATTATGTTTCGCTGCATGGTGATTTCACGACTAGGCAAAGTGCCGACGAACTGGCCGCTAGCCTCGGCGGTCAAAAAGCTGATGTAGTTTTGTTTTCAACAATTTGGTACCAGCTAAGTTTCGAGGACCGGCTGTCCATGCTCAATTATGCTCTAGGAATGCTCGATGACGATGGAATCATTATCCTACAGGATCACGTAGAGGTCAGGCGATTAATTGATGATCAAAGTCTGGACCGGGTGCCTGCTAACCATCCCGAGTCAACCATAAGACAGCTTTATTTCCCTAACGAATGGGATCAGTGGGCCTATCGGACAGCTGTGCTGGACCCCTCCAGGACCGGTATGGAATTTCAGCCAGCGCTTTATTTCATTGACGGCCGCTGTCAATCAGTGCTTTTCTCAGAAGAATATAAATCAAAATTTTTCGGTCGCTAATCGGCCTGTTTTTTAATCATTTTGCCGGCTAACTGAGCGTAGAAGGACATGAAGGAATGCTGATACTTTTCAATCCTGTCCAACGGCTCATAGTAGCTAAATATCATGGCTCCGGTTGAACCGGTATCATCGAGTGGATAAATCACACTACCGGCGATACCGCCGCCGGCCTGGTTCATGCGGGCTTCTTCAGGGGTCAAAGCCGGCACAAAAAGGTATTGCCAATCAGAGGTCGCCATATGGTGTTTGCGTCTAATGGCGACGGCGATATAGTTTTCGTGATTATTAAGCGGGATCCTAATGTCTTTAAAGGGCTTGGCCGACATATCAAGCGTGCCTTGGGCTAGATCCGTCCGGGCTAAGGCGATTCTATCGATGGTTTTATCTTGATGGTTTACCAGCAGCAAGACCACAATTCCAAGTCCCATCCGGGCCGTCATCGTCCGATCATAAAAAGGCGCGTCGACAATGGTTTGATAGAGGTCCTGTTGGCGTGCCGCATTAAGGGCTTTTTTAAGCTCCGCCCGGTATAGTTCGATATCCAGCGCGTGCGGCTTAGACATAGCATGGATTATATCAAGTTATCTGTCCGATACTGCAATTTTGCGAGACTGTATTATATTTTACAGCTTGCTCTCAAAATGGTCTTGTATTATTTTTTGTAGCAGTTTTGAAATATGTCTAACATTGATAACGAGAAAAGCGGCCTAACTTTCTGCCTGGTACATGGATCTTTTCATGGCGCTTGGTGCTGGAATCTACTGAGGCGGGAGCTGGAGGCCGCGGGTCATGAGGTGGTGACTAGAGACATACCAGGAGACGAGCCGGGACTGACTTTCGAAGACTACGCTGATATAGTCAGTCAAGATATTATCGAGCCGGAGTCGACTATTGTGGTTGGGCATTCGCGCATGGGTAATGTTTTGCCTAGAATCGCATCACGTAAATCGGTCCGTAAACTTATTTATCTGTGCGCCGGGTTTGATAAAAATAATAACAGGCGGCTGAGGCACCACTTTCTGGCGCCAGTTCCGGATAAGTATCAGCCTGGGTATAACCGAGGGCTGACATTTCTAGACGACAACCCGGAGTTAGTGCAAGTCGAGCGGTCCGCCGCCGAACAGATTTTTTATCATGATTGTACGCCCGAAGTCGCCGAATGGGCCGCTGCTCAGCTGCGACCCCAATATCGGCCTCAGGTTCAGCCACGAATAAAGCATTGGCCCGAGACTGCGATGTCGTTTATCTATACCCGGCATGATCGGGTCATCAATCCTGAGTATTCCGAGTACGTCTCTAGGTCGCTAGGAGCACGGGCCGTTGTATTAGCCGGCGGACACTCCCCATTCCTGTCGCGGCCGGTCGAACTGGCAAAAATATTAGACGCCGAGTCGAAGGGTTAAATCGGCCAACTTGCTTTGACTGCTCTCAGTCCAGGCTTATAATTTTAAAACAGAGAATCAAAATGGGAGACGCAGGCACTGTAATTTACGTTCTAATCATGGTGGCCATAGTAGTTGCCGTTGACCTGTTATTCTTCAGACACCGTTTCGGGGCGCGCCTAATAGCCAATATAGTAATTGTCTTTATGTTCGTAGTTTTTTACTTTGCATTCTTCAGAAATCCGTAGGGTGACATAACTTTCAACTATGCTTGGCTGGGAGGAGGGATAGCGGACGTCTACCCCATTTTGCGCAGAGCTGGCGCAAAATGGCAAGGAGGAACAATACAAGGCCCCGCTCAATTCGTGCCACTTGGTTGCTCGAATTGCTAGCGGGGTTGATATTAGTTCGGACGTGGCTGGGGAGGAGGGACTCGAACCCCCGAATGCCAGGACCAAAACCTGGTGCCTTACCACTTGGCCACTCCCCATCACGCATTCGCACCGCTTTTGCCTGTTTTCGGCGCAGCCGAAATCCGCAAAAGCTTTGAGCGCCTAGCTTCGTCAGAAACTCTGCTCCTCCCTCGGAGTATTTAAATACGCCTCGGTCCGGTGCTCGCCTCTTCCTAACTATGCATCTCAATGCGAATACGTGGTTAATTGTAGCAAAAAGCGTATCTGTTTTACAGATGGGCCAGACCATCTTATAATAGACCTTAACGATGAATATGACTCCTAATGAGCCGGCTGATTTAATAGTGCCGCTAAATTTCAACGGTTTAGACGGCCGAATGCTCCGTTTGCCGGCGGCCAAGCGGAAGAAAAAGGAGATTCTTCTGGTTTACGGCCATCACGCGATGATTGAGCGGTGGTGGGGCTTGGCTGAAAATTTAGCTGAATTTGGTAATGTGACTATGCCGGATTTGCCGGGCTTTGGCGGCATGGATAGTTTTTATCGAGTCGGTAAGCGGCCTAATATTGATGCTTTCGCCGACTATCTGGCCGCTTTTATAAAGCTGCGCTATAAGCAAAAAAGAGTTACTATTTACGCTATATCATATGGCTTCGTAGCAGTCACCCGCATGCTGCAGCGTTATCCTGAACTAACTAAAAAAATAGACCTGCTAATTAGTTTTGCCGGTTTCATGCACCAGGAAGATATTTTATATGGCCGAAAGAAACGGTGGCTTTTTCATAAAGTAGCCAGATTCTTCGCCACCAGGCCGGTAGCTATCTTTATTCGTTACTGCGGCCTGAACCGCCCGGTCCTTAGATATTTATATAAAAGCTTTCCTAATTCAAAACGAAGGATGATTGAGATTACTCCGGAAGAATTTAGCTTGAATATGGATTTCGAACAAACTTTATGGCAGTCCAATGACGTCAGGACGCACTGGCTGACTACCAGCGAGTTCTTGCGGCTAAATAATATGGCCAAGCAAGTTGCCCTGCCGGTTGTCCATGTGGCATCAAAGAAGGACCAGTATTTGAATAACGTCAAGGTCGAGGAACATATGCGCCAGGTATTTGCTGACTATATACAGTTTGTAGCCTCGTCAAAAGCCCACGTCCCGAGCGTGTTGGCCGATAAGAAAGCCATGCGCGTAATGATACCGCCGGGCCTGAGACGGATACTCAGCCAAAAGGCCTGAGTGCCGTATAATAGGATGTAAATAATGAAAATCGCTCTTGTCTGTCCCTATAATATGTTGGAGCGCGCCGGCGGTGTCGGTGAGGTGGTCATTAACCTCCGGGAAGGCCTGGTAAAAAGAGGTCATCAGGTCAAAATTATTACTCCCCGACCGTTTAATTTCGAGGGGTCGGTTCCGCAAGATTATATTCTTTTAGGCTCCTCGACAAAATTCAATGCTGGTTTGGCAACTGATGGGACCTGGACTTTCAATGCCGGCAGTGATGAGATTCGGGAGGTCTTAGAGACCGAAAAATTCGATGTCATAAATTTTCACGAACCGTGGGCTCCGATCCTGGCCCGCCAGATGCTACAGTTATCCGACACCGTCCATGTCGGTACCTTCCACGCGAATCTGATTGATAGCGTCGCGGCCAAGTCATTAGTTAACTTATTTTTGCCCTACGGCCGGGGAATCGGTGAAAAACTAGATCTTGTCACGGCGGTTTCACCGGCGCCGGCGCAGGTGCTGATCGATAAAGATCCAGCTCACCGTCTGGTAAAGTCCATCCAATACATACCCAACGGGATAGATATCAAGACCTATCGGACTCGTCCGACGATGGCCCTTAAGCATCCAAAAATGAAAACAATTCTCTATATCGGCCGCTTGGAGGGCCGCAAGGGTGTTAAATACCTTCTAAGAGCCTACCACGAGCTGTCTAAGCGGAATGATAAAGTTCAGCTGATGATTGCCGGCAGCGGCCCCGATGAGACCAAATTACGTGATTATGTCAGCGAGCAAGAAATCCCGCGGGTGACGTTCTTGGGCTACATCAGTGATAAGGATAAGATTCACCATTTGCACCGGGCGGATGTGTTTTGTTCACCGGCTACGCGCGGAGAAAGCTTCGGCGTGGTGCTACTGGAAGCCATGGCCGCCGGTTGTCCGGTCGTCGCCGGTGATAACATCGGCTATCAAAGCGTTATGAAAGATACGGGAGCGATTTCATTGGTCAATCCAAAAGACACGGTTGATTTTGCGCGGCGCCTGGAAATCATGTTGTTTAACGAAGAGTTGCGCAATGTCTGGCTGAAATGGGCGAACCAATACATAAAACAATTCGACTACCAGCACATCGTTGAACAGTACGAAGAAGCCTATAAGAAAGCTATCAAACTGCATGAAAAACGCCCCAAGGCTAAAAGTCGCTTTAGTTTTCGATGATACGCTGGACAGCGACGACGGCGTTGCCCAGTATGTTAAAACACTAGGGTCGTGGCTGTCAGCTCAGGGTCACGAAGTTTCCTACTTGGTGGGAGAAACCAAAATATCCGATTGGCATGGCGGTCGGGTTTATAGTCTATCGACAAATATCAAGGTCCGCTTCAATGGTAACCGCTTATCGATACCACTGCCTGCCAATCGTCGCCGGATCAAACGATTGCTCGGTGAGAAAAAATTTGATGTCATCCACGTTATGGTCCGCTACTCTCCTTTCATGGCTGCAAGAGTCATCAAGGCGGCTGAGGCTAATGCGGTTGTCGTCGGCACTTTCCACATTTTTCCGTCCGGCCGGCTGTCGGTTCTTGGATCACGGTTACTGCGAATTTGGCTTAGGGGTACACTTTCGAAGTTTGATGAAATCGTCAGTGTTAGCTCCGCGGCGTCTGGCTTTGCGCGCAGTGCGTATCATATTGATTCGGATATCGTCCCCAATGCGGTTGATATCAAGCGCTTTGAGCAAAACCCTCCAGTTCCAATTTCAAAAAACCAGATTTTTTTCCTGGGGCGACTGGTCAAACGTAAAGGTGCCGAACAGCTGATTAGAGCATTTAGTAAACTAGCGCAGTCTAACGCAAATGTGGAGTTAGTAATCGCTGGTGACGGACCCCAGCGTCCGGCCCTGGAGGCTCTGGCTAAAAAACTTGGTATAGGTAATAAGGTTAGCTTTCTTGGCTATATCAAAGAAGAAAATAAGCCTCGGCTGCTGGCTGCGGCGAACATCGCTTGTTTCCCCTCACTCTACGGAGAGTCCTTTGGCATAGTATTGGTCGAAGCTATGGCCGCCGGCGCCAAGGTTGTATTGGCTGGCGACAATCCTGGCTATAGTTCCGTTTTAGGTGACCAGCCGCAATTGTTGGTTGATCCGCTGGATACAGAACGCTTCGCCAAGCGACTTCAGGAATTGCTAACGGATGAAAAACAAGCCGACAGTCTTAATCATTGGCAGTTGGAAACGGTCGCGCAATACGATATCGATACTGTCGGCCAAAAGCTCGTCAGCATTTATACCGGACAGATTGCGCGCGCAGTTAAAAAAAGTAATAATAAAGCCCATGGATAGAACCAAGGTTACCGTAAATGTAACCAACCGCACGATCGTCCGGACCATCTTGTGGGTTCTAGTGACAATCGTGGCTTATAAGTTCGTCGGCCGGATATCACACGGCTTAACCTTGATATTCGCATCTTTTTTCCTGGCTTTGGCCTTGAATCCGGTCGTCAGCTGGATTACCCGTCACCTCAAGATCGAAAGCCGGGTGCGGGCAACGGCGCTGGCTTATGGCGCGGTAATCGTTGTCATATCGCTGTTTTTATTGCTGGTTATCCCGCCTTTAGTTACACAAACCCGGACATTTATCAGCAATGTGCCGCAGACGATTGAGAATTTTGAGACCCAGGACTCTAAGCTGGCCCGTACGGCCCGTAAGTATAATGTCGATAAGAAAATCAGCCAGGGCGCCAAGGATTTCGCATCACACTATAGCAATTACGGCAGTACCCTACTGAATACCGGCAAGCGGATCGCTGAAGCCCTGGCCTCCTTGTTGGCGGTCTTGGTGATGACCTTCATGATGCTGGTCGAGGGACCGAAGTGGCTGGAGCTATTCTGGGGCATCATGCCGCCCGGCCGCCGGTCGCATCATAAGCGGATCGCTCAAAAAATGTACCGCGGCGTTACGGGCTTCGTCAACGGCCAGGTAATACTGGCGGTCATCGCCGGTTTCATAGCTTTTATAACCCTAGAAGTCGCCAGCCATGTAGTCAGCGTTAATATCAATTCCGTAGCCTTGGCGGGCATTGTATCAGTTTTTGGGTTGATCCCCCTGTTCGGCAACCCCCTGGCGGCAACCATAGTTGTCCTGGCCTGTCTGATCAATTCGGTTACCCTGGGATTGATAATGCTAATTTACTTTATTGTTTACTTCTTTGTTGAGAACCACACCTTCCAGCCCTACATCCAGTCCAAGCTTAATGAACTGACACCGCTGACCGTCTTTGTCGCCGCGGTGCTGGGTGTGGGCTTTGGCGGCCTACTTGGCGCCATTATAGCCATACCAACAGCCAGCGCGGTCAAGATACTGATCGAAGACTACTTTGAGCGGCGTGATCATCACGAAGCGCCCACCAAAGACCTACCAGCGGCAAACTAGGCTCGGCGCCAAATCGGCCCCAGCTTGGTATCGTTGATTTCCAAGCCGTGTTCGAGCAGTTGCTCTCGAGCTGTATCGGCCGCCGCCCAGTCCGAGTTGTGCCGCGCCGCTTCGCGGTCCTGAATCAGTTGTTTCTGATCGTCTGTAATATCACTGGAATCCATTAACTCAAGCCCAAGAGTGTCGTCAATAAACTTAATGAAATCGCTGAATGGCTCAACCGATTCCGGCCGCAGGCCACTGTTGAATAATTGATCGGATATCTCTTCTAGTAAAGCTAGGGTTGCCGGCGTGGCGAGATCGTCGGTGAGTTTATCTAAAATTTCCGCTTGCTTGTCTTGAAAATAATTCTCGCTAAGCTCCGGTGCCTCACTTCGGGATTGGAATCTTAGATCAGCCAGGGCCTGAAAGTCCTTATATTTCTTGGCGGCGGCTTCGAGAGCTTCCCAGCCAAAGTTCATTTGGCTGCGATAATGTGATTGCAAAAAAAGTAGCCGCAAAGCCAGCGGATCGAATCCCTTGTCAGTTATGTCGGCCAGGGTATAAAAATTAGCCTTTGATTTTGACATTTTCTGGCCGTCCACCAGCAAATGTTCGTTGTGCATCCAATAGTTCGCTAGCGGTGCGCCATAAGCCGCCTCACTCTGGGCGATTTCGTTGGTGTGATGGGTGCCGATATGATCTACGCCGCCGGTATGGATATCAATCGGCTCACCGAGCGTGGCATGGATAATCGCTGAACACTCCAGGTGCCAGCCGGGAAAGCCTTCACCCCATGGGCTCGGCCAGCGCATATTATGGTCGGCAAAGCGGCCGACCGTGAAAAACCATAAGGCGAAATCCTGGGGATTGCGTTTATGGCTGTCGGTCACCACTTCGGCGCGGGCGCCGGTTTCTTTGTCTGATAATTTTTGGCCGCTCAGCCGGCCGTAATCGGCCAGCCGACTGACATCGAAATATATGGCCTGCTCTGTTTGATAAGCGAAGCCTTTCTCCAAAAGTCGCTGGACCAGCTTGACCTGTTCATCGATGAAATCAGTCGCTCGGGCATAAACGCCATGTGGTCCGTGGTAAGCATTCGGTTCAAGAATATTCAGCGCTTTGATATCTTCTAAGAAAGCTTTGATAAAAAACTCCGCGACCTCCCAGACTGATTTATGTTCACGGGCGGCACCTCTCTCCAGTTTATCTTCTCCCTCATCTTCATCGCTGACTAAGTGGCCGACGTCGGTAATGTTCATGACGTGCTGGACATTAATACCGCTGGCCGCTAGCACGCGCCGAAGCGTGTCATCAAACACAAACGCTCTTAAATTACCTATTTGGGCATAATCGTAGACCGTCGGGCCGCAGGTGTATAATTTCAGCGAATCTTGGCTGACCGACTTTAGGTCTTCGACCTGCCGCGAGGCGGTATTATAGACCTTCATTCTATGCCTGCCTCTCGTTGAGCAGTTTTGAAGCTACCTCAACGAACTCCCTTTTCAGGTCGCTTAATTCTCGGCCGCCCTGGATTTTAAAACCAGCGGCGTAAGGATGGCCGCCCCCGCCGAAGTGCTCAGCCAGTTTATCGGCGATTCCAATCCCGAAATTGCACCTGATCTTTGCTGTTATTTTCCCGTCCCGGTATGTCTTAAACGCCACCGCAAGATCGGTGCCGCGGGCCAGGCGCATATCATCCAGCACCAGCATCGGCGGATTGTAGAGCGGGCTGTACTTATCAAGCTCCTCCTGAGGGATGCTTATAGCCGCGATTCGGCCGTTATCCAAAAACTCCACCCTTTCCAGTAATTGGCCTTTGTAGGGTATCAGTTCCGGTTCGCGGCGCATTGACTGCCGCCGGGCGTTTTCCAGTTCGGCCATGGCTACACCACCCTCGACCAGCTCAGCGATAATATGTATCGAGCGCGCCGTAGTTGATTCTGAGGTTAAGCCTAGGCTGTCGCTCATGATAGCGATCGCCAGCAGTTCTTTTGTTTCTATATTTAGCGGCCAGTCCAGCTGTTGAGCTAGTTCATATATCACTTGGGCGGTAGCCACCGCTGGATGGTTAATTACTAAATTAGCGAACTTGATGGTCGGTTCAGTAGCATGGTGGTCAATCACTACGCACGGCTTAGCCGCCAGCCAGCCTTTCGACTCAGTCTTGTCGAGCTGCTCCAATAGGCTATCGCTGCTGGTATCGACTATCACGCTCAAATCGAATTGTTTAGGCAAGTCGCTGCTGACCCGATCGCTGCCGGGGATATATTTAAGGTAAGACGGCATATCAACACCGCAGTAAAGGTAAACGTCCTTATCGAGTTCACCAAAGATTTGCTCTAGCGCCAAAGCGCTAGCCAAGCTATCAGCGTCCGGATTATCAGCCTGCACTATGACGATTTTGCTAGCCGCATCGACAAGTTGTTTAAGTTCAGTAGTTTCAGGATATTCAGCCATAGTATTATTGTAGCTCAAGCCTATAGTGATTGGCGGCCTTCCAGCGCTTGAGTTAGGGTGATTTGATCGGCGTACTCCAAATCGACACCGACCGGTAAACCGCGGGCTAGCCTAGTGATTTTAACTGATCTGCTAGCTAGTTTTTGGGTAATTAAAAGCGCCGTACTCTCACCTTCGACACTGGCATTGGTAGCAAGAATCAACTCCTTGACATCGTCGTCGTCGACTCGGCGCACCAGCTCGTCAATGTGCAGTTGTTCGGGCTCGATATTATCAATCGGCGATACCAAGCCGCCAAGTACGTGATAAGTGCCCTTAAAGCTGTTAGTTTTCTCCAGGGCAACTATATCGAACGGATCGGCAACCACCGCCACCTGCTGTTTGTTACGCTTCGGGTTGGTATACAACGGACTTAATTCTTCATCGCTATCAATCAAGGCGAAAGTTTTGGGGCAGGTTTTAATCTTAACATGGAGCGCCTGCAGGGCATCGTTGAGTATTTGCGCCTTTTGGGAGTCGGTTTTCAGCAAATAGTAGGCATACCGTTCCGCGGTACGCGGCCCGACACCTGGTAACTGGCCGAAAGCTTCTATCAGATCCGCCAGCGGCCGTGGTATGACATCCGACATGTTTTTTACAGGCCGAGGTTGCCCAGCGAGCCCATGATCGGCTGCATTTTCTCGGCCGCCAGCTTTTGGCTTTGCTGGATCGCCTCTTTAACAGCATCCTCAACCCAGTTCTCTAGCTGACCAATATCGTCTAAATCGACGTAGTCGGGGTTGATATTAATCTTCTTGATCTTCTGTTCACCGCTGATCTCAACACTTACCGCACCGTCTCCGGCTTCGACTATTATAATTTCGTTTTGTAGTTCCTTCTGTAGCTTGCGGGCCTGCATTAAGACTTTGGCTTGGTCAAACTTGCTCATTCAATACTCCTATCTCTATCTGTTATTTTAACACATATGCCTTGCGGATCGGCGGAGAGTGTGGCCAAGCTTCCAGAGAGTAGTTAGCGGCGTAGTATACCTGGGCTAGAGTAACCGCGGCGATCAGAATCAGCGCGAAGGTTTTGGGTACTGGATTTCTGGGGAATATACCCCGCCACTCAATATATAGATAGCGCAGGCCGGCAGTCGCTAAAATCGCTAAAGCCGGAACCGCTAGAGCTAGATAAACTACATCTTCATTGAGGGCCGCCAGGACAATGGCGAGTACGATGCTCAAACTCATAGAAATCGCCTTGCCCCTGGCCGCCGTGAACAGTGCATAGCCGCCAAAAATAACCAGAGCGCTCAAAGTTATATTTAAGACGGGGAGATTGCCCAGCAGCAGCTGGCTATCGCCGGGTGATCTTACGAAAAGCGCGCCCAGCATTCTCAGCAGTTCAGCGCCAAAATGAGCGGGCGCTGGAAGTCTAGCGGGAATAGCTAGGAGCTGTTTTAGCGATGAAAGATGAAGTCCGCCGATTACCACTAAAGGCGTTATGCCCAGACCCAGTACGCCCAGCCCGATTGAGTTGACCATAGTCGGCAGGGTGCGGATAGCCTCGGACATTTTCTTATATGAAAGAATAGTCGCGCCGGCCACCCACCATAGTATACCGGGAGTATAAAGGCTCAGCCCGATAACGAGAGCTAGCATCGGCCATATAAAATACTTGGGTTGGGGCCGGGTAAGCAGGAAGGCCAGGTACATTAACACGATGGGTGAAAAAAGTAATATCTGCGGTGACGCGGCCCGGGCCAAAATCACGAAGAGAGGTAAGGAAATCAACGATAAACTGCCGAGCAAGCCGATTATGCGGCCGAACAGACTCTTCATATATAAGTAGAAGCAAACAGCTATTGCTATGCCAAAAATAAATGATATAAATCTGAGACTGAAGGCTCCGGAGTTAACCATTATTAATAAGTGCTGCAACAGGTGATAAGGCGCATTGATCGGGTTGGATAGAAGGCCGTGCAAATTATTCGAGGCGGCTCGGCTATTGGCTTCGGAAGGTGATAAACCGGCGGTTAAACTACCAAGACGCCATAAAAGAAACACCAATAGGCTTAGAGCCAAGGTGATATAGGATATCAGGCCCGGCGAAAACCGCAACCTGGTTTTTATTACCCCAAGCTTGAGCATTACCACCAGTATAGCAAAGATTAATCGAACGGTTGGTCGTGCTTGGCATCGAGATCGCGGAAGCGCTGGCGCTGACGATCAAAGAAAAGTTCGATATTCTTCACCGGCCCATTGCGGTGCTTCTTAACCAAGATATCAGTTACATTGGGCCGGCCGGAGTCAGGGTTATAGTATTCTTCACGGTATAAAAAGGCCACAATATCAGCGTC
>Ga0068855_100009451_pt1 | contig 11782 bp, 11 predicted proteins | sample KBSCornC52_FD_66592 | JGI IMG/M metagenome (GOLD analysis project Ga0068855, IMG submission 66592) | Corn rhizosphere microbial communities from Kellogg Biological Station, Michigan, USA - KBS Corn C5-2 | ecosystem: Host-associated > Plants > Roots > Rhizosphere > Soil ...
ACGCGGCCGCGGCCGAGCGGCGCCGCAGCAGCACGATCGCCAGCAGCAGGCACAGCACCGCCCACCCGTCGGCGAGCGGGAAGGCGTTCTCGAACTCGTAGTACGCACGCCGGTGGTTGCTGGCCACGCTCGAGCGGGCGGCGTACCAGAGCGTCCAGTACGCCACGGTGAGGACGACCCCCAGCGCCATCGCGCCGACGACGAACCGCTCGCCCGGCAGGCGAGCCTTCATTCCCCGAGCGACCGGCACGGCCGGCCGCGCAGCTCCGTCACGTACTCCTCCGGCGCCCCGGCCGCCTCGGCTGCGTCGGCGATGAGCCCGATCGTGCGGGCGGAGGGCAGCCCGCCCTCGAACCCGTCCAGGATGTACACCGTCGCGAGCTGCTCGCCGTCGAGGGTCGAGATGCGCAGCCGGATCTTGTTGTACAGGCCGGTGTCGGCGCCCTCCCAGTAATCCAGGGTGCGCATGTCCTGCGGCGAAACGTCGTAGAGGGCGACGAAGACCTGGCTGTCCTTGTCGGGCACGACCATCGGCAGCGCGCCGTCCCAGCCGAGCTCCTCGCCGCCGAAGGTGAGCCGCCAGCCGTTCAGCCAGCCGGTGCCGGCCGCGGGCGAGTGTGGGCACCGCTCGAGCATCTGCTCGGGGTCCATGTTGGAGCCGTACGCGGCATATAGCCCGCCGGACAGACCCACGCAGCCACCCGCCTAAGGTTCGCAACGATCAGGGGGGAGCGTACCGACATCGGGGCCGGGACGGGACAATGGTCGGTGTGACGGCGGCAAACACGGACGGATCGGGAGGCGGATCCCGGGCCGGCTCCCGGTCCGGTGACGGCACCCGCATCGCGATCATCGGCGGCGGCCCGGCCGGCTACGAGTCGGCCCTGGTGGCCGCGCAGCTGGGTGCCCGGGTCACCGTCGTCGACCGGGACGGCCTGGGCGGCTCCTGCGTGCTGACCGACTGCGTGCCGAGCAAGACGCTCATCGCCACCAGCGACCGGGTGACCGCGTTCCGCGACGCGCCGCGGGTGGGCGTGGGCACGCACGGGGCCGAGGCCGGCGTCGACCTGGCCGTCGTCAACGACCGCATCAAGGCGCTGGCCCGCCAGCAGTCGGAGGACATCGCCCAGCGCCTCGCGAACGAGGGCGTGACGGTGCTCCCGGGCCGGGGCCGGTTCACCGCGCGGCAGCCGGCCCGGGCGCACGCGGTCGAGGTCGTGGACGACGCCGGCTCGGTGGTCGACGCCGTCGAGGCCGACGTCGTCCTCATCGCCACCGGGGGCACGCCGCGGGTGCTCGACACGGCGGTGCCGGACGGCGAGCGGATCCTCTCCTGGCGCGACGTCTACGACCTCAAGGAGCTGCCCGAGCACCTGGTCGTCATCGGCTCGGGCGTCACGGGGGCGGAGTTCGCGAGCGGGTACCTCGAGCTCGGCGTGCGGGTGACCCTGGTCTCCAGCCGCGACCGCGTGCTCCCGGGGGAGGACCCGGACGCCGCCGCCGTCATCGAGGAGGTCTTCACCAGCCGCGGCGGTGAGCTGATGAAGCGGGCCCGCGCCGCCGGGGTGACGCGCACCGCGGACGGCGTGCTGGTCGAGCTCACCGACGGGCGGACGGTCGCCGGCTCGCACGCCCTGATGTGCGTCGGATCGGTACCCAACGTCGACGGACTCGGGTTGGAGCACACCGGCGTGCGCTTGAGCGACGCCGGTTACGTGGCCGTCGACCGCGTCTCGCGAACGTCCGTGCCGTCCATCTACGCCGCCGGCGACTGCACCGGCGTGCTGCTGCTCGCGTCGGTCGCCGGCATGCAGGGCCGCATCGCGATGTGGCACGCGCTCGGCGAGGCGGTAACCCCGCTGCGACTGAAGACCGTGGCCGCCAACGTGTTCACCCACCCCGAGATCGCGACGGTCGGCATCGGCTACCAGGCCATCGCGTCCGGCGAGGTGCCGGCCCGGCAGGTCACGCTGCCCCTGGCCACGAACGCCCGGGCCAAGATGCAGGGCCACCAGGACGGCTTCATCAAGATCTACTGCCGGCCGGCCACGGGCGTCGTGATCGGCGGCGTCGTGGTCGCGCCCAACGCCTCCGAGCTGATCTTCGCGCTCACCCTGGCCGTCCAGCGCGGGCTGACGGTCAACGACCTCGCCGGAACAATCGGGGTGTACCCGGCGTTGTCGGGCTCGGTGGCCGAGGCGGCCCGGCAGCTCATGCTGCACGACGACCTCGGCTGATTCGAAGAGGAAGAACTGTCATGACGTTCCACGGCGACTACTCGTCCGAGGCCCACTCCGCCGCGCACGGCCGCGCCCGCGCCGCGCAGGTGATCGCCGACCACGCCGAGGTGATCGTGGCGGCGCTGGTGGACGTCCCGGAGGGACACGTCCTGGTCGCGGTCGTCGACGAGAGCCACGCGTTCACCGGCATGCACCACGTCGCCCGGGACGAGATCGCCGGCCGGGTGCCCGAACTCGAGGGCAGCGGCTGGGCCTTCCCGGTGAGCCCGGGCACGGACGTCGCCGAGATCCGCCGCCGCACCGACGAGATGGGCACGCTGGCCCGGCGCCGGGCCGAGATGATCACCCGCATCCAGGCGCGCCGCGGCACCGCGTAGCGCTCAGTCCTTGATCTCGCAGATCACCGAGCCGGACGTCACGACCGCGCCCACCTCGGCGTTCAGGCTGGTGATCGTCCCGGCCTTGTGCGCGGTGAGCGGCTGCTCCATCTTCATCGCCTCGAGCACGACGATGGTTTGCCCGGCCTCGACGACGTCGCCCTCGGCCGCCGCGACCTTGACGATCGTCCCCTGCATCGGGGCGGTCAACGAGTCGCCGGTGACCGCGGCGGCGCCCTTCTTGCCGGCGGTCCGCTTCGGCGCCGCCTTGCGCGCGCCGCCCCCGCCGGCGACCGCCCCGAACCCGGACGGCAGCGAAACCTCGAGCCGCTTGCCGCCGACCTCGACGACGATCGTCTCGCGCGGCTCGTCCTGTTCGCCGGCCTCGACGGCGCCGGCGAACGGCGGGATCTGGTTGTCGAACTCGGTCTCGATCCAGCGGGTGAAGACGGTGAACGGCGAGGACGTGAACGCCTCGTCGCGCACCACCGCGCGGTGGAACGGCAACGCGGTCGCCATGCCGTCGACGACCATCTCGTCCAGCGCCCGGCGGGCCCGCTCCAGGGCCTGCTCGCGCGACTCACCGGACACGATCAGCTTCGCCAGCAGCGAGTCGAACGCGCCGCCGATCACCGAATTGCCCTCGACGCCGGAGTCGACCCGCACGCCCGGGCCGGCCGGCTCGCGGTAGGTGGTGACGGTGCCCGGCGCCGGCAGGAAGTTGCGCCCCGGGTCCTCGCCGTTGATGCGGAACTCGAAGGCATGCCCGCGCGGGGTCGGATCCTCGGTGAAGCGCAGCGGCTCGCCCTCGGCGATGCGGAACTGCTCGCGCACGAGGTCGATGCCGCTGGTCTCCTCCGTTACCGGGTGCTCCACCTGCAGGCGGGTGTTGACCTCGAGGAAGGAGATCACGCCGTCCGCGCCGACGAGGTACTCGACGGTGCCGGCGCCGTGGTACTTCGCCTCGCGGCAGATCGCCTTGGCCGAGGCGTGGATCGTCGCGCGCTGCTCGTCGCTCAGGAACGGCGCCGGCGCCTCCTCGACCAGCTTCTGGTTGCGCCGCTGGAGCGAGCAGTCGCGCGTCCCGACGACGACCACGTTCCCGTGCTGGTCGGCCAGCACCTGCGCCTCGACGTGCCGCGACCGGTCGAGGTAGCGCTCGACGAAGCACTCGCCGCGGCCGAAGGCCGAGATGGCCTCGCGCACGGCCGACTCGTAGAGGTCGGCGACCTCGCCCATCTCGCGGGCGATCTTCATGCCGCGACCGCCGCCGCCGTAGACCGCCTTGATCGCGATCGGCAGGCCGTGCTCCTTGGCGAAGGCCAGGACCTCCTCGGCACCCGAGACGGGGTCCTTCGTGCCGGCCACCAGCGGCGCCCCGGCCCGCTCGGCGATGTGCCGGGCCACGGCCTTGTCGCCGAGGTCGCGGATCGCCTGGGGGGACGGCCCGATCCAGGTCAGCCCGGCGTCGAGGACGGCCTGGGCGAACTCGGCGTTCTCCGACAGGAAGCCGTACCCCGGGTGCACGGCGTCGGCGCCGGACGTGCGGCAGGCCGCGATCACCTTGTCGATCACCAGGTAGGAGTCGCCCGGCGTCGTGCCGCCCAGCGCGTAGGCCTCGTCGGCCATCCGGACGTGCAGCGCGTCCCGGTCCGGCTCCGCGTACACGGCGACCGAGGTGTACCCGGCGTCCTTGCAGGCCCGGATGACCCGGACGGCGATCTCGCCCCGGTTCGCGATGAGGACCTTCTGCACGGGTCTGCCTCCTGAGGGTGATCCGCGTAATCCGCCCGAACGGCGCACGGCTGTGCGCAAACACGCCGTCTCGGGAGATTACCCGGCACCCCCGGCCGCGCCGGAGCGAGCGCGGTCAACCTCACTTCCAGACGCGCACCCAGTCGACCTGCATCGTCGCCGGCAGCGGCGTGCGCCCCGGCTGATACGCGTTCGTCTGGATGCCGAGCGTCTGCGTCAGCGCCACGAAGAAGGGCTGGTCGAACGGCGACTTGCCGAGGCTGAGGTAGCGATCGAGCAGGCAGGTGCGGCCGTCGAACAGGATGCGGAGCGTCCCGGGCGACCACTCGACCGCGTATTCGTGGAACGCGTTGACGTCGCGGACGAGGCAGTTGACGTTGGTCGGCACGTTCAGCCCCGTGCCGAGGTTCGTCGTGCGCGGGTCGTAGAGGTAGTGCAGGTACGGGATCGCGCGGTCGGCGTACTGCGAGTACTCCTCGGCGATGTCGATCTCGCCGCTGACGCCCGCGGCGAACGCGTTCTGCGGCCACAACCACAGGGACGACTGGAGCCCGGCGATCGTCGTGGCCGGGAACTTCGCGCGCACGGCGAACCGCCCGTACGCCTGGGCGAAGTGGCCGGACGTCGAGAGTTGGCCGGCGGCGAACTGCGTCGTGAAGTCGCCCTTCGGGCTGTGGCAGGTGAACGGCGCTGCCTCCTTGCGGACGCTGAGGCTCAGCACGCCGCCGCCCACCGCGATCGTGTCGGGCGCGTCGACGAAGCAACCGCCGCCGGCGGTCAGCCCGGTCTCGGCGGTGCCGGCCGATGACCACTTGGCCCGATCGAGGCCGGTGCCGTCGAACTCGTCGTCGAAGGTGCAGGACCAGGCCGAGCCGGTCGACTTGACGAGGGCGACCCCGCCACAGGTGCCGCCCGGGCCGGCGGCCTGCCCGGCGAGCCGGACGGCCCGGCTGCGGGCGAGTGCGAGCGCCTTGGCCCGGGCCGACCGCAACGCCGCGGCGTGCGCGCGGTGCCGGGCGAGGGTGCGGGCGCGCTGCACCGCTCGCAGCCGGGCCGCGCGGAACGCGTCCTTCAGCGCCTGGGCGTGGGTGCGGGCCGACGGGTGCCCGGCGAACGAGCGCACCCGCACGCCGACCCGCGCGACGGCCCGGGCACTCGCGCGGGCGCTGGCCCGGGCGGTGGCCGTCACGGCCGGGGAGCCGGTCGTGACGCGGACGGTGGCGGTGGCGGTGGCGGTGGCGCGGGCCGAGGCGGTGACGTGGACGGTCCGGGGCGTCCGGGCGGCGGCCGAAGGGGCGGTCACGCCCGCCAGCATGAGAACCGGCAACAGCGCGCACGCCAAGTGGGCGACCCGCCGGAGGCGAATACGTGACATCAGGACCTCGGGAACTCGGGACGAGGCTCAGGTCGCCTCGTCGGTCGTTCCCCCGCGTCCCCCGCGCTGGAAACCCCGCGTCCCCTGCCCGTTCGCCCATGAGCGACGGACTGACCCTGAGTATTACATCTTTAACGCGGTACTAACAGTGCGGGCTACTTCCACACCCGCACGTAGTCGATCGTCGTGGTCGCCGGCAGCGGCGTGGTGGCCGGATCGAAGGCGTTCGTGCCCAACCCGAGGGCCTGGGACAGCGCGACGAAGTACGGCTGGGCGAACGGGTTGGTCCCCCACGGGTGGTAGTGATCGACCAGGCAGGTCTGGCCGTCGATCTTGACCACGATGGAGGTCGAGCTCCACTCGGCCACGTACTCGTGGAACGCGCTGGCGTCGCCGATCTTGCAGTCGTTCGTCACCACGTTGGTGCCGGTCAACCAGTTCACCGACGACGGGTCGTAGAGATAGTGGACGTACGGGATCACGTAGCTCGGCAGGCTGCTGTACCACTCGGCGAAGTCGATCTCCCCCACGGCGCCGGTGACCATCGGGTTCTCCGGCCACAGCCACAGCGTCGACTGCAGCCCGGCCACCGTGGCCGCCGGGAACGCGGCGCGGACCGCGAAACGCCCGTACGTCTGGAAGAGCTTGCCGTAGGTCGCGACCTGGCCCGACGAGTACTGGGTGGTGAAGTTGCCCTTCGAGCTCGGGCAGGTGAACGGCGCCGCCTCCTGCCGCGCCGTCAGGTGCAGCGCGCCGTCGTACACGGCGATGTTCTGCGGGGTGTCGACGTAGCAACCCGGGCCGGCGGTCAGCCCGCTGCTCGCGCTGGTGACCGGTACCCACTTCGCCGGATCGAGCGCGTTGCCGTCGAAGTCGTCGGCGAAGGTGCACTTCCAGCTGGCGAACAGGCTCTTCCTGATCGCGGGGCCGCAGTCGGGGGTGGTGGTCGTCGCCGCGCGGACGCGGGACCCCGAAGCGGCGCCGGCCGACCCGCCGCCGGTGGTGGCGCCGAGCGCGATCAGGGACACCGTCGCCACGAGAACGGCGCCGGTCCGGACGAAGCGAGAGGTCATGGGTTTGGCCTGTCGTCCAGGGACGGAAGACCCGTCCGATACGTCGAACGGCCCGCTGCCGTCGCGCCCGAAATATATGGGGACAGCGCGTGACGGGCAATACGGAAAGTAACCATTTGCGGCGAGTCGCCGGGAGGTGCGTCCGGTTTATCCCGAATGGGCCGCAGTGACCGCCGGTGGGTGCGACTTCGGGGTCAGTCCGTCTCGAGCTGTTCGAGCCGATGCCGGCACCGGTCGGCGACGTCCTCGACCTCGCCGAGGGTGCGCCGCAGGTCGGCCGCCCGCCGCCGCAGGTCGGCGGCGATCTCGTCCAGGCGGCGCAGCAGCGTGGTCAGCTGCTGACGCTCCGAGGAGGCGGCGCCGTCGTACATGTCGACGATCTCGCGGCACTCGGCCAGCGTCATGCCGAACCGGCGCCCGCGCAGGATCAGCCGCAGCCGCGCGCGATCGCGGGCGGTGTAGACCCGGTTCGCGCCCTCCCTTCGGGGCGCGAGCAGGCCTTCCGCCTCGTAGTGGCGCAGGGTGCGGGTGGTGACGCCGAGCTCCTCGGCCAGCTCGCCCACCGTCCAGCTCCGCTCCGCTTCCCGGCCGGCGGAGCGGGGTTGGGAGGACGCGGGCACGGTCCTATAGTGAGTTTACGTTGACGTTAACGTCAAGCCGGAAGGATCGGGGTCCATGTTCGAGCTGTCCGCGGAGCACGAAGCGTTCCGCAAGATCGTCCGCGACTTCGCCGAGCGGGAGATCGCCCCGCACGTCGCCCGCTGGGACCGCGAGCACCACCTGCCCATCCACGTCGTCCGGGCGATGGGTGAGCTGGGACTGTTCGGGCTGGTCGTCCCGGAGGAGTACGGCGGCGGCGGTGGCGACTTCACCTCGTTGTGCGTCGCCATCGAGGAGCTCGGCCGGGTCGACCAGTCCATCGGCGTCACCCTCGAGGCCGGCGTCGGGCTCGGCATCAACCCGATCCTCAAGTACGGCACCGACGAGCAGAAGCGGCGCTGGCTGCCCGACCTGGTCGCCGGCCGCGCGCTCGCCGGGTTCGGGCTCACCGAGCCGGAGGCCGGCTCGGACGCCGGCGCCACGCGCACCCGCGCCGCCCTCGACGGGGACGACTGGGTGATCAACGGGGCCAAGGCGTTCATCACGAACTCCGGGACCGAGATCACCTCCGTCGTCACCGTGACCGCCCGCACCGGGCCGGACGAGATCTCGGCGATCCTCGTGCCGTCCGGAACGCCGGGGCTGGTCGTCGAGCCGGCCTACGACAAGCTCGGCTGGCACATCTCCGACACCCACGGGCTGACCTTCGACGACTGCCGGGTGCCGGCGGCCAACCTGCTCGGCCAGCGGGGGGACGGGTTCCGCCAGTTCCTCGCCGTGCTCGACGAGGGGCGCATCGCGATCGCGGCGCTGGCGGTCGGACTCGCCCAGGCCTGCCTCGACCACTCGCTGCGCTACGCGACGCAGCGGCAGACGTTCGGGCAGCCGATCGGTTCGCGGCAGGCGGTGGCGTTCTCGCTCAGCGACCTCGCCGTCTCGGTCGAGGCGTCCCGCCTGCTGGTCTACAAGGCGGCCTGGTTGAAGGACGCCGGGCGGCCCACCGACCAGGTCAAGCAGGCCGCCTCGATCGCCAAGCTGTACGCCACCGAGGCCGCGGTCACGGCGACCCGCGTCGCGACGCAGGTCTTCGGCGGCAACGGCTTCATGGAGGAGTTCCCGGTCGCGCGCTTCTACCGCGACGCGAAGATCCTCGAGATCGGCGAGGGCACCTCCGAGGTGCAGCGCATGCTCATCGCGCGCGGTCTGGGGCTGCCCGTCCGATGAGCGGGTATCAGGGTCCCGCGTTCGTCCTCTTCACCCCGGGAGGCACCCACCAGGTGCCGGTGGGGGAGAAGGCGGACAGTGATGAGCTGGGACGATCACGCGCGGCGGCGAGCCGCGATCAAGGCGGTGCTCGCGTACGCACAGGCGCATCCGGCGGCCGGCCTGCCCTACGAGCAGGTCGCCGAGGCGCGGGAGCAGTTCCGCAGCCGGCGCGAGTTGCTGCTGGCGCTGCAGTACGACTGGACGCAGGCGCTGTGGGCCCGCATCGACCTGCTCTCGCTCGCGAGCAAGGACGGCGCGCTGCTCGACGCCCGCAAGCTGGCCGAGCGGGCGTACGCCGAGTGCGCGCAGCGCAATCCCGTACTGCGCGCCCTGCTCGACGCCGGCCGGCACGAGCTCGGTGCTTCGGCGCGCCGCGAGGAGGACATGCTGCGCTTCGCGTGAGTGACGCGAGGATGGCGGCATGAGGGACGCCGATCTGCGCGCCGCCCGGGCGGCGACGCTCGCGCCGTCCGAGGCGGCCGCGGCCAAGCTCGCCGCCGCCGGGAAGTTGTACGTGCGCGAGCGCATCGCGCTGCTGTTCGATCCCGACACCTTCGTCGAGGACGGCCAGCTCGCGAACGCGCTGGCGACCGGGTTGCCGGCCGACGGGGTGGTCACGGGTCAGGGCCTGGTGGACGGCCGTCCGGCGCTGGTGGTGGCGAACGACCCGACGGTGAAGGCCGGGTCGTGGGGGGCGCGGACGGTCGAGAAGATCATTCGCGTCACGGAGCGGGCGCTGGCCGAGGAGCTGCCGATCTTCTGGTTCATCGACTCGGCCGGGGCGCGCATCACCGACCAGGTCGACCTGTTCCCCGGCCGGCGCGGCGCCGGCCGGATCTTCCACAACCAGGTCGCGCTCTCGGGCAAGGTGCCGCAGATCTGTTGCCTGTTCGGCCCGTCGGCCGCCGGCGGCGCCTACATCCCCTCCTTCTGCGACGTCGTGATCATGGTCGAGGGCAACGCCTCGATGTACCTGGGTTCGCCGCGCATGGCCGAGATGGTCGTCGGCGAGACCGTGTCGCTGGAGGAGATGGGCGGCGCCCGCATGCACGCCACGGTCTCCGGCTGCGGCGACAACCTCGCGACCGACGACGCGGACGCGATCGAGCAGGCCAAGCTGTTCTTCTCCTACCTGCCCACCTGCTGGCGCGAGCCGGCGCCCGACCACGCGGCCGAGGCGCCGGCCCACCAGCTGACCGACGACGCGGTGCCGGCGGACGAGTCGGTGCCGTTCGACGTGCACCAGATCGTCGAGGGACTGGTCGATGCCGACTCGTTCTTCGAGATCAAGCCGCTGTTCGCGGCCGAACTCGTGGTCGGGTTCGGCCGCATCGACGGCCAGCCGGTCGGGGTGGTCGCCAACAACTCGGCGGTGAAGGGCGGCGTCCTGTTCGTCGACTCGGCCGACAAGGCGGCCCGCTTCATCTGGCTCTGCGATGCCTTCAACGTGCCGCTGCTGTACCTCGCCGACGTGCCCGGCTTCATGATCGGCAGTGCGGTCGAGCGGCAGGGCATCATCCGGCACGGCGCCAAGATGATCACCGCAGTGTCGGAGGCGACCGTCCCGCAGCTGTCGGTCATCCTGCGCAAGGCGTACGGCGCCGGCCTGTACGCGATGGCCGGGCCCGGCTTCATGCCCGACGCCTGCATCGCGTTGCCCACGGCGAAGATCGCCGTCATGGGGCCGCAGGCCGCCGTCAACGCCGTCTACGCGAACAAGATCGCCTCGATCGACGACCCGGACGAGCGGACCGCGTTCGTCGCCGTCAAGCGCACCGAGTACGAGCAGGACGTCGACCTGTCCCGGCTGGCCGCCGACCTCGTCCTGGACGCGGTGGTGGAGCCCAGCGAGCTGCGGGAGGAGCTGCGCCGCCGGTTCGCGGTGCTCGTGGGCAAGTCGCGGCACTTCGCGACCAAACGCCACGGGGTGCCGCCGGTATGAGCGAGGGCGTTCGGGTCCGGGGCGCCGCGACGGCCGAGGAGGTCGCCGCCGTGCTGGCCGTCCTGAGTGCCCAACCGGCGGCCGCCGATCCGCCGCCTGACGGGTACACGCGGTGGCGGGCCGGCCGCCGTCAGGCCCTGCGCCGCGCGGGTGAGGCGGACCGCCCGGCGTGAACGCTGACCCCCGGGGCGGCAGAATCAACCCGTGAGCGAACCGCGGCGGAGCGCGATCGAGATCGCGGCGATCGCCGCCAACATGCCGCTCGTCGTGCGCACCGTCGGCGGCATGGCGGTGCTCGGCATCGGCGTCAACGTGATCGGCGTGGCGGTGGTGTCGGCGGTGATCGCGGCGATGAACGCCCGCGCGAGCGATCACCAACTCACCGTGCTGCTGACGGTCACCGGCATCATGGTCGGCTTCTCGGTGGTGACCGGCGTGGTGGCGGCGACACTGGTGCAGCGCCGCACGCTGCACTGGCTGCTGCGCGGCGAATCGCCGTCGGCCCACGACGCCCGGCGCGCGCTGCGGATGCCGCGGGACCTCGCGATCATCGCGGCCATCCTGTGGGTGGTCGGCGGCGCGGTCATCGCCGTCGCCGCCGCCGCGGTCGGGGAGGACGCGCAGACCGTCAGCGGCATCTGCGGTGGCATCGTCCTGGCGGCGTTGGCCTCGGCCGGCCTGACCTACCTCGTGACCGCCCGCTACAACCAGCCGGTCGCCCGCCTCGCGCTGGCCGCCTGCCCGCCCAAGGAAACGCCCGTCCTCGGCGTGCGGTGGCGGTTGCTGCTCATCTGGGTGCTCACCAGTGGCATGCCCGTGGTGGGGCTCGTCCTCGTGCTCACCGCGCCGCGCACGAAGACGCACGTCCTCGCCGTCGGCGTCGTGGTGTGCATCGTGACGCTCGTCGTCGGCGGGTTGGCGACCGCGCTGTCGGCCCGCACGATCGGCGAGCCGCTGCGGGGCATGGTCGACGCGCTGTACCGCGTGGGGCGCGGCGAGCTGGACGTCGCCGTCGACATCGAGGACGCCGGCGAGATCGGCCTGCTGCAGTCCGGGTTCAACGACATGGTCGCCGGGCTGCGCGAACGCGAACGGATCCAGGACCTGTTCGGGCGCCACGTCGGCCCGGCGGTCGCCGAGCAGGCGATCACCGA